>VAOY01010360.1_pt1 | contig 62906 bp, 62 predicted proteins | sample 3393881 | NCBI WGS metagenome assembly VAOY01 (sample SAMN08290430, study PRJNA428436) | hydrothermal vent metagenome | isolation source: Deep-sea hydrothermal vent chimney | place: Indian Ocean: Southwest Indian Ridge
ATAGTGTCCGAAGAACTCTCGGAATGGTGTCCGAAGAACTTCCGGAATGGTGTCCGAAGAACTTCCGGAATGGTGTCCGAATGTTTCCGGAATTGCCAGTAGAGTAGGTAACATCAAGGCAATGAGCCTTAACGGGGCAAGAAAATTTGCATTTATTTCATACTCAATTTTATGAAGCAACTGAGGTTCATCCGAAAAATGGTAATTATATTGAATACCGGCATTATTGATTAGAATATTCAGGTCACTATGTTGTTGTTCAATGAAAACGGTAAGTTCATCAAGCTCATCTTGTTTGGTTATATCGCATTTGAAAGGGATAACACGTTTGTCTGACTTTGAAAGTTCTTCTAATCTTTTTTCGTTTCGCCCTACTGCGATTATTTGGTTGTCAAGTTCAAGAAATTTCCCTATAAGTGCTTTGCCAATGCCTGCAGTAGCACCTGTAATTAATATCTTGTTTTTATTTAGTCTCATATTCTTGCGATTTGTAGTTATTTAATATGCTACAAAGTTCACAAGTATGGATAAGAGATGCATTTACATATGTAAAGAAATGCGAGGAGATTATTTTTTAGCTCTAATTCTGCTAAGTTGAGTAGGTGTTATTCCTAAATAGGATGCTATGTGATATTGAGGAATTAAATTCCCCAAATTAGAGTGTTCTTTTTTAAATATTTCATATCGTTCAGATGCATCAAGCATAACCAATTCAATTTCCCGTTTTTCTTTACTAACAAAGAAATGCTCAGCTAATATTCTTGATAAACGTTCAAATTTTGGTGTTGAATCATAGAGATTAGTTATTTTCTCATAATTGGCTTTAAGTATTAAGCAATCTGTTAGGCATTGAATATTAATAAGGTTCTCCTGACCTGTAATCAAGGACGAATAAGCTCCTACGAAAGAGGGATTAGTAAAAAATGTCTTGTTGTATTCATCACCTTCATTATTACGATAAAAAGCACGCATTACACCAGATTTGATAAAAGCAATTTTTGAAGAGTACTCACCTTCAACAGCAAAGTAATCGTTCTTTTTTAGTTTCTTTCCTGTAAAAAGAGATAAAAGAACTTGCATTTCACTATCTGTGAAATTCAGAAGTTTATTTATATACTTTTCAAGTTCCTTCATTTTTCAATTTCATAATATAACTGGATCAACCCTGTCGAAAATGTTTTTTTGTGTCAGTTAATTTTAGCTTCTTTCTATTCTGTATCTCAAAAAAAAGAGATTTGCCCGAGCCAAGAATCAAAGGATGAACAGAGAGCATTAATTCATCCACAAGATTTAAGTTCAAAAATGTAGTCGTTATACTAGCCCCACCAAAAAGCCAAATATCCTTTCCAGGTTGGTTCAATATTTCTTTTACAACCTTTTCAATATCACCACCAATTACGTTCAGATTATCGCTACTATAATTCTTTGTTTTCGTAAAAACGAATTTCACTTTGTCCGGAAATGCGTTGGGTACTTCCTTTATGAGCTGGTCATAGCTTTTTCGTCCAAAAAATATACTATCGGTCCTGTTCAAGAACTCAATCATCGAGTAGTCTTGATCCATAAAACACCAATCAATTTCACCATTTGGTTCTTCTATGAAAGAATCAAGACTAGTGCACAAATTCAGGATTATTTTCCTCATCTATTTATTGTTTTAGAAAAGAAACTGATATATCCCACTTTCAATGGCACTGAAAGACATTTGCTGTACCGTATGTTGGCCAATGTTTTATTCATATTTTATGAAGGATTTAATTTTCGGCACATTTAAAGTGTGTTTCTTCCATTTTTTATCATTACCTAATTCTTCATATTCGTTAAAAACAAAAGGAAGGACTTTTGCTTGTAAAGGATTTTCCATTTGGTCAAATATGTTAATATGTAAATGTGGAACCGTTGAATTCCCTGAATTACCAACATTTCCAATTACATCGCCTGATTTTAATGATTGTCCTTCCTTTACTTTTATAGAATCATTTTTTAAATGAGCGAGGAAGACTATGTAACCTTCTTTTGCTTTAATCATAACATAGTTGCCGACATTTGGTCTTATGTCTAACCGACCGTTTTTTTCTTTTGGTCGAAATTTATATGTCGCATTGTACCACATGTAAATGGTTTTCCAGATATTTGTTTTTGTGTGGTCTTTCCATCCTGTTCCTATTTGTATCACTTTGCCATCAATCGGAGAGAAAATAGATTTCTCCCAACAGTAATATTCGTAGGCAGGAATATGACTTATTAAATATCTGATTTTATTCTTTAGAGAATATTTCTTTCTTTTGCCATCCATCTTTACAAAATCAAATGCAAAAGGATGATGACCGGGAGGTCTTAAGAATCGCCATTCACCTCTAAGAGGAAAGTCTATCGATATTTTCTTTTCAAGGCTCATTTCGTAATATTGGCTAATGGTGTGTTGTACGATGTAATGAAAAGTTGTTTAGGGGTGGAGCGCTTTATTACGGTTTTTTATTTTTTGTGTAACAAGAACAATAATTGCGATAATCAATACAATGAATACAAAAGTGATCGAAAAACTTTTAAAGACGGAAAAAATATTTGTTAAGCTAGCTAACCAAGGTTTGAAGGTTGGATAAATAGTTAACATAATTATGATTCCAACATTTTCCAAATAATCAAAGGCGCCTGCAAAAACAGGAGTTAAGCTTAAAATTCGAAGCTTGTTCTCTTTTTGAAAAATTGTTTTAAAAATCAATGTCAATAATAGTGTAAAGGTAATAGCAAATAAACCTGGATAAAAAAGGTCCAAAGGAATTTGTTGAAATAAATACATTGATCGTCCAGCTTCTCCTAATGCAGCAAACAATTCCTGAACATAATTAGCACTATAACCGGTAGGCAACATATCTAGTATTTTCATGCCACCGGAATACTGCATGACTTTTGGAATCGTAACTAATAACATAATGCCATAGATTATGTGAGTTATTACGAAAAAGATCAGTATTTTTCTTCCGGAAGAATGTTTATTTGCTGCCTCCTTAATTCTTATATATAATTTTTTCATTATCTTTTTCACTGTTGGAATATATCGTTATTTATCTATGCAATCCTTTTTTCTTCAATCCTTAAAACTATTTTATCCGAATTAACCTTCAGCGTTTAATTAAAAGTGATTCCATAACCAAAAGGATATAGTGGATTTTCAGAGTCAAAAGGGACATCTTCTTTTTGGTTTTCGACTGCTTCCACAGAAGATGGTATCTCAAAAGGAAGCTTACCAGTCGGATTGAAGTTTCCAAAAATCAATTCCAAGATAATATCATCTTGACTGTTAAAATCTGCAATCAACGCTTTACTTTTTGCATTGATATCAGGGAAAACAGGAGGTCTTTCCATAGTTATTATGGTAATTGTCGGTTTGGAATTGATCAATTTCAACAACTCATTTTTTTCATCTTCCGGAAAATCAAGTCTTCCTTGGTGGAAAAATCGTTCTAATAAATATTCACTTCGATGTTCAAACGGAGTGTCCAGTTTTAAAATGATATAATCTGCAGCTTTTGGGTTTGAAACGATTTCAGTAAATTTCTTTGCAACTTCACGGTTGAGTCCCTGGATATATAGTTTCGCGCCCTTTTTCAACGGCAGGATGTTTTCTTCATTTTTCAACAAAACTAACGACTTTCGCTGGGATTCTTTTCCCTTAACCATAAATTTTTCATTTCCTATTATATGAAGATTATCTTTTTCCACATACGGATTATCAAATAGACCCAATCGAAATTTATCCTTTAATATTCTATTCACCGATACGTCAATCCTATCTTCGCTCATTTGTCCTGATTCGACCAGATCAATTATTAACTCCGGCGATGCTTCACCTCCGAACATATCGCATCCGGCATCCAATATTTTAGCTGCCCGTTCCATGTGAGATAGATGCTCAACACCCCACGCAGCGGCTGGTTTTACCGGACTATCAGAAACGAGTCCCCAATCTGTACATACTACACCGTCAAAACCATATTTTCCCCGGAGTAATCCGGTGATGATTTGTTTATTATAACCAAAACCAACATCTTCATTGGTTTGTCCCACAGGAACTCCATAATAAGGCATGATTTGAGCAGTATTCGCTGCAAATGCTCCCTTTTCAAAAGGAATGAGGTGATAGTCAAAATTTTCGCCCGGATATATTTGTTCCGCTCCATAAGGAAAATGGGCATCTTCGCCATCTTTTTGAGGACCGCCGCCTGAAAAATGTTTGGTCATGCAAGCCACGCTTGAAGCATTAAGGTTATCTCCCTGAAAACCTAATATGTAGGCTTTCGTTAATTTCGCACTCAATTCCGCATCTTCACCAAATGTACCGTTGATTCTGCCCCATCTGGGGTCCGTTGCCAAATCTGCCATGGGAGACAAGGCTAACCGAATGCCTAATGCAACATATTCCTGACGGGCGATGTCTCCAAATTCTCTCATCAAAATGGTATCTCCAATGGCGGCAAAACCCAAGGTAGAACACCATTCAGAAAAGAACGGTGTTGGAATATTAGCACCCGGTTTGTTGGCTGCAACATGTCTCGGGTCTGTGGCAATAGAAACAGGTATACCCAACCGGGTTCGTTCTGCCAATTTTTGAATGTTATTATTCCAATCCGCCATTGCTTCCGGGGAGGGAGCTTGAATGATATTAAAATGATTCATTTTGAGTTTAGCAATCAACGTTGAATTGGCCTTCAGGAAATAAGTAAAAGGATCGGTTAAGATGGGAAATTCATTTAATGAACCATCGTTATTCATACCTATCATAGTAATAAACATTAAGCCGGCCTTTTCTTCCAAATTCATTTGATTGATCAAGTCTTCGATGCGGAGATCTATATCTGCCCGGCTATCTTCATAGGTATCCAATTCACTATTTTTATTGAGATCTCTGAATTGGTATCCATCTATGGTGAGAACAGGAGCTGTTTTTCCCAACAGCCGCATATTTGTAGCCGTTGTTCTTGTCCCTTTGAAATATAAAAAGAGATAAATAAGAAATAAGAGAATGAGTAAGCCTCCCAGGATGGAGAGCAATATTTTTAATAGCTTTTTCATATTAACCAAGTTCTGTTCTCAATACTATTTTGAAATTCTTTTCAGAGCAGAAATTAACTTATATTTTCTTTCAAAACCTCAAAATCAGGTTTCTCATATTTGACTTTCACATCGGGTTGTATCCGAGCGGTAAATGTGTCTATTAAATCAACTTTTTATTTGAAGTAATAATTAAACGTAATCTGAGTAAATGTTGCTTCAATTCGTGTAGTAAACTCACTTTTATAACTATTCCACTCATCGTCAGATTCATACGTTACTGAATGTAGTGCCATATTAAACGCTAATTCTCCGCCCAATGAAAATGAATTCGAAAAGAAATATTCTACACCCGAGCCAAGTGTAATTCCAATTAGGTCAGTTGCATCTTTTATTTCTTCTTCATCATCTTTACTTATATCTGAACCACTAATAAATGGCAGGACAAGGAAAACCTCTCCAAAGTAATAACTATTTAAATCTCCGGTTCGATTGCCCAATAATCTTGCCCCTATTCGTGGGATTAAAAACCGTACTGCCAAGTCATATTCATCACTTTCACCATCTTCTGTATATTTACCAGCGAAACTTATTCCAAAATAACTTAACCCTAAAGTAGGTGTAAAATTCTTACCACTTACATTTTGATTACCCAACAAAATTTGTACCGTTGAGTATGGCAATCCTATTTTAAAACTAGTATTATTTTTTGAATAGACCATTGACACAGTAAGAATCAAACTCATGATTACGATTGTCATTTTCTTCATTTTTGACTCCTTTATTACAGGTTTACATTCTCATTTTTCACAAACGAGGGAACGTCTGCTTTTCGAGCAGCTTCTATTGCTTCTTTCGGCCATGGCTGTTTCTCTCTTTGACGAGTATATTTTATTACTGTCTTATAAAATATTAAGTAGTTATCTGTATCTGTATGAATATCAAGATACCACCCTCGTGATTTGATGGCTTCACTTAGCAATTCCGAAATATGATCAACTTTGTCAGCATCACCAGTAAAAACCATGCCAGTCCAGACGTCATCCATATAGTCTGCTTTCATATGCTCTGGACAGGGTATAGTTTCTGTTTCAGTAATTTCCAGTGACTTTAGAACGCTTTTATCCTGCAAGCTCTCTTTCAATAAATAACCTCTATACCTCATTGTTTAATCTCGCTTAGAAAGCACAGTTATGCCTAACGCTGGTTTCAGCCGCTGCCATACCTTTATTTTCCTTCTGAATGTATTCTGATGTAATACCAATTGCAGAAAATAACTGCCACGTAGCTTCATCGAACTTTGCTGAATACCACTGAACATTCATATGCTCCATATGGTCCAGTTGATTTGGATAGACCACCCCTCTATATGTTTCGATCATACTCATCTTAATTTTACATAAATGGATTGAATTTCATTAAAAACCAAAATGGAATAATAGCAAGTATTAATATTAGCAAAGATGATAATGACCCCATGTCTTCCATCTTTGTTTTCCCCAAGAATTTTTTCAAAACTATATATGTAATCCTAAGGCTGAAAAAATAATTAACAATAATAAATAAGGAGTTTCCAATACCTTCCCAACCACCACCAAAAGCATATGAAAACCCAAAAATGTATATAATAATTAAAATGATAATTATAGAAATAAATATTTTTTTCATAATTTACTGACCAATTAACGATGTAAATCTACGGTGTGATTGATTAACATTTTCTTTTCACTATACTTCATTTTTCTTTCTAACTCCACTTTCCATGCTGCTGGCTTTCGACGTCGAAAATTATTACAGCTAGTTTTTTACTTTGCAATTCCAGGTAGGCCAATCATCACTTTTGTGCCTATTGTTCTCCCATTGGAGGGGCTGAAGATTTGAAAGGTCATCCGTACCACCTTTGGCAACGGGTTTGTTGTGGTCGATTTCCCATCCCCATTGTTCTGTTTTTCCGTATTTCCCACGTTGCATGGATGCTCCACATTTATCTTTTCGGAATGAAGGATAATCAGTCTCTGGCGTTCCCTTTTTCCAAACAGCTTCAATTGTGGCCTCATCAAATGCACCGCCATTAGTTTTGCTTCCTGTTGATCTACTCATTTTGTTTTCCTTTCTTTGTTTATATAACGAAAATCTCCTCGACGTTGTTTTTGGCATTCGGAGCAGCGTGCGTTAGGTTTAATATTTTTTAATAATATTTTCAACATTTTTTAAAGGTGTAGCTATTGCATTGATATACTGTGCATTACCGGCTCGCTTATTATCAATTAACAATTGTTGGGGACATGCTTCACTTTGTAATGCATTTACAAGAAAACAATCTCTTTCTGTATTATAATAAATATATGGTGCTCCGGAAGATCCAAAGCGAAAATATCCTTTGATTAAATATCGTAATCCTTCAAAATAATTCATTTGACCGTTTTTTACACCAAGCGGGCTAAATTGATCAATATATCCTTCAATTATTGCTCTATTTACCATTCTACCTAAATTGTCCGCATGAGCCCCTTGTAAGCAAAATAAATCGATTTCAGAATTTTCATAAATTGAGTAATCAATTCCAATTGATGGGATTGTTGGTGATAATGGTAAATACTTATTGGTAAGTCTGTAAATCGCAAAATCAAGCTTAAAATCATATTCTAACAATTCTAGTTCAAGTATAAATGTAAACTTTCCAATGTTTGGTTCGTGGAGCGAATTTGTTGTATCAAAATATTTGTTATTTTTTAAATCAAAAAAACCATTCGAATCAAAATTATATATTAAAAATGGTTTACATATACTATCATCATATAAAGCTGCATAGTTCATGTCTTTACCAGTTTTGTCAAAAATACTCTTTAGTAAGGGAATGTCACTTTTATTCGCAATAAGATATCTCTTCTGGTTGATTGTATCTAGCGTATATTTTGAATTTAATGTCGAAATATCCGATTGATTCAATTTAGATAATATTTCATTTTGATAAAAAGATTCATCAAGTGAACGATAGACTGGAACTTGTGTAAATAAGTTATGTGCAACGCTTATAATTAGACCCCCTCCTATATGAGTAGCACAAATATTATTTTCAAATTTTCGTTTTGCCGGATTAGAGTCATCATAAATTGACATTATTCTGGAAAGAGGGGAAGTCATAATATTGACCAAATCAACTATAGTATTCATTTTATCTCCTTACATTATATCAAGTATATTAAACCTAACTAGTTACTAACATGCAAATTTGCCATATAGCACGCTTATATAGTGTGTCGTACTGTAACAATATTGTTCTTTAATTTGATTTCCATAGCAAACTCTCATTTTCAATTCTGCCATTTGGCTGCACCAGCCTTTGGCATAAAATCTTCCGGCTTATATCCTGCCGCCTGCCTGCCGGAGGCAGGGTGGGCTTGCTACATCTGCGACCTGACGGTCTTGAAAGGGATAGAAGTTTAAACACCCGTTGAGTTTTTTACAATGAAAATAATGTACGACAAACATCTTGTTTGTCGTAGCGCAGACAGCCTGTCCACCCCCTATTAATATTTTCCAAATGGGTCAGGCGGGGAATGCCTGCAGTATACTTTTTTTCATTTTTCTTTTTAGTTGGAGATTTAAACTGTGATTGTCTCCGGCAGAAATGACTCCACTTTTTTCCAGAACTCCGGGTGATGGTGACAATCACTATGACCTTTATCCTGAATAACCCAAAGATGGGTCGTTTTAGGATTGCCTGCATTTTTTAATTTTTCCCCCTGTTCGATTGGGACAACTACATCCTGATTACCATGGATCAACAATATCTTTGCTTTGGTGTCCCGAATATTATTTACAGGAGCAATGTGTTCAAAGTTTATTCCTATTTTGAATTGCAGATACTTGAAAAATAGCCATACTATCGGAAAATAAGGAATATGCTTTTTTTGAAATTCTAATTTCATCACATCAACCGGATGTGCAAGTGCCCCAATTGTAATTACGCTTTTAATCCGCTGATCAAAGGCCGCTGCGTGGATCGCTGCAGATCCACCAATGGATAGACCTATGACTCCAATCAGTCCGGGTTCTACCACATCTTGTTTTAAAACAAAGTCAACGGCGGCGCGTATATCCTCGGAAAATTTTAATAAGTTAGGGTATTTATCCGGGTCGCTGCTGCCATGACTTCGCAAATCAAACACAAGTAAATTGTAATTCTTGGAATGAAGTTTTTGAATATAGGTCATCATGCGTTCAACGTTACGTCCCCATCCATGAACCAAAATCAAAGTCAGTACCGGATTGGATGATTCATTTTGAGCAGGTATCCACCAACCATACAGGTGACAATTATTCTTGGTAGGGAACCGGATTTCCTCAAATGATATTTCTAATTCCGCTGGTGTGGTTTGATGCGGCTTCTTCGGGTATCGATATATATGTTTAATAGTCAAATCAAGCAAACCAAAAAAAATGATCAGACTTAACAGAATCCAAATAATAGTCATAATAGTCTTCTTTCTTTAATTATGATGTTCAGTCTTTAGAAAATATCAGCGAATAAACTCATGGCGGGTTTTGCTACATCGAAAACCTGACGGTCTTGAAAGGGACTGAAGTTTAAACATCCATTGAGTTTTTTACAATGAAAATAAATGTACGACAAACATCTTGTTTGTCGTAGTGCAGACAGCCTACCCACCGTAAGCATGTAGGCAGGGAATGTCTGTACTATATTAAAACTTAAAACAAGAAATATTTTTCATCTAACTTATAGCCGAAATGGCAATCAAATACTGCCCCACATAATACGTTGACAACGTAATTCCTTCCGCACTTTTGAACGGCGTCTTAAACTTGTTCCACGCCAGTACACTATCAGAAATCATGAATAGCGTGGCTCCCAGTGCGGCAATTTGAGATAAGGGGGTTAGAACAGAAATAAAATGGCTCCACGCCGTAAGCACCATGGTGGAAATGACTAATATATAGATCAAGACCGGAATGCGGAGTTTTCCGCTGGATTCCCATAATTGAGTTATTATTAATACTGCTGCCAATGCAATAAACAGAGTTACAGGCAAAGAAAAGACCAGCGTTCCTTTTGTAAAAGCGGTGATGTAGCAGAGATGCCCCGTGAGAAAACTGAAAAGTCCCTTTTTAAAATTATCGGGATTGAGTAGTAGAATATCACCACTGAGACAAAAAATTAATCCAATGATAATAGTTAAAGAATACGTATTTGGATTATTAAAATACGACCAACTAACCAGCAGGATGAGCATAGAAACAGGTAATGCTTTAGCAACCTTATATGTCGAATTCCTGAATCTGTAATTAGTGAATATTGATGCAAATATCAGAATAATATAAAGTATAACTTTAAACATTATTCTGCCAAATTCAACTTTTTTAGTTTAGGCGTTATTACATAAGAACAGTATGGTGCATTTTTATTATTATCATAATAATTCTGATGATAATCTTCAGCAATATAATAATTTTTTAGAGGTTCAATTTCTGTCACAATTTTGTCCTTGAACGCGTTTTGTGCATTGGACAATGACTTTTCTGCTATCTCTTTTTGGTCATCTGATTGAAAATATATTCCGGATCGATATTGAGTACCAATATCTCCACCTTGCCGATTCAATGTCGTAGGATCGTGAGCTTTCCAAAATAAATCCAGAATTTCAGCGAATGATACTTTTTGGGGATCAAACGTAATCTTGGCTACTTCTGCAAAACCGGTGTTCCCATTACAAACATCATCATAGGTTGGATTTTCAGTATGTCCATTGGCATAACCTGCTTCAACGGAAATTACTCCGTCAATTCGTTCATAAATGGCCTCCACACACCAAAAACATCCGGCACCGAGGACAATGGTTTCATTTTCTGCTGTCATGAAATTTGCTCCTAAAATTGCCAATAGAATAATACGTTTGAACATGTAATCCTGTCAGGAAATTATAAATATTAAAGTATAGAAATGATTATAATTGTTTTAAACAAAAAAGGAGCAATTCACTGCTCCTTTTTTGTTATTCCCCTCCTGTAATAGGAGTGGATAAAGGGGTGGTCATGGATAAATGGTTAAAAAATCATTTTCTAGATTGTATTTTACTTTGAATTTTAATTTTGTCCAATCCGAGAACGGGTTCCCGCCTGCCGGTCGGGCAGGAAAACCCCTCACAGTTTGTTACTAGATCCCCGTCCTGCTTGTCCGCCGTAGGTACGTAGGCGGGAAGGACGGGGTAAGTAAAATGTTTAGTCTTTGAGTAGACTATTAATTACCCTGGCATTTATGCCAGGGGTAATAAACGTCCTAAGAGTGGGATTTATCCCAATTTGATTTTTTTACGATATACTTATAATTCTTTCAATTCTTTAAGCAAGTCAATCAAGGTAGCCTTGGCATCTCCGAAGACCATCAATGTATTATCAAAACCAAATAACTCATTCTGTATACCGGCAAATCCCGGGTTCATGGTTCGTTTGTTCACTAATACTGTTTTGGCTTTATCCACGTTGAGAATCGGCATCCCATAAATCGGGCTTGATTTATCATGCCTCGCGGCAGGGTTGACTACATCATTGGCGCCCAAAACGATAGCCACATCGCAGTCTTCAAATTCCGGATTAATTTGATCCAGATCCTTCAATTGTTCATAAGGAACGTTTGCTTCTGCCAGGAGCACATTCATATGACCGGGCATTCTACCGGCAACAGGGTGGATGGCATAAAGTACATTTTTTCCGAGACCCTCTAAAAAGTCGGCTACTTCCCGAACAGCATGTTGAGCCTGGGCCACTGCTAATCCATAACCCGGAACAACAATAACTTTATCCGCGGCTTCCAATATCATAGCAGCTTCTTCCGTTGAAGCACTTTTGACTACTATTTGCTTACCGTCACCGGATGTGGGTGTTTCCTGCACCAGTCCAACTGCTCCGAAGATCACATTCGCCAAAGACCGGTTCATACCTTTACACATGATTTTAGTAAGGATCAATCCGGACGCGCCCACCAAGGCACCGGCGATAATGAGTCCGTTATTCATGAGGACAAAACCGGTTGCCGCAGCGGCAACACCGGAATAGGAATTCAACAGAGAAATAACCACCGGCATATCCGCTCCGCCAATAGGAATCGTTAATGTAATTCCAATGAGAGCAGACAGAGCGACCAAGCCATAAAAATAGTATATTGTATCACCACCACCGATAACAGTATAAACACCGAGGAAGACCAGGTACATTGCGATGAGAGCATTGAAAATTTTCTGTCCGGGAAAAACGATGGGTTTTCCACTAACAAATCCTTGCAGTTTGCCGAAGGCGATAAAACTCCCGGTGAATGTCAATGTACCGACAAACACACTGATGGCAATGGTTGCAGCATTAAATGTAGATGGATTAGCAGGATTTAAATACTCAGCAGCAGCAACCAGAGCAGAAGCGCCACCGCCAAAACCATTGAAAATAGCCACCATCTGGGGCATTTGCGTCATTTGAACTTTGATAGCAAAGAATCCACCAATTATAGAACCGATAATTATACCGATTATGATTATTTTGAAATCCAAATGACCATATGAAACCAATGTTGCAACAATGGCAATAAGCATTCCTACAGAAGCAATTGAATTTCCGGATCTGGCTGTTTTTGGAGAGCTTAAGCGTTTAATACCCAGTATAAACAGGATAGCAGCGAGGACGTAAGCAATATTTGTGTATTCCATGATGACCTCTATTTCCGCTTAAACATTTTTAACATTCTGTCGGTCACCATAAAACCGCCAACAACATTAACGGTGGCAAAAATGACCGCAATGAGTCCTAGCCAGGTTCCCATTTCACCGCCCACTTTTGTGGCGATGATAGCTCCGACAATGGCAATGCCGGAAATGGCATTTGATCCAGACATCAAGGGAGTGTGCAAAGTGGGTGGAACCTTTGTTATAATTTCAAATCCGACAAATATTGCCAGAATGAATACAGTGAAAATATTAATCATATCCATTGGTATTTAATCCTTATGAATTATTGAATAGTCTCTAAAGCTTCTTTAGTGGGTTCGTGGGTGATTTCACCATTATGAGTGAACAATGCACCTGAAATGATTTCATCATCCAGATCCATATTTATTTCACCTTCAGGACAAAGGTGATTGATAAACGAAATAATGTTTTTTGCATATAATTGAGATGCATGAACCGGCATAGTGGACGGCAAGTTTAATGTTCCATCAATAATCACACCATGATAGTTGACTACTTTCCCAGGTTCTGTGTTTTCGCAATTTCCGCCGTTTTCCGCAGCCAAATCCATAATCACTGCACCAGATTTCATCACATCCACCATGTGTGTGGGGATGAGTATGGGGGCCGGTCTACCGGGAATTAATGCAGTGGTCACGACCATATCAGATTTGGCGATATGCTCTTTAATCAATTCTTGTTGACGTTTTTTATAATCTTCAGTCGTCTCTTTAGCATAACCACCTTCACCAACTCCGTCGTCTTCGCTGGCTTCAACTTCAATAAATTTGGCACCTAAACTTTCAACCTGTTCTTTCACAACCGGTCGCACGTCAAATGATTCAACTTGGGCGCCCAATCGTTTTGCAGTAGCAATGGCTTGTAAACCGGCAACACCAGCGCCGAGTATAAGAACTTTTGCAGGTGGGATAGTCCCGGCAGCAGTCATCAGCAATGGCATATATACACTTAAATGGGATGCGCCTATTAACACTGCTTTGTAACCCGATATATTACTTTGAGAACTTAATGCATCCATACTCTGCGCCAAGGTCGTTCTGGGAATAATGTGCATAGAAAAAGCAGATATATTTTTTTCGCTTAATTTTTTGACCTGGTCTAAGTGTTTTGTAGTCTGGAATAACGAAACATAAGTACTACTGTTTTTGAATAAGCTGATCTCTTCATCCGTCGCAGGAGCTACTTTTAAAACCAAGTCTGCATCCGCTAACAAAGATTTTCGATCAGAGACAATATCTGCACCGGCATCTTTATAGTCATTATCTGAAATATGGGAACCTTCCCCGGCGCCGGCTTCCACTTTCACGGTCATGCCATTTTTGACCATGTTTTTGACGGTGGCGGGAATGGCTGATACGCGATGTTCTCCAGGGGTTATTTCCTTTAGAATTGCAACAATCATAAATGGTTCCTTAACACTAAAATAAATAGTTTAAAAGAGACTACAAATTTAATACTCTTTATCTATTTATATCCAAAAGGAGATTCAATTATTTTATTTATTTTGCAACTATCTATAACATTTGATTAAAGTTAAATAATTACCTCATCATTTATGGCGGGGATACTGAAATAGGCTGTGTAAAGGGATTATCCCAAGAAAAACCGACCATTATTATTGGGCTAAAGCCCCATTACTTATCTTGACAACCCCCGTCATAAATGACGGGGTAAATAAAAAAGTAATGATTGAATACATAGTTTTTGTTAAAATTAGTTAGAGAAGAAACGATTCTTTTAATGAGAAGATGAATTCCGGAACTCACGCTTTACAATGGAATGGTTTAAATAGATTCGGTCAAAGTGTCGCATCGGGGACTTATTTTATCGAAATGGATGCTTTAAATTTCAATCAAATTCAAAAGGTATTATTAATCAAATGAGTGTAAAAATATATACAACAGCTTGGTGTCCGTATTGTCGAAACGCTAAAACACTGTTAGATGGTAAGGATGTCTCTTACGAAGAAATCAACATTGAAGAAAAGGGCATGTCCCGGGAAGATTTATCAAAAATAACAGGAGGGATGTCTGTTCCTCAAATCATCATTAACGATGAACCCATTGGTGGTTATGATAATCTATGGGCATTAGACCAGAGTGGGGAGTTGGATAAAAAATTGAATATGGAGTGAGACAATCTCCTGTCATTAAATGATTTAAGGAGATTGCCAACTCCGCCATCTGGCGGACGTGGCAATGACGACTGACTCACTTCAATAGCGTAACTTTCTGCCAGTTTTCGTGAATTTCTCCCTTTACATGCACAAAGTACGTACCTGTTGAAACCGGTTTCCCTCGATTATCTAATCCATCCCAAGTTATAACGTGATGGCCGGCATTTAACTGGTCATTCACAAGTGTTTTAACCAATCGACCCCCTGCATCATAAACATAAACATTAACACGTTCAGAAATGAGTAGATCGATTTGAATATGTGTTTGGGGGTTAAACGGATTCGGATAGGCATGTGAGATAATGAATCTATCAGGCATCTCAGGGCCGGTGGACGCTTGGCCATCTGTGAACGACAGTGAATAATCAAAATCACTCGCATCGGGGTTTTGGCTGACCACGACAAAATAAACTCGTGTTGCATCGGTGGGATCTACATTAATGGGGCTGCCGCTCCAAACGGTCCAGGCACTATCACCATAAGTCATAATGACATGTAGTTCTAAATCTGAATTTAATCCCACATCATTTGTTAAGATGGCCAGAACAGGGTCGTTTGAATTCAATCGAATGTATTGCGCTGCATTTGCCTGTAGATTTGTACTTATGACTGTTTCATCTGTACCGGCGCTGTAGGACACCGTGTTGAATGTTGCAGGAGATACACTATATGCATTTGCTTCTTCGTAGGTGAATGGATCGGCAGCTGCATCCGAAGAAAGAATCCTGTTTGCAATGGACATTCCATTCAACATTTCTGAAAAGGATGATCCTAAATCCTGAAACGTTTCGTCTAAAGTCTGAATATCGTATTCACCAGAGTAACTATCATGTGTAATACTCTTTTCCCAAAATTTTCTAATGGCATTGTTGCTCAAATGAGTATTTACATATTCGAAAAAAATATAAGATCCGTACCAGCGATTGCTTGAATACAAATTAAGTGACTGATGTGGGAAACTAAACCAGGATGGCATGTATTGATAACAGTCGTTTATATCGTCGTAAATTATTTCTTCCATTTGAACTGCTGTGGCTTCCATAACCCAGGATTCCTCCCAGCTGTCGTATCCAAATTGGACTGCATGGAAGTATTCATGAGCAGCTGTGACTTGAATATTCTCTATCAATGTGTTTGGAAAACCGTCATAATTGTGCCGCATTACCATGTAGCTAGTCATGGCGTTTTCTTCAGTTATACCTGAAGAATGCTCATTATTCCCGGTGTTACTGTTAGCCCAAGCTTCAGGTTGGACATATCCATAAATTCCAACTCCTGCGTTACGGATATAAACATCATATAAACCGGAACCGCCATTATCATTATTTGCTGCGTACCATTCGTCCCCGGGAGGTTCGACATATCCTTGAGTTGTTAATATGGAAGAAATTACATAATCGAATGCATCAGACATATCTTCAACATAATCAGGGATGGAATTATTGTATTTATCTGTACTATCTACCGCATTAGTGCCGGTTGTTGTATAATGAAACCGTATTATTCCACTTTCATAGATTTCATCAAGTCCTTCAGCTTCTGATCGTGTATCCAGAGTGCGATTAACAATTGAACCGTTAAAATTGAATCCTAATTTTTTTAAATTACGTTTCATATCATCCGGTAAAGAATGACCATAAAGAGCTATGTTTCGCAGATCATCAGAAATATGGTGTTTTGAACTATAACCTGAAAAAACCTGGATTATTTCATTTGCAGATTGAACAACTTGAGGGTGAGGTTTAGCGACCATCAGACTGCTAATTAATAGTATTGATAATAGATATTTCATGGTTTCCTTACTGGTCTACTAGGTTTCGGTGGTAGTGGTTTTATCCATTGTTTCAAATGTTCTTGAGTTTCAGGACTCAAAGATGGGAAAGCACGCTTAATCTCCATGATAATTGGCGTAGCATCATGTGAGCCTAGTTTTCCGTTATATTTTTCTGGCAGTAAGTCTTGAGCAAATATACAGTACGCCAAATATGAATAATAACTGTCTTTTGATATATGTCCATTTTCGAAATCGATGCGTAGTTGTTCCGCAAGAGAAACATTCAATGTTGCAGGTTGCTTGGATGCTGTGCAAGCACTAATCATCAAACTGATCGTTAAGATAATAATACTATTTTTCATTTTCTTTTGAATACTTTTTCATTTTGCGCTTGTATAAGATGAAGCGAATAAATAAACCCATAAGCACTAATCCGAGAACATAAAATATAGCAAAATATGGAAGCAATTCAATCATTTTGGTTGATCCAGAGAATTATCGAATAGATAGGTTACTATTAATATAATCAATCCTAGAGATAGTTCCAGATTTCCTGATGAAGATCCATCTCCGGACAGAATACCGCTAACAGAAAGTGCGGCACCGGCAAAATAGGACATATTAATTAATCTATTTTTCAGTTTTAATTTTGCCTGATAATCTTTGGACTCTTTTTTGTCCAGCATAGCGATGACAGTTTCTGCAGGATAGTATAAAGCAGCCAGTAATGTTCGGTCATTATTCGATAAATAAAATTCGAATTGTTCAATGTGTCCTCTGATGCGAATTGCTAATTGAATTGATTCCGCTGTATTTGAATTTTGAACTTCCAGCACAGGGTATGAAAAATTTGTGGAAGATAATTGGGTTGAATCGCCCATGGCATTGTGAATGGTTATGTAAAACCAATCTTCATTTATCCAGCCGGTAATGTATTCACGTTTGAGAGGTTCCGATGCATGAAGTGTCAAAAATAGACCATTTTGTTTTATGTCAATATCCAAATTCTGAATCATTGCTTTATCCTGGGCAGGAAGTGAGCAGATGAATAGAAGAATAAGGATATTCGTTTTCTTATTAAATATCTTTTTAAGCATTACCTTATGAACTTAATATGATTCTGTAAGAATTAACGAAAAGAAATATTTAAATTCATTAATAAAAATATTTTTGTAAAATCAGCATATCAAAGGGAAGTCATTTTGAGAAAATTAATACTAATAATCATTTTTTCTGTCTACGGTTTTAGTCAGAATTATGAAATTGAAAATATGAGGGCAGTGGGTAATATTCCTTCTATTTATACCAGTGATATTTGGGGCTATACAGCGCCTGACGGTCATGAATTCGCTTTAGCCGGAAGGTATGATGGAACATCGATTATTGATATATCAACAAATCCTCATAATCCGGTAGAAGTCGGTTTTATTCCCGGTGCGTCATCTACTTGGCGTGATCTTAAAGTTCATGGCCATTATTGTTATGTCACCAATGAATCAGGCGGTGGGTTGGATATCATCAATCTTGAAGACCCATTTAATGCATATAAAGTCGGTGCTTTAACATCAACATTTACAACGGCACATAATATTTATATCGCTGATGGCTACGCTTATATTTTTGGAGCAAATGTGGGTAGCGGAGGCTGTCGAATTATCGATGTGTCAACCGATTCGGAAAACCCAGTCGAAATTGGTTCGTGGGAAGAAGCTTATTTTCATGACGGATATGTAAAAAATGATACATTGTATGGCGGTGGTATTTATGAAGGTTCATTATATATTGTCGATGTATCTGATAAATCAGATCCTGTGACGATGGTTGAACACAATTATAGTGACTATGGGAGTCATGCAGTTTGGGTTTCGGGCGATTCAAAATATGCTATTACAGCCGATGAAAAGAGTGGGGGATTTATTAATATTTTTGATATTCAGAATTTCAGTAATATAAATCTATTATCAACATGGTACCCCGACGAACCAAACGCCTCTTCAAAGTCCGTTCACAATGTGTTTTGGAAAGATGATCTTCTATATATTTCATATTATGTTTATGGTACACGAATTGTAGACATGAGTGATCCGTCAAATCTGGTTGAGGTCGGTTATTATGATTTTTACCCAGGCGATGCAGGATTATATAATGGAAACTGGGGTACATATCCTTACGCTGAAAATGGTCTCATCTATTCCACAGGTTTCAGTGGGAATGGTTTTTTTGTTATGAGTTACCCTTTTTATGGTGAAATAGAATTTGAAGAGTTAGCTGACACAGAAGATAATGCGTCTGCCATACCGTTAGGGGTAACGATAGCAGAAAGCCCTGATTATACTGTAGAGTATTCTACATTGAAGCTCTATTGGGGAATGAATGGAACAATAACGGATTCTGTTGGAATGACATTTGATGGAAGCCAATATACAGGCAGTATTGTACCGAATAGTGAAGATGGTACAATGCATTATTACGTTGTTTTCAAAACGACTGATGGAAATCGTGTCACCAAACCTTATGATGCTCCACGATCGAATTTTACATTTCAAATTGGCGCGGATATGGAATTTCCGGTCATACATTCTGTTTCGGATATTGATGACCAGTTTTATCCCGTTGGTAGTCACATGGTTTATGCAGAGGCCACTGATAATATCGCTGTGGATTCGGTTTATCTCTTCTGGCAAGTGGGGGATGGAAACGATCAATCCATTCTTTGTACACAAGTTTCCAATAGCAGCATATATCAGGGAGAGTTGACCTATACTGATGTACCTCCCGGTACGGATATCAATTATTGGGTCCAAGTGATTGATGCAACAAGTATGGCTAACACGGTAGAATCTTCCCCACAGGGTTTTTCAATTTCAGATAATTATATTCTTGGGAATTTTGAGGATGTTTTGGCATTGACTGACTGGAATCTCGGCACATGGGGCCGACAGTATGTAAATTCAGAAATAGATTTTGCTTTAAATGACAGTCCCGGTTCAACATATGAGCCTAACTCCGAAAACCCCTGTGATTTAATTAACCCGATTAACCTGACCTATTTTAATCATGCCTATTTTACGTTTACATCAGGTGAAATGTTTGGTGATGGTGACTTTGGTTATTTACAAGTAAAACAAGGAGCTAACGAACTTTGGTCCACTCAGCTCACTGTAAACGGTTTTAATGTTATGGGGCAAAAATATGTTGATCTTGATAATTACCTGGCTGAAGAAGAATTGTATATTCGTTTGCTGCTTACATCGGATGGAGAGGATGAATCTTATGGCTGGTTTGTGGATGATATTCATTTAGTATTAAACCAGGAAATGCCTATTGTGGGTATTGAAGATGATTTTTATTTACCATCAGAAATTGTTTTGCATGATGCGTATCCAAATCCATTCAATCCAGTTACAACGATTCAATACAGCTTACCAAATGCAGGAATAGTAGACTTAAAGATATACGATTTAATGGGTAGGGAAGTCCGTTCACTGGTTAACGCCTTTACAAGTGCCGGAACTCAATCTATCCTCTGGGATGCAAAAGATGATTTCGGTAATCCAGTTAGTTCTGGCGTATATATTTACAGACTTGAGACTGAAGGACAAATGCTTTCAAAGAAGCTGATATTACTAAAATAATATTTGGATAAGATCAAATGAAAGGGCAGAGGTTTCTGCCCTTTCTTATTTTATCAAATATTTATTTATTCTCTCTTCAAATAAATCCAATATAGTATTCAAGAAACAAAAAAGTGGGTATCCATTTCGTTTGATAAAAAGGTTTAAAAGTTAAAGATTTTGAAGTTGAATAGGGAAGAAGAGAAAGAGTAATTTCCAAGTTAATATATTCAACTCAATGAAAGTCAGGATAACAACGCTCATATTCATTTCATCATTTATGGCCGGCCAGGGAAGTACAACCGGTGCTTTTGGAACTGTCACAATAGACGATAAAGTGTGGAACCAAGTCTCTTTGCGTCCTGTAACATCGATATGGAAATTAAATATTACATGGAATTTTGTCATGTATTTTGATCATGAAGGAAAATTGTACGATGAAAATTGGGATTTCTCCTCGTTTAAAAATGGAAAAAATACGATTTTTGATAAGATATATTATATGAGTTATGTCCGAACAACTGATCCATTATATTTCAAAATTGGAGCATTAGATAGGGTCGATTTTGGTTATGGAATTTTAGTGAATGATTATTCCAATGCAGTCCAATATCCACAAGTCAGAAATATTGGATTGGACATTCGATCCAAAAATAAGTTTGGTTCCATTCAAGGATTTGTGAATGATTTTAAGCAAAATGTTGGAGTTGCCGGAGTCAGAATTATATTGCCTAAAGTACTTTCTGTCCCGGTTGCGTTAACAGTTGTTGTTGATCGCAACCAATACTTAGGTCTAAAAGATTCGGATGGAGATGGCTTTCCGAACCTGATTGATCATTTTCCGAATAATGGAAATTATTGGTTGGATTCAGATGGGGATGGATTAGCAGATAATCATCGTGATGAATATGATAGAGATGGGGATGGTCTTCCTGATGTCTATGATTTGGAAACGATCCACGCATTTTGGGATGATTTAGGAGAAACGGTTGGCCAGGATTTCAGCAATGAAACGTATTATGATTCGCTCCCGGATCAGGAAGCAACATTGTTACCAACTCCATTCAATCTGGATGAAAATGCCGATCCGGTTGCTGGAATAGCTATCGATTTCGGTTACCCGATTTATGCAGAAGATAATATGACCATTTCAATATATGCTCAAGCAGCGCAAATGCTCGGAACAACCATACACCCTGGGAATAGTGAAGAATTAAATTTAGGGTTGGGAATAGTACCTATTGGGATATCCAGCCGGTTTGGACCGGCAACCTTCAATTTGGAATATAGAATGATTCCCAAGGGACAATTTGAATTTAGTTATTGGAACAGGACATACGATCTTGAGCGAGCCACTTTTGTTACTTCGCTTAGTGAAACAAATGTTGTGACAAAGGAATCCAAATTGGGACGGTATGAAAACCAAAAGGGATTTTATGCCAGACTTGGATTAAAAATTGGCAAGCTATATAAGGCGAGATTAACATATCAAAATTTGATTGGAAATAATTGGAATGATGAAAAAGCGGATTATAGAACAAGCCAGAACCAGAGTGTTATGGTTTCGTTAAATTTGATTAAAAGTGTTAAAAGGATTAAATCTGCTCAATTATTTTATCAACAGAGAAATGTACCTAATCCATTTAAATTTGAATACACAGAAAGTACAATTATGGGTTATCACGCTCGGGTTAAAATCAAATCAGGATTGATGTTGAATTTTACTTTTCAAAAATCATTCCGCGATTTGAATGGTAATGGCGATATTGACAGCCCGGATGAAACAATTAATTTAACTACTATAGAGACTACGTTTACATTATGATGACAGCAAAAGAAATACGGAATTCATTTATTGAATTCTTTTTACAGAAAAACCACCAGTTCGTACGTAGTGCGCCTGTTGTCCCTATTGATGATCCGACGTTGCTTTTTACCAATGCAGGAATGAATCAATTCAAACCTATATTTCTCGGTGAAAAAAGCGCAAAACATCCACGTGTGGTCAATAGTCAAAAATGCATTCGAGTCAGTGGTAAGCATAACGATTTAGAAGAGGTTGGATTAGACACATTTCATCATACGTTTTTTGAGATGCTTGGTAACTGGTCCTTTGGTGATTATTATAAAGCAGAAGCGATTGAGTGGGCGTGGGAATTACTTACAGACGTATGGAGACTGGATAAAAACCGGTTATGGGCTACGGTATACGAAGACGACGACGAAGCATTTGAGTTATGGTCAAAAGTCACTGATATTGATCCGAGTCGTGTACTAAAGTGTGGGAAAAAAGATAATTTCTGGGAGATGGGTGAAACAGGTCCTTGTGGACCCTGCTCTGAAATTCATTATTATATAGGCGAAGATATTGAAAATCAATCTGCTGATGAGGTTAATCATTCTGATGAATATTGGGAATTATGGAACCTGGTATTTATCCAAAATAATCGTTTGGAAGATGGCGGATTGGAAGATCTTCCCCAAAAACACGTTGATACAGGTGCGGGTCTTGAAAGAATTGTATCTATCATCCAGGGGAAGAGCAGCAATTATGAGACTGACCTGTTTTCTGATATTATTTTAAAAACAGAAGAATTGACCGGTAAAAATTATCAAGAAACCCCAGTTCCATTTCAAGTCATTGCTGATCATATTCGGATGCTGTCATTTTCCATTGCTGACGGAGCCTTGCCGTCAAATGAAGGTAGAGGTTATGTATTAAGACGGATCTTACGCCGTGCTGCTCGCTTTGGCCGTATGCTGGACCAGCATGATCCATTTATTTATAAATTAGTTGAAACGGTTTGTGAAGTCATGGGCGGATCTTATCCTGAATTAAATGATAAGAAAGTGCATATTGAAAAAGTTATTAAGTCGGAAGAATCATCTTTTGGTGAAACACTGGATCGCGGTATCATTCATTTTGAAAAAATGCTGAAGGATCTTTCGGGAGATTTGATCCCGGGAGAAGAAGCATTTAGACTGTATGATACGTATGGTTTTCCCTTAGATCTTACTCAATTAATAGCTCGTGAAAATGGACTATTAGTTGATGAAGATGGTTTCAACAAAGCCATGGAAACCCAGCGACAAAGAGCAAAAGATTCAAGTAAATTCAAGCGTGATATGAAAAATATTAAATGGATAACAGTCAGTGAAGGCGCAGATTCAACATTTCTTGGTTATGAATCATCGCAGGCGGATGCAAGCATCAAACGATATGCTATCCATGATGATAATATATTAATCGTTTTGGACGAAACACCATTTTATGCGGAGTCTGGCGGACAAGTGAATGACTTGGGAACAATCATCGGTAATGAAATAGATTTAACCGTTATAGATGTTCAGAAAGAAAATGATGTATTTATTCATTATTGTACCGGTGACTTTGATGAAACGAAAGTCGATAACACCATTACGTGTTCCGTGGATGAGTCACGTAGGGATAAAATACGGAAAAACCACACAGCCACGCATTTAATGCATAAAGCACTGAAGGTGGTTTTGGGTGAGCATGTGAATCAAGCCGGATCTCTTGTTCATTCAGATTATTTACGGTTTGACTTGACACACCATGAAAAAATCAAACCGGACAAATTACGGGAAATCGAAACAATTGTAAATGATGAAATTATAAAGAACACGAAAGTGGAAACCGGGATAAAGGATTATGAAGATGCGAAACAAGAAGGTGCAGTCGCGATCTTCGGAGAAAAGTATGGTGATACAGTTCGTGTACTTTCAATCGGAAATTTCTCGAAAGAACTATGTGGTGGGACTCACGTGAGTCGTACGGGTGATATTGGTTTTTTCAAAATGATTGAAGAATCATCCCTGGCATTTGGTGTTCGGCGTGTTTTGGCTATAACAGGTCAAACCGCAGTTGAATATGTACAAAAACAATCCGCAGTAATGGAAGAACTGCAATTGAAATTAACCAGTTCTATGGAAGATATACCTGTTCGTATCGATCAACTGCTGGACCAAAAGAAAAAACTTGAGAAAACGTTAAAACAACAACAAGTTTCTTCTGCTTCATTTGATGCAAAAAAAGAGATAGAAGCCGCAATAGAAGTGGATGGACATAAGATTATTCTCCATAAGGCGGATGTCACAGATATAGATACACTGAAACAATTTGGTGATCAATTATTAAGCGCCATGGATTCCGGTATTGGTGTGCTTGGATCAGACGCAGGGGAAAAGCCATTTGTCGTGATTGTTGTAACAAAAGATTTAATTGAAAGTGGAATATCAGCACCTGCATTGGCCAAAAAAATCGGTGCCGTCATGGGCGGTGGAGGCGGAGGAAAACCCCATTTAGCCACGGCAGGTGGAAAGGATACGTCGAAATTGGATCAAGCGTTAGAAGATGCAAAAACGATTATTGAGAAAGCAATGAAAGGTTGACATGCAGTATAAACAAGACGGGAATACATATATTATTTACGTACAGCAAAATGAAAAAATTATGGACACATTAACGCAATTTTGTAAAGACCATGATATCCAAAATGGCCAGATATCAGGGTTGGGTGCCATCAAGAATATTGAAATGGGCGCATATGACATTAAGAAAAAGGAATATATTGTTCATCAATTAAACGAAGTCTGGGAGTTAACATCTTATCAAGCCAATGTTTTATTGAAAGACGGTGAACCATTTATTCATGCCCATATAAACATCAGCGATCATGATTTAACAGTCAAGGGTGGTCATTTATTTGAAGCGGATGTGGCTGCAGTAGGTGAATTTATTTTGCGAAAAATCGAAACGGATGGCAAACGTGAGCTGGATCCGAAAATTGGTCTGGCAACAATGTGTTTTATAGATTGAGGATTTATGGAAAAGAAAATTATTAAAACAGATAAAGCCCCTTTGCCCATTGGTTCTTACAATCTGGGTGTCGTGGCAAATGGTTTGATATTTACTGCCGGTCAGATTGCTATTGACCCATCAACAGGAAAATTAATCGATGGCAGTTTTAAAGACCGTGTCAACCAGGTTTTTGATAATCTTGAGAATATTTTAAGGGCAGCCGGATCCGATTTGACTACTGTGGTCAAATTCACAGTATTCCTCACCAACCTGGAAAACTATGCGGATGTGAATGAAGTATTTAATAGCAGATTGGATGAAGCAATCGCTCCTGCAAGGTCATTGGTGGAAGTATCCGCTTTGCCTGCTGGGGCGGACGTTGAGATCGAATGTGTCGCCATAGTTAATGAATGAAAAAATTTATTGTAATTGTTCTCCTAACTGGATTTGGATTTACCCAAACTATTGACTCTTTATCAATCAAATCCCCGAAAAAAGCAGCATTATACGGTGCATTGTTCCCCGGGCTGGGACAAGCATATAATGGCAAAATATTGAAAAGTGTCTTAGTGCTATCTCTAGAAATTGGAGCCATTTATCAATGGTCGCTGAATGGTGATATCTATAAAAATTATGAAACAGGTGATCATGCATTATCAAAGAATAGATATCTTGAAAAGAGAAATAAATATGCTTGGTGGGGAGTGTTTGTGTATCTTTATGGCTTACTGGACGCGGTAGTGGATGCACATTTAAGTCCATTTAATGAAGTCATGAATGAAAATATAGAACAATCAGAAACAAATAGTGAGGCAGAATGAGTAATCAACGGGAACAATGGGGATCGAAATTGGGATTTATTTTAGCTGCATCAGGTTCTGCAGTTGGGATTGGTAATATATGGAAATTCCCCCATATGGCTGGTCAAAACGGTGGAGCTGCATTTACCATGGTTTATCTTGTATGTATTTTAATCGTTGGGTTATCAATCGTCATCGGTGAGTTTGTGATAGGACGCAGAACACAATTAAGCCCCGTCGGCGCATTTGAAAAACTTGCTCCAAAAACAGGCTGGAAATGGTTAGGTTTTTTAGGGGTGGGATCTGCTTTTGTTATTCTGTCTTTTTATGGCGTCGTGGGCGGATGGATTATGAGATACACATATATTTCAATTACAGGGGGATTTGCTCATTTGTCGAATAACCCTGATGTTGCAGGAAATGTATTCGATGCATTTATCACGGGAACGTGGGGACCCATATTTTGGCAGGTCATTTTTATGGCAATATGCGTATGGGTCATTATTCACGGCGTTAAAGGGGGGATCGAAAAATGGTCAAAAATTATGATGCCGTTAATCGTTGTTTTACTTTTTGTTTTAGCAATTCGCGGTTTAACATTGCCAAATGGAATGGAAGGACTTGCATTTATGTTTAAACCAAAATTTGAAGATCTGACTGCTTCCAGTGTTCTCCTTGCATTAGGTCATTCATTTTTCACGTTAAGTCTGGGCATGGGAACGATGATCACCTATGGAAGCTATCTTAATCGTAAGCAAAATCTTATGAATTCAGCACTATGGGTCATTTTTCTTGATACTTTCATCGCCATGTTGGCCGGTGTGGCTATTTTTTCGACGGTATTTGCCTTAGGGGCAGACCCAGCTGAAGGCCCCGGTTTAATATTCGTTATTCTTCCCTCTGTTTTTCCGCAATTAGCCGGTGGATCAATTTGGGGAACATTGTTTTTCTTTCTCCTCTTTATGGCTGCGCTTACGTCTGCAATTTCAATCCTCGAAGTGGTTACAGCGTATTTTGTTGATCAAAAACGGTGGTCTCGATTGAAAGCAACACTTTTATTTGGATTTGTCATTACAGTTGTGGGTGTGTTTTGCTCGCTATCGTTAGGGGGCGGAATTAACATTACGGCCTTTTTGGGTATGTCTTTCTTTGACTTTATGGATTATCTCTCATCAAAATATATGCTGCCAATTGGCGGTATGTTTATAGCCATATTTATTTTGAAAAAATGGGGTGTGAACAAGTTCATCGATGAATTAGAACAAGGCATGGATAAATCGTTCTTGTCAAAAAAATTAATTACTGTCATTTTAGTGATAGCTGCCACTGTTGTAGGATTTATAATACTGACTGAGGTATTAGATGTTCTATTTGGGATAAGTCTGATACAATGATAGTCGCTCGCATAATTCCGGTAAAATCTCGTTTTTATAAATCCTTATCCAAACAGGCAGAAAAGCTGGATGGTTTTTTTCAATGGAAACCGTATCATTGGTTCGGTGTCTGGGTGTTGATGTCATCAGGGGTCGGTGCCCAGGAAGGCATTTTAAACCGCTATTCCTATTGGAATATGTCCCACGCCGGGATTGGCTTAATAACCTTACTGATTGTTACAGTGATTTTAGCGTTCCTATTAAAAAATGATCATATTTCATTTGATAATATCGAATTGAAACTAACTCATCTTTTCCGCCACTTCGTACTTGCATTAGTTCTTTTTCTAACAGGCTGGGGTTGGATAAATGGAGACTATTTTACTGCATTGGAATCCTTTCTGCCGTACGTGCTTGCCTACGGGTCGGTGTTATTGATGTACCGGTTAAATATGGATGAAATACCAGAAAAGGGATATCAGCCTGGGAAGGGATATATCGCATTCTGTCTGCTATTGGCACTGGCAAGTTCAGCTATAGGAGTGATTGTGGGTGATCCGGTCATCAGTACTGCTTCAATGGTATATGCGCCATTTTTAGTAGTGGCTATTATTTTCCCTGAACATAAACGACATATCCAACGTATTAGAATTTATCCCATATTCATTTATGCCATGTTTGTCTCTGTTCGCGTTCCCTGGTTATTAATACCGTTGGCAATTCTTTTTTTCAGTTTAAGAACATATAATTATTTTCGTTATAATATTCTTTATCCCACGTTTTCCGTAGAACATGATTAAAATTGCAGAAAATAAATGTGATTTTTGTGGGTGTTGCGTGGGTGTCTGTCCTGTTAATTGTATCGAACTGAAAGAAGCCAACATCAGTATTGATCACGAAATTTGTATTGACTGCGATATCTGTGTATTTATTTGTCCAATTGAAGTGTTAAGCCAAACAGATCCGAAACAAACCTTATCATCTGACGCAGCTTAATGTGGAAAGAACAGAAAGAATTTGATTGTATAGTCGTCGGTGGTGGACCGGCCGGTTCGACATTTGCAAAAACAGCAGCACAGGGTGGTTTATCTGTATTATTACTAGAAAAAGATCGTGATATTGGTGTTCCGGTGCGCTGTGGAGAAGCCGTAAGCGATTCCGGATTACGAATTTTTTATGAACCAAATCCTCGTTGGATAGCATCGACCATCACTCGCATGAAATTGGTGGCTCCGAATGAAACAGTCATTGAGTTTGACCTCAGTGAAAAAGGGTACATTCTGGATCGTCGCATTTTTGATTATGATCTTGCAGAATTTGCATCAAAAGCCGGTGCGATAGTTGTAACAAAAGCGTATGTAGATGGATTATTGATTGAAAATGATAAAGTTGTAGGTGTTAAAGGAATACACATTGGCGAGCCCTTTGAAAAAAGAGCAAAAATTGTCGTTGGGGCAGATGGAGTGGAGAGCAGAGTCGGGCGATGGGCTGGATTGAAAACAACATGTAAACTGAAAGATATGGAAAGCGGAATCCAGAAGACCGTTACAGGGATTGATGTGAATGAACATATGTTTGAATTTTATTTATCCAAACATTGGGCGCCGGGCGGATATTTATGGGTATTTCCAAAAGGAAAGAATAAAGCCAATATTGGTCTGGGTATTTTAGGTTCTTATACCAAAAACGGTAAAGCAGCTCACCGATATTTGGATGAATTTCTGGAATGGAAATATCCCCATGCATCTGTTCTCACAACCGTGGTTGGTGGTATCCCGGTTGCCAAAACGGTAAAGGAAATGGTTTCAGATAGTTTAATGTTAATTGGGGATGCAGCTCATACTGTGAATCCCGTGACCGGGGGAGGAATTATTTCTGGCATGCGCAGTGGATTGTTAGCTGCAGAAACGGCAGTGAAGGCGCTGAATAATGGTGGTCCTTCAAAACAAAACTTGCAATCATATGAAAAAGCATGGCGTAAGGTTGGAGGTAAAAACCATGAACGATTCTACCGCATTAAAGAAGCGATTTATCGGTTTACGGATGATGATCTTAATCGGATTGCTGATGGTTTTTCTGGCATCCCCGAAAATGACCGGAATTTGTTCAAACTTTTCTCAATTGCTGTCCGGAAAAAACCATCTCTACTCATTGACGTTGCTCGTGTCTTTGCGGGTGTATAATGAACCAAACTAAACTTTTACGTTTACTCGATCTTTCTACTTACATAGCCTTTGATTTTGAAACAACCGGTTTAAGTCCGGAAAATGATCGAATTATCGAAATTGCTGCTATCAAATTTGAAGGGGGAGAAGCTGTCGATCGTTTTGTCACCCTTGTCAATCCCGAGCGGCGTATTGATCCTTTCATTACCGAAATAACAAATATTTCCAATGCTATGGTCTCTGATGCTCCTGTCGAAAGGAATATCGTCGATGATTTACTGGATTTTCTGGAAGATATTCCCCTCGTAGCTCATAATATTTCGTTCGATATCAGCTTTGTAAAAAATCTCTGTGATCGGTATGATAAAGAATATATCGAACGTCCATTATATGACACTCTCCAGTTAGCGAGAACATTTTTATTTTTTCATCCAACACATAATTTGGGTTCGGTTTCTGAATTTTTTAATCTATCTGCGGTTGGATCCCATCGGGCAGAAATCGATACAGAAAATACTGGAATTATTTTTCAGCATCTATTGTACGAAGCAGCCAGCTATCCCTTAGAAGTTTTTTCAAAAATACTGACTATATCCAAAACGAAAGATATTTTCAACAAACATCTGTACATCAATATTAGCAATTTATTGAAAAAAGAGGGAAATCTTAAATCCGGCCTTGTGGATAGCAAATTAGAAAAACCGCTGTTCAATAATGTATTCGTATCCAATGGGAAGAGTCAGCTGGCTGATATTGATGTTGACGATGTGTTTTCCGCAAATGGACGTTTGAGTCAAGTATTTGAAAATTATGAAGAGCGGAAACCACAGCAGGAATACAGTGCGTTTGTAACAGATATGATCAATGAGGAGCAAAGCTATTGTGCCATAGAAGCCGGTACAGGGTTGGGCAAGTCTTTGGCCTATTTATTCCCGGCATTGAAAAAAGCATTTAGTAAAGACAATGAACACCCTGTGGTTATCTCATGCCATACAAAACATCTTCAGGACCAGCTGTTTAACAAGGATTTACCATTGCTGGCAAAAGCATTGGATGTTCCACTCCATGCATTAATCTTGAAGGGTAGAAGTAATTATATTTGTTTAACAAGATTGAATTGGTTGATATCAGATGGAGATACGTTATTACGAAAAGGTGAAGTTGAATCCCTGTTCCCGGTCATTGCATGGTTAAATGTAACTCAAACCGGAGATTTATCTGAATGCGCAGGATTCTGGGGACATCGGCCTTACAGAATTGCAGAATTGATACAAAGTGAACCTGGTTATTGTACAACAGCATTATGTACTGCAAATAATGGATGTTATTTTGGTCCAATTAGACAAGCAGTACATGAGTCCCAGGTGATTATTGTGAATCATGCTTTATTGATGTCTAATATCGATAATCCGGGACTGCTTCCGGAATTTGGAACGGTCATAATCGATGAGGCGCATAATTTGGTGGATATCGCTTATAATCAATTGAAGACTGAAGTGAATTTGTTCAAAATAAATGGAATTATAGACATCATTGACCCCACGACTTCCAGCGCAAAACGATGGACTCAAAAATTGGAGCCATTAATTGAGAACAGTTCGGAAATGAGAATATATTTTGAATCTCTGAAGAACTATTGTGATTTATCGAGAGAAAATGCACAGATATTTTTCAATGACTTAACAACAATTGTTGCCCAGGGAATAAAGGCGGATATCCCTTACCCGCAATATATCATATTGAGAAATTTAACCGAAGGATTTGGAGGAGTTTTTCAACAGATCCAGGAATTGGAATTAGCATTGGCTGAATTGCAGGATGCGGTTAAAGGTGTGTTAAGTCAGTTAGAAAATAATGGATCAACCCAGGATGATTTAGGTGATCTGATCCAATTATTTGAACATAGTATGGATGCTATTGCATCACTACAAACTGAATTAGCTATGTTGACGCATGATCAGCAAAATGGCTGGGTATATTGGCAGAAGGGACAGTATCGTCAGACGAGATCAGGAGAAAAGGAGTTATTTGTTTCAATTAATGGATCACCCGTTGATATCGCAGACGATTTAGCAAAATCATTTTTCCAATCCATAAGGCAGTGCATTTTAACTTCGGCAACACTGCGTGTGGAAGAGAGTTTTGATTATATTTTACAACGAACCGGTTTAAGCTTAATGGACAGTGAAACCGTTCATACAAGAGAATTTCATAGTCCATTTTATTATGATGAACAGGTTCGATATTACCAGTACAGTGGTAAGTATGGTCAAAACCCGACATTAGTTGCTGACTTGCTATATGAATGCCATAAATCATATAATAAGCGCATGATGGCTTTGTTTACATCCAGACAGTCTTTGAACCAGGTTTATCGCGAATTACAAGGCAAGCCTGATGGTAGAAAACTACCGATTTTTGCCCAGGTATCCGGATCATCGAGATATGCCATGCTTCGGGGTATGCATCGTACGAAAAATGGTATTTTACTCGGAACAAATGCTTTTTGGGAAGGAGTGGATCTACCCAGAGACTTGTTGGAAATATTGATCATCTCCAAACTTCCTTTCGGTGTACCTACTGAACCAATCACCCAAGCGTACAGCGGTATGTTGAATAAACAGGGGAGGAATCCATTTATGGAATTCAGTGTCCCGGAAGCAGTGGTTCGTTTTCGACAAGGATTCGGCCGGCTCATCAGAACCATTGAAGATGAAGGTCTATTTATTGTCATGGATGAACGAGTAGTGCAAAAACGCTATGGTTCCGCATTCAGCGATGCTATCCCCGTTCGTATGCAGACATTTACAAGAGTGGAAGAATTAATAAAGTAATATTGTTTATTTGATACAACTGTACAAATAAGCTTTTAATAATTTCTCAACCACAATTCATTTTCAAATCTTTTATCCCTACCTAAATCCTCCCCACATTGGGGAGGACCTAAAAGGTCTCCCCCGTATCGGGGGAGGTGGCGAAGCCGGAGGGGGATATTATTACCTCGGCATCAAAAAGTCGCCCGCCTTTCCCGTTTAAAAATAATTTATGTGTTGGGCAGAAAGGATTAATAATATAGGCTATCACTGAGTTATTGTAAACAAAATATTCAACACCTAACGGCGATGGTTTCTTTTTTATTTTAAGTGCTATAGATATGAGACTCCTAACGGAGTCTTCCACAGATAAGAATCCGTCGGCTGGCGGATTATATGTTTATAGAAAAAGATATAAAGATAACAAAAACCCCTGCGGGGTTTTATGTCTATAAAACTTAGAATGAACGATAACCGAACTCCGTAGGATGTTCAACATTTGGCTATCCTATTGGTAATAAATTTGTCTACAGAAAAATGTTTATTTAATCGTTTTAAGATCAGCCAGGAGGAGTTCTTTTTCTTCTTTGTCTTTTATTTTTTCGGACAAGTCACTGGCCATATTTAAATGTTTTTCTTTTTCTTTAGTATTGCCGGTTAGTGCATGAACTCTGGCCAAGGCTTCATGAGCGTAACCTAAATAAAAAGGCTCTTCATTTTCACTGAATTCCAGGCACAATTTGCCATAGCGTTCAGCTTGGTCTAATTCACCGGCCAATGCATAACACTTTGATACTTGCCAGCAATGCACTGGGTATAAAAAGGACTAAAACTTTATTGGGACCAATAGTAACAAATTATAACGGCGTTATGAAACAACCTGTTACCTTTAATTATTGATATTTGAGAATGAATCAAATTGTATGGAATTAAAAAATATAGCTGAAACTTGATAAGCTATATGAAATAAACAATTCTAATAGTACATTTCCAGTTAAGATAGTGTTTGGTTTGATATGTTCAATATAATTATCCTATCCGAAGCCATATTTAGATCTTATGTCTAATAAGATGAGAGCAGTGAAATCGTTATGAGTCTTATTCTCATCGTCTCAATAACAATTCGTTTGGTAGCCATGGGTTGGTCTATCGCTTTGCTGCGCCGTATGCGGGATTGGCGAATTGGATTTCTGACGGTGGGCCTTGGGTTAATGGCCATGCGCCAAATTCTTACGCTGTTAACAGAAAAGGAATCATGGACAATTTCTATCACTGGTCATATAACAGAGCTTCCTGGTCTAGTTGTCAGCATTATAGCGTTTCTGGTTGTTTTTTTTATGGAACGTATTATTTCCGAACGCAAGCGAGCTGAGAAAAGAATAGAAAAAGGCCAATTATTAGCTATCCCTTGGAGGATTTACTTTCTGATTGGTTCCATTGGACTCATCGTAGTTACTATGATAGGTATGAGTTTCCATACTGGAATCCGCATGAATGCCACCTATGCGCCATTGATACATGCGAGTATGAAAATTAAACAAGATGCAGCTTTGGCTCACTTATGGTTTGAGGAGATCATAACCGGCGACAGGAAAGAGGATATACAAGTCGTTTGGGAAAATTTGGACCAGACTGACTGGCATGCGCAAGCCATGTTGGAAGGAGGAATAAGCCCTGAAGGAATTATTATCCCACTTGATGATGCCGAAATGCGTCAAGATATTAGAAATGTTCAAAAAAATCTCAAAGAGTTCAGGAATATTACACATCAAAGGTTAGCATCAAGAGAAACAGCCGGCATCGGTACTGAAATTGACCAACATTATGATGCTGTATTTAACACTTTTATTGACCAAGCCGATAAAGTAGAAGCCAGACTTCAACAAATAATGGCGCGAGATTTACAAAGTTTTCAATTACTACAAGTTATCCTAATTATTGCCAGCTTTATTCTAACCATGATCGTTGGAATTATTTTTCACATGTATAATCGACGCCAAGCAGAGGATTTTTTAATAATCGATGAAGTAAACAAGAATCTAGAAAAAGAGGTGGTCGAACGTATAAGTGCCGAGGAACAAATCCTCCGGAAAAGCGCCGTGTTGAAAGCGATAAACAAGGTGTTTCAAGTGGCATTGGTGTGTGAAACCGATGAACAGGTGGCACAAACCTGCCTTACGGTAGTTGAAGAATTAACTGGCAGCAAATTCGGTTTTATCGGCGAAGTGAACCAATCAGGTAGCTTTGATACCATTGCCTTGAGTGATCCCGGCTGGAAAGCTTGCAGAGTTCCGAAGTCGGATGCAATGAAGAGGATTCAAAAAATGGATATTCGCGGTATGTGGGGTAGCGTAATCCGGGACAATCAATCCCAGATAATCAATGATCCTGACTCATATCCAGACCGCGTGGGAATTCCCGAAGGTCATCCGCCGATCAATTGTTTCCTGGGTGTCCCGCTGAAACATTCGGGTAAAACAATCGGTTTGATCGGATTAGCCAACAAAAAATCAGGATATGACTTGACTGATCAGCAAGATGTGGAAACTCTATCTATAGCTTTTGTGGAAGCATTAATGCATAAGCGAGCAGAGGATTATATTCAACATTTACAAAGTATCCTGAGGGCTATTAGAGATATTAATCAACTTATCGTACATGAAAAAAATCGGCAAAAGTTATTGCAAAATGCTTGTGAAATACTTACTCAAAACCGGAATTACAAGTTGGTGTGGATCGGTTTGGTAGAGAAAGAGACTAAAGACGTTCTGCCCGCAGCCCAGTCTGGTTTTGATGAGGGTTACCTAAAATCGATAAAGGTAACCTGGGATGATTCAGAAAATGGCCAAGGCCCCACCGGAACTGCTATTAAAACTAGAAAACCTTCCGCCATGCGAGATATCGCTGGTGATCCTCGATTCAAACCGTGGAAGGAAGAAGCTATGAAGCGTGGCTATGCCTCATCAGTCGCCATTCCTCTGATCCATGAAGATAGGGTATGGGGTGTTCTTAATGTATACGCAACCAAGCCCGATTCCTTTGATGAAGAAGAAACGGAATTGCTTCTTGAAGTAGGACAGGACATTGCTTTTGCCCTCCATATTATCAAATTAGAAGAAAAACGGAAGCAAACTGAAAAGGAATTACAAAAACGCAGAGATGAAAATACAAGATTGGCTGTAATTGCTCAGGAACGTAGCGAACTCCAAGATTGGATTAATACATTTGATACATTTGTGGGAAAGTTCGATCCGGATGGCAGAGGGATTATGTTTAATGATGCTCCGGTTAAAGCAGGAGACCTTACCAGAGACGATGTAGTTGGTAAATATTTTCCGGACACTAAATGGTGGACGCATTCAGAAACGGAAAGAAACCGAATTATCGAATGCTTTGAAAAGGCTAATGCTGGTATACCAAGCAGAATAGAAACAACTTTCAGAAGGGCAGATGGAACACCGGTACCTATCATTTTTAACTGTCAACCCGTAATGGATGATGAGGGAAAGGTTAATTATATTACCGCTGAAGGAAAAATAATTATTGAAGAGTTGGAGCTACGAAACGCCTTAAAAGAAGAAAAAGAAAGTCTGGAAAACCGTGTTAAAGAACGTACTTCCGAATTAGTAACAGTTAATGAAAAATTAAGAGCGGAAATCGCAGAAAGAAAACAGGTACAGGAAGCATTAACGAAATCCGCGTCCGAGTGGACCTACGCCATGGATTTTATGGAAGATGCCATCTATTTGATAGATATGGATGACAAAGTTATACGAGCCAATCAAGCCTTTTATAAAATGACCGGCCGAACACAGGAAGAAACCATTGGCCACGATATTACCTCTCTCCTTCATCCGAAAGGAGAAACGGAACCCTGCCAGGTTTGTGTAGCAAGACGTGCCCGACGAGACGCACAAATCACCCTGGAAGCAGATCACCCTAGCAATCCCATAAATCACCCCATCGAGATAATGGTAAAAATGATCCGGAATGAACGCGGTAAACCGATTGGTGTGTTGATGGGTATCCATGACCTCTTCAATCAACGGAAAATTGAGAAAGAACTTAAAAAATCATATAACCAACTACGAAATCTGGCAACCCATCTCCAATATGTTCGTGAGGAAGAAAGAACACAAATAGCTCGCGAAATCCACGATGAGTTAGGGCAGATATTGACTGCTTTAAAGATGGATTTATCCTGGATGGACAAGAAATTACCTAAAGAACAAAAATCACTGAGTGATAAAACAAAATCCATGTCAAACCTAATCGATTCAACTATTAAGACTGTGAAAAGAATTTCCATGGAACTGAGACCAGGGTTACTGGATGACCTCGGTCTTTTAGCCGCTATTGAATGGCAAGCAGAAGAGTTTCAAAACCGTACCGGAATCGAATGTAAAGTCACAATTAATCCGGAAAACATAATTATTGATCAGGATCGATCCACGACTATATTCCGCGTCTTCCAGGAAACATTGACCAACGTAGCACGCCATGCAAAGGCTACCAAGGTTATGGTGAGTTTAAAAGAAAAATCGGCCAGGGTTTTTTTACAAGTTAAGGACAATGGTAGAGGCATTACTAAAGAGGAGATTTCCAAGCCTGGGTCATTCGGAATTTTAGGGATACGAGAACGAATCTATCCCTGGGGTGGTGATGTTAATATCAAAGGCGAAAAAGGCAAGGGGACTACCATATCTGTTAATGTTCCCCTTAGTTAATTAAAAAGGTAATTTGATGATTAAAGTTCTCATAGCTGATGACCACACGATTGTTCGTGAGGGATTAAAACAGATTTTATCCGAACCATCAGACATTGTTGTGGTTGATGAGGCGAAAGATGGTCAGGAAGTATTATCGAAGGTTTGGGAAAAAGATTTTGATGTGGTTGTATTAGATATAACCATGCCCGGTCAAAGCGGACTTGAGGTATTAAAACAAATAAGAACTGTAAAACCAAATCTCAACGTACTGATACTCAGTATGCATCCGGAAGACCAATATGCTATCCGTGTTTTAAAGGCAGGCGCTTCGGGGTATGTGACAAAAGATACTGCATCGGATGAACTGATAAACGCTATCCGAAAAGTGTCACAAGGCCGGAAATATGTTAGTTCATCTCTTGCTGAAAAATTGGCGTTTGGTGTATCCTCCGGAATAGAAACAGAAAAACCACTTCACGATTCGCTCTCCGATCGTGAATATGAAGTTATGTGTAAGATCGCATCAGGAAAAGCCGTGAACAGGATCGCCCAGGAATTATCACTAAGCGCGAAAACCATCAGCACCTACCGAGCCCGTATTATGGACAAAATGAACATGAAAACCAATGCGGATTTGATCCACTATGCCATACAAAATAGGCTGATTGAGTAATTCTCCGTTAGAAATCTGTCAATTTATAGGACGTTTTACTTGAGCACGCTCTGGAAATTTTAACCAACAAATTCTCTCTTCTCTTACCTGATTTTCTGCTCAGATAAATCTCCTCAATAAACCTCTCATAAACACTGGATAATCTGATTAATTAATAGGATAATGACCGACAATACAATTGCTCATTGTCCTACATAAAAATCAGACTTTCACTGATACCTAACTCTTTTTTTCTTCTGTAGCTTAGAAACTAATTTTTCACTGTATTTGAAACGATGACAGTGATTAATAACTGTTATGGTGAAAACAACAGAAACAGGATCACTGATAATAAAAGTTCGTTTTAAAACCCTCTGAGTTGAATTGAATACAATAATGACTATACCCTCGGAGGAATATCCTAGATAAAGGTGCTAAAATTTATTAATAATCTGATCGAATGAACAAAAGTAGTAGTAACCATCCCCATTCGGAAAATAAGGAATACTAATGATAAAAGTTCTTATCGCTATTGACCACGCTATTGTCCGTGAAGGACTCAAGTACATCTTAGTAAATACGCCAGATATTGTTGCTGCTAATGAAGTTACTATTGGAACAGAAATTTTAGACGCGCTAAGCAAAAAAAAATATGACGTGGTTTTGTTAGTCATCTCCTCGCCAGGTGTTAGCGGACTCGAAATCTTGAAACAAATTAAAAATACAAAACCACAAATGCCCGTTCTTACATTATGCATGAATCATGAAGACGGGTATGGCATTAGGGTTTTAAGAGCAGGTGCGTTTGGCTATTTAACCCAGAATAGCACACCGGATGAATTGCTATCAGCAATACGAAAGTTATCAGAAGGGCGAAAGTACATAAGCCCATCTCTTGCTGAAAAACTGGCTTTTAATATTGAAATTAATGCAGATAAACTTCCCTATGAGACACTCTCGGACCGCGAGTATGAAGTAATGTGTATGATCGCCTCTGGAAAGATCGTAAAGGAAATTGCTCAAGAATTATCGCTAAGCGTAAAAACAATTAGCACATACCGCTCCCGTATTCTGGAAAAGATGGACATAAGGAACAACGTGGAATTATGCCGCTATGCCATCCAAAACGGTCTGATTGAGTAAGAAAAATCTCATAGAATAAATCGACTCATCTCTCCCTCACCGGATTAATTTCTCAATCTAATTCGGCATAATAACATGTGTCGAAAAGATGGCACATTTCTCCTTTTCAAATTCCCAAGCTCCCCCACTGCTACACCATTCTTTATATTTGTCAGAAATATACCTACACATAGTGGTGCCATTGTCCTATAGCAAAATCAGGCTTTGACTGATATTTATTTTTAGTCACTTCCTGTAACTTTTTAATGACAAAAATATTGATAAGATGAATAAAGTAAAAAGAGAATCGGAGATGTAATGAAAGTTTTTATAGCCGATGACTCAAAATTATTTCGTGAACGAATAATAAACATGCTTTCAGACATTTCAGGAATAGAAATCATAGGCCAGGCGGGAAATGGAATAACAGCTGTGAAGTCCATAAAAAAATTAAAACCGGATCTAGTGATTTTAGACATTCGGATGCCAAAAAAAAATGGGCTTAATGTATTACAAGAGATTAAGAAAGATAAGGATTCTCCCAAAGTAATTATGGTCACCAATTATCCCTATTACCAATACCGGGAGAAATGTATGGAAATAGGAGCGGAATATTTTTTTGATAAATCAAACGAATATGAACAGGTAATTGAAGTCGTGAAGCATTTGACGCAAGTGTCTAATACGTATCAATGCAAACAGCACTTGGCAAACGCATAACAATTATTTGAAAAGTGAAAAATATTAAATAGGATATTTGGATTAAAAAATAAAATGAAAGATCAAAATAAAACCAAGAAGCAGCTTATAAATGAACTGGCGGAAATACGTCAGAAGATTACTGGATTAACCGAGGAAAGTGTATCTTTAGTAAGAACTTCGACCATTGATCGAGAACAATCGGAGGAAGCACTGGTGAAAATCTCCGAAAAACATAAAGAATTGGAACTTATTGTTAACCACAGTCCGGTTATCGTCTTTCTCTGGCGCGCCGCTGAAGGCTGGCCAGTCGAATTTGTTACTGATAATATCCGGCAATTCGGATATACTCCTGAAGACTTCTACTCTGGGCGTATAGCTTTTTCAGATATTGTTTATCCTGATGACCAGGGGCGTGTACGGGGTGAGGTTGTCAGATATAGTCAACAGGGACTTAATGATTTTGTTCAGGAGTATCGGATTATTACGAAATCCGGAGAAGTGCGCTGGCTTGACGATCGCACTTGGATCAGACGTGATTCAGATGGCAATATCACCCACTACCAAGGCATCGTTTTGGATATCACTGATCGAAAAGAAGCCGAAGAGGCTCTTCGGGTAAGTGAACGCAAATTCAGAACTCTCACCGATGAAATTACAGATGGAGTGGCGGTAACCATAGATGGGAAAAACTACTGGGTAAATAAAGCCTTTTCGGAAATCTTCGGATACACAAAAGAAGAACTGATAGGGAAAGGGGTTGATTTTTTAATCGTGCCGGAAGAAGTCCCTGTATTACTTAAAAAAATGAAAGCACGGTTAGCAGGAAAAGATACCCCTACTCACTACGAAACAATTGCAAAATGCAAAGATGGCAGAAGGATTAATATTGAAGTTTTTGCCAAGGTAATACCATTCGAAGATAAACAGGCCATTCAAATCGTTGTAAGAGACATTACCAAGCGCACGCTGTCAGAGAAGAGAATTGCGAATCTAATCAGAATGTATGCAACCCTCAGTGGAGTCAATGGGGCTCTTGCGCACATTCAAGGTCAAAAAAGGTTTTTTAAAGAGGTATGTAAAGTAGCTGTTGAAAAAGGGCAATTTAAAATGGTCTGGATAGGACTTTTGGATGAGGCCACGAAATTGGTGAAACCAATTGCTTCACGAGGGTACATAAGGGGATATTTAGACAAAATAAGTATCTCTGCGAAAGACATTGCAATGGGAAAAGGACCAACGGGAAGATGTATTCGTGAAGGTAAAATAATCGTTAATCCAAACACTAAAGATAATCCTGACATAAAACCCTGGAGAGATGCAATGTTAGAAAGGGGATATATGTCTTCCTGTAGTATTCCAATTAAGGTCAGAGAAAGGGTAATTGGAGCTCTTAATTTATATTCAGATGAACCATATTGCTTTGATGAAGAGGAAATGAATCTGGCTGAAGAACTGGCGGAGGATATATCCTTTGGCTTAAACCACATGAAGGTGGAAGAAGCACTACAAAACAGTGAGTTAAAATTCCGAAGTGTCATTGAACAGTCCAATGATGGTATTTACGTACTCAAGGGGACTCAGTTTGTTTTCATTAACCCCAGATTCACTGAAATTACCGGTTACAAATTGCATGAAATCAGTGGTGATGATTTTGACTTTCGGCAATTAGTGGCAGAAAGCGGTAAAAAAGTTTTAGAGGACCGGGAGACTATGCGAAAACGAGGGGAGGAACTGCCGAGTCGCTACGAGTTTAAAGGACTCCGAAAAGATGGTCAGGAAATTGATTTAGAAGTGAGTGTAACTCGCTTGGATTGGGGGGGGATGCCAGCCACTATGGGAATTGTTCAAGATGTTTCGGAACGTATCCAGGCCCGAAAAAAACTTGAGAAAGCCCTAAAACAGGCAAAACAAGCTAATAAGGTCAAGTCTTTATTTTTAGCCAATATGTCCCACGAAATCCGCACACCATTAAATGCCATTCTTGGATTTACAGATTTGATTAAACAGAGCACGCAGTATTTACTTGAACCGGAGGAGCAAGCCTTTTTTACAACCATCGAACATAGTGGTAAACGGTTGATGCACACGGTCCATGAGATTTTGGATATTTCCCAGATTGAAGCCGGGACTTTCGACTTAAATCCCAAACCCTTAGACCTTAACGAGTCCGTCGCAAGTTTGATACAAGAATTTCGACCTATGGCTGAGAATAAAAAACTTGAACTATTATACTACCCAACGGTAAAGGATTCCATAATTATAGCCGATGAGTATTGTATAAACCAGACCCTATCCAATTTGATTGATAATGCTATTAAATATACTGAAGAAGGAAAAATTGTAGTATCACTTAAAGATAAGGGCGACAAACTTTTGTTAACAATTCAAGACACTGGTATCGGGATGTCAGATGAATACTTAGGGCAAATATTTGAGGTTTTTTCTCAGGAGAGCACTGGTTATACCAAGAAGTTTCAGGGGGTGGGTCTTGGATTGGCACTTACTAAAGGTTATCTGGACATGAATGGGATTGGAGTTGATGTGAAAAGTTCCAAAGGGGAGGGAACAAAATTTACACTCACCTTTAAAACCTATGAAAAAAATCCAATAAAAAAGACCAAAGAATCAACACAACAAGTGATAGTGAAAACAAAAGAGGACTTTTCAAAGAAGCCTTTGATTTTAGTTGTGGAAGACGTTTTCAATTCACAAAATCTCGTGAAATTCTTCACGAAAGAGATCTATGATCTAGTATTTGCTGTATCTGTGCATGAGGCTAAAGAACTCCTAAAAAATAATCCCATAGAATTAATTTTATTGGATCTATCACTAATTGGTGATGAAGATGGTTTGGATCTAGCCCGATATTTGCGTAAAACCAAAAAATGGAAAAAGATTCCTATCATCGCAACAACGGCTCATGCCTTTGTAACTGATCGGAACAATGTATTGGCTGCTGGCTGTAACGACTATTTGGCCAAGCCAATTAAACAGCAGGAATTGTTAAAAAGAATTAAACGAATTATTTAATGAGTGCACTCCGAAAAGGGGTTCCTGCCCGACAGGCAAGCTTAATACTTAGAATAGAAAGGAGGGGACTGTTTTACAGGATGGTTGAAATTTTAGTTCAAAATCACTTTGTCTAAAATCGAACGATTTGAAAAAAGAAAATTACTATATCGTTTTCAAATCAGTCAGGAGGCGTTCTTTTTCTTCTTTGTCTTTTATTTTTTCTGATAAGTCACCGGCGATATTTAGATGTTTTTCTTTTTCTTTTGTATTACCAGTAAGCGCATGAACTCTGGCTAAGGCTTCGTGGGCATAACCTAAATAAAAAGGCTCTTCATTTTCACTGAATTCCAAGCACAAATTACCATAGCGTTCAGCTTGCTCTAGTTCACTGGCCAATGTATAACATCGTGATACTTGCCAGCAGCCGATGCTCTTATGTCGGTCTGTGCAGTCCTCCCGTTTAGACCAGTGGAACAGTGAAGCCAGAGCATAGTGGACCATCTCCTCCGTTTCTTCTTCACTTCGGTCTGTTTTATCGATTAATTCCCATGCTTGGTTATAACAATGTTTGGAGAAATATTCGTGGAGTTCTGCTTGGTTTTTGAAATCTATTTCTGTCATTACCTTGTTTGAATTTATCAACTAATATTTAATTCTATTTTAATTAACATCTTGCTTAACCTGTAACCAAACGAAGCGTGGGGACTAGGTCGGAGGTCTAGTTGTCAGGTTGAATTGCATGTTAGAGTTTGTGTTTACATAATTGACCACCCAAGATATATATAGTGACGGGCTTTGGGGTGTGGTTTAAGTGTTCCAGTTTTACGAGGACAAGGAAGCTTTTGGATTTTACTCTTTTTTAAAGTCTCTGAATTAAGGATAAAATAGAGACTTTCATTACTTTCCCAACAGCAGGGTGCACAATAATATAATTCATGCTTCCCGACTGGTATAAGAGCTCCCCCCAAATCATCCATAAGTAGTTTACCTGATTCTTGGTCAGTTATTGTAAGTCGTTTATAGTAGTCGTAGTCAATTCCAGTTATAAAAAGTTTACCATCCATTTTGTATTCATAACGACCATAATAACCTTCTTTTGATTTGACTAATGAGTTTATCGTTTGTTTTTTACCTTTTTTCAAAAATATTTCTGTAATTAAATCTTTAGACATCTCGTATTTTAACAACAACCCACCCGCATATTCAAAATATACATTTTCCCCAACAGCATCGATACCCAAGTATTTAAATATAGAGGGATAAGAAAATTCTTTTTCTACACCATTGTTTATGCTTACCACTGATAGAGAAGAATTACCACAAACTTTAAGAGAGGGAAATGGACCAATTGCATCAGAAGCAGGTAGAAGGCCATCGATATGGACATCAGGTGAACCATCATTATTATTGAATGTGAATTTTAGTGTTGTTTTGTTTCTCCTGCTTAATTCTACATTAACCGACGGCTCTTTGTCCAAAGTGGAACCAACTTTCATAATCAAATTAGAAGAGCATTCAGGGAGTATTTCCATGTAATCAAATATAAAAATATTATTCTCTTCTGCATTGCTTGATGACAATTGTATGAAAAATATAAAAGCAATTATACTTGAAAAATGAATTCGAGACATTCTTGCCTGTACTACATGAAGTTCGGCTTGGTTTTTGAAATTGAGTTCAGACATTATTTTTACATTATTATTCGGATTTAATAATGTTTTTCAATTTCTTTACAACATATTTATTTAAACTATCTCCTTCAGAGATGGCTCTTACAGCTAATGCTTTATGAAGATCCGATCCTGTACGCAGTACAAATTTACCCGAATAATTTTTATTTGTTGGTTTAGGTAATTGTCTATTGTCTTGTTGATATATTCCAATCCACTCATCTAAAATTTGGCAGAGTTCTTTATATACTTTTTCTTCATCTTCGCCATGACAACATTCATCAATCCACCCTGGAATAGAACCAATGTAAGACTGATCTTCTTCTGACCATTCTACAAGTTTCAAATACTTATCGCGTTCTCTCATCGTTTAATTTTTTCTATTTTACGTTTTACCTGTTTTTCTTGGTAGTGTTTTGCATCTGATCCAATTTTCCCCGATATGGTTATTACAATCCCTTGTGGATGAATATAGTTTCTGTGACTCCCTTTACCACCACGGTTTACAAATCCTGCTTTCTCAAGGTCTTTAATCAATTCACGTATTTTTCTTGGCATATATTATGATACTAAAGTGATACTATTCAATAAATATGTTAGCATTATTTTATATTCGAAATATTACTCCGGCAAAAAATAGTCGTTAGACGGTCGTATAAATCGGACTTGACTTAATCGGCGCCCGCCTGAATGACAAAGTCGGGCAGGTAACCATTGTCAGTTTAATAGTATAAATTATTTTTTGAGTTATTGTGCTGATTTAATTTTCGCTATCAGCGGGAATAATTACTTAATGGTCACAAATTTTAGAGGGATCTGTGTTAAAACCGTTGTCAGATAGAATAAATTTTCCTTTTCCTGAGAGGAAATAAATAATTTCTTCAGCTGTCATATTTTCTGCTGAACATGTATAAAATCGTGCATCTTCTCCAAATTGTTGAATGATTTCATTCCTTAATATTTCTCCAGTATAGGATTTTCCTGACCTCATCATCATTTCCATGATTTCATGCCCGTGTATTTGATTCATTTCATCTCCATTTTTTCATCGAAAATTTAAAATTATTGCAACAGTATTCCACAGTGGATTCATTGGGATTTTAGACACATTGATTTACTTGAAAAATACTTAATGCTAGTGAACAAAGTTATCTTGAATAAAACGTTATTGGTAAAATATATTTTTTCTTCTTTTTCTTCTTTTTCTTATATGTACCCCATTTATATTTCTCTGTTTTAATTGCAGTTAACTCGAGTTCGCCATCTCGAGACATTTTGAGAGTTCCATATTTTGAAATTGAATTGAAATGATCTGAGAAAACTTGGGCACAACTGCCTGTTTTGGGTTTTTTCCCCGAAAAACAATCATCGGATAGTTTTAATGTATCATTCCAAGATTTTTCTATTAGACCAAAATACGAGAAATTCAGATACACTTGATCATTCTCTTGATCAATCCTAGTAATACTAGAAACAATATTTTCTGTCCTGAATTCGTAGTTGAGTACATTTACCAGTAATCGGGAATAGATTATTTTTTGCTGTGATGGAAGATCGCTGTTTAGTTTTTCCTGGATGATTGGGAAATATTCCATTGTATTTAGAAGGATCTCGTCTGGTGACAATTTGGATTTTATCACGATAGTTGGTCCTTCTTTCATTTTAGCTTTCCCACTCAGGACTTCTCCCTTTATACCCAATCCTGATTTCCAAAGTAAAACTGCTGTTTCACCAACAGTTAAATTCCCTTTACTCTTAGTCAAATCAACAGATATGCTAACAGAATTTCCAGGATTGGTTATTCCTACCTCAATTCCGTCCCACAGTATTATTTGAGGTGGAAAACCTTCCGGAAAATCTGGGGTAGTTTTTACTTTTAGGGTCGTTTCGACTGAAAATAGAGAATTAAAAGAAAGAAAAAGTATTATTAATATCCAATGTAATGATTTCATATGATTCTCCTTATTCTTATAACAAAAAACAAATTGTATATCTAATGAAATAACCTGTGTGGAAAGATTATTTCTAAATAGCTAACAATTATTCATTTATCCTTCATGAACTTACAAAACTTCAGAATTCGCTCTTACAGTTTTCACAGTAAGAGGGCGGTGTATTAGGTCGCGATATTTCTATGTTTATTCTATTTTTAAGGAACAACTGAGCCATTTCTTCGAATCGTTATTGTTACCAAACAGCTAATATTGAGTAAATAGATTACCAATTTTCTCCCAAGAGTTCAAAATGCGCTTGGGGGTGTAAGCAGGCTGGGCATACTTTTGGCGCCTCTTCCGACTCATGCAGGTAGCCACAATTTCTACAACGCCAAACAACCTTTCCGTTTCTTTTAAAGACTTTTCCAGCTTCAAGGTTATCTGCCAGTTCTTTGTAGCGTTTTTCATGCTGTTTTTCAGCAATTGAAATTGCATCGAAAGCCATGGCGACTTGTTTAAAACCTTCTTCCTTGGCTATTTTTGCAAAACCAGGATACATTTTTGTCCATTCGTAATTTTCTCCTCCCGCAGCTGCTCTTAAATTTTCAAGTGTCGTTCCTATAATTCCGGCAGGAAATGTTTCTGTTATTTGAACGTCACCACCTTCAAGAAATTTGAAGAATCTTTTCGCATGTTCTTTTTCTTGGTTTGCCGTTTCTTCAAATATATGAGCTATCTGTACCAAACCTTCCTTTTTAGCTGCACCGGCAAAATATGTATACCTGTTTCTCGCCTGTGATTCACCTGCGAACGCGATTAGCAAGTTCTTTTCTGTTTGTGTTCCTTTGATACTTTTAGTCATTTTGTTACCTCTTTTGGTTTAATTCGGAAAATAACAGGAACACCAGCCCAGGTTTTAATAGATTTACCTTCTTTTTCAGCGGGTTCCCATTTTGTTTTTTGAATAGCGGAAACTGCTGCTATATCACAATCAGCGCTAAGGGACTCAACAACTCGTGTATCTTCTACTTCCCCATTTTCATTAATGAGAATCTCAAGAATGACCATTCCTTCTATTCCCTGTCGACGGGCTTCCTCCGGATAAACTAAGTTATTTTGAAGCGCAGATATCCCACCTATCGGTTTAGGCGGTTTGTCGTACGGTCTCATCTTTGCACGTTCCATTTCCTGATTTTGGGCAAGACTCTCGTAGGCAGCCGAACCGATTACACCCATTTGGATGAGCTTCCATTGACCATTACGTTTTTCCAGTACACGCGTTGATTCATTGCCCTGATTTTCAAGGAAGGTGACGAAGGCCATACCATCGGCGATTTTAAACCTGTAATTGTACTTTGGGGAAATCGTTTCATTTGGTGTGCAATTGGCGGCAGTCTGCTTTCCCCAAGCGGCAATATCGCTCCAGCCGCGCAAGCCCACATGCCATTTGGGAAATGTAAGAGAAAAGAAAGTATACGGTTCGTGCCACCAATGATCGGCCCACTTTTCGAAATCACATAGATTAGTAATGGCTGCTGTCTCGCTCTCAATAACCTTACGGATGGTTTCTTCTTCAGATTTCTGTGCTGTATTCGATGACGTTTTAGAATCAATTGAGGAATTTAGTTTTGATGATTGACTTGAAAAATTATTTTGATAGAACCAAAATAAAATCCCCGCCAAAATTGCTATTAGTATGATTTTTGTGAAGTTTAGTTTACTCATCTTAATCCTCCCAAAGTTTTAAGAGATGTAATTGATAGTGTGCAAACAGCCAATGGTTATCCTTTTGGATTGAATGGTTATAATCTTATGTCACCAATCCTAAATTTATTTTCTTCCTTCAAGGTACTTGCTTAAGCTTTTCTCTAAGTTTTCACCTCGCAATGTCTCACCTTCTTCCAGAATCACGCCGTCCGGCCCTACAAAAATAGGCTTCGGGATGCCAAATACATCAAAATTTTTAGCTAATTCACTTTCAAAACCCTTTTCGACAAACGCGTTATGCCAAGGCATTGCCCACTTTTTTTCCCTAAATTTTTGGACATCCTCCAATTTAGTATCTAAGGAAAGACTTAGAATTGAGAAGTTCTTTTTGTTGAACTTTTTGAAGACTGTGTGCAGATTTTCCATTTCTTGAACGCAAGGCGCACACCACACTGCCCAAAAATCAATCAGGTAAAATGTGCTAAGCAAACTTTTGTTGGAGACGGTCTTATTATTATCCATAAGCTTTACTTCGAAATCTGGTACTGGTTTACCTGCTGCAATCGCCTTATCTGGATTTAACCTCGAGAGTTGAAACTGAATCTCCTTAATATCGCCATACTCTGTTTTGAGTTTTTCATAATAAAGCGCAGCCGTTTTTTTATCATTGCTAAAATGAGCTCTCATTGCAAGTTGTGCCAGGGCTATAGCGCGAACGATATGATCGGGATTACTTTCTACAAAATCATTTAGAAATTTGGTCTGTCTCCCTATTTCCACTCGGTAGACAAGTATGCTGGGAAGGTGGGGTGCCGCACTCCACAGTTTTGAACTCGGTGGCAAAATCTCCATAATTTTTAGAATCGTGTTCGAATCAATGACTCCCGGATGGGTTGGAAGTTGCCCCAGTTTAATTGCTGCAAATTGACGTAAACCTAAATCGCTTTTATCTTCCATGTAGTTTTTTAATGTTGCCACCGTTTTTGACCAATCAAACCGGAATTCACGCATATCTTCGTGTGTTTTATTATATTTTTCCATTTCTATCCAGTAAACCGTTTGCTGTTTTTCGAGCATTTGGTCTAGAGTCCATATTTTTTGCAGAGCAGATTTATCTTTCCCGGAAACCACTGTGGGTAATACAATATTTGAAATTCCTTCATTATAATCGTGGGGTTTGAGTTTTATATCAAAATTAACTTTCTGATCAATGTCTACTAGTATTAGCGGAATTGAAAAACGTTCATGGCCTACAGCGAAAACAAATAATCGGAACAGCCCCGGCTTGAGCGCCTCTAATGAAAATGAGCCATCTTTTCCGGTGACCACTGCGCTTATTGACTCCTGGGAATAATCATTGTTAAGATGCAAGTGAGCATTGACAACAGGAAGGTCATTTTCATCGAGCACCTGACCAGAAATTTCGACTAAGTTCAAACGGTCGGTTTCATCCCAGCTGACACGTTCTATAACAGACGGAATTAGTTCAATCTCGGCCTCAGCATAATAGATATTCCCTTCAGAATCTTCGGCAGTGTAAACCCATTTACTTCTTGGAGCTATTGGACTTGGATTTTTAACCCAATGATGATTGTTTATCGCAACCTTTCCAGGTTGTATCCAGCCATCGACGACTTTATCTCCTTTAGAATAGCGTTGGGTAAAATCGTCTTTTGTTAACGTGAGCTGATCGAAATTTCGCAATTCCCATTTGCCATGAACATAGAAGTAGAATCCGAAATGAGTTATTTGCAGAGGAACAATCAGATTATTTCTGATCTCGGTTCTGAATTGCCATATATACATCTCCCTTTCCATTGTGGCTTCTGTAACAGGATTTGGGATATGACGTACATTCAGGGCTCCAGTTATTTTTTCCTCTGATTGTCCATGAGAATAGTTTTGGCTTGCTAATACAGCCAAACAGATGAATGATAGGATTATTTTAATCATTTTCTTCACCTTAATGTTATTTTCATTTTTCTGACTTTTGCACTGCCTGGCAACCGAATCCTTTGCATAGGTTGGCCTGATTTCGATGTCCGCAGTAGTGAATGTCAGTTCAATAATTAATTTACTGAGAATTTTATGTTATCAAATATACATTCAATAATACTTGATTGATTTGACTGACCTAAACCTAAGGACAATTGATTAATACCAATTAATCTACCATAACGAGCCCTATAGTCAAATTCACCCAAATATACTTCACTATTTGCCGTTGATAAGGATGTTATCCAAAACTTGTATTTTCCTTTATCGCCCAATTCACTATTAAACGTAAATCTCATTTTATACCATGAGTAAGGAGTGTACATAAAATTTACAAAATGACTTGAATCTGAATTATTATCACGTTGTCTTACAAAAAGGGAATCATCCCGAAATACTACAATTATGCCCCAGCCAAGTATTCCATTGCTCTCAACTGCACCTTTAGTCTCAAAATAATATTTACTATTTTGTGGATAAATATCTACTTCTATGGACCCATTAGTAAAATGGGGACTGCTATCATAGGCAATCGTATGGTATTTATATCCGTAATGACTTGAAAGATGTAGCTCTCCATCAATTATAGAAGCATTTGCCGGTCCGCCCCAACCGGAAAGATCATCATTATTAAAATCGTATAAATATGTTTCATATTCAATTGGTTCAATGCCTGGATCTTTATTACAGGAGACCATTAGTAATCCAAAAACGATTAATATACTAATTGTTATTTCTTTCATATTTCTTTTATACGCTATTGGCTATTGACATCCATCGAAGCGTGGGTTTGGTCTGTTTCACGAAAAGACCATGAATTTTCTTGTTGGGTCAATCGGACTGAAAACCAATACGTTTTGTTTTAAGAGCTGGTCGCAATTTGCGATCACCTTGTCAATCGTAACTTACGTTCTTGAAACACCAATTTAGACTGCTTTGTGACAAACAGCTTCAATGTTATTCCCATCCGGGTCGAAAACGAAAGCGCCGTAATAGTTCGGATGATAGTGGGGGCGAAGCCCCGGCGTTCCGTTGTCCTTTCCTCCGGCCTCGATTGCAGCCGTATAAAAGGCATCTACGGTGGGTCTGTCCTGACTCCTAAACGCAATGTGGATTGTAGGCTTAACCGGTTTTCCTTGTTGAATCCAGAAATCGGGTTTCCCGTCGACCCCGAATCCCCCGCCTTTTCCAAATTCCATTATTATGTCGTAGCCAAGTGGTTTTAGTGCTTTGACGTAGAAAGCCTTGCTGGCATTATAATCTGAAACGGTAATAATAATGTGATCAATCATAAATTCCTCCTTTTTAGGATTGTTTTGAGTCGACTATTGAGATTCCGGGGCCTGTTCATTTTTTTTAATCTTCATCTCGTTTTCCTGACACAGGTTTTCAACATTTGTTATGGGTCATAATATTTATTGTTCAATAGTATCTTTGATTTCTAATATCAATCGTATTCGATAATCAGAATTCTCATCCACCATTCCTTTTATTTCTTCAATTTTATCATCTGTAATTCTATAAAAAAATATTGCATCTCCAATGGTGTCCAATATATTACTTCGGTGTTTATTTCGAATTGCAATATTGTTTACATATTCAATTTCACCCTGTCGATGACCGGTTCGTAAATAATATAAATCAAATTTCCCAATTTTCTCAATAGCATCATCTTGAAGTGGATCATATTCGATATTAAAGGTACCTATTTGACCTAAACGAAATAGTTCGTCCCATCGAATGCCAGGGCCAATTAATCGACGCTCATCCAAATTAGAATACTGGTAATCATACTCAATATTTCCTTGTGTAATATGGGAAAATTGTAGAATATGACCTCGTGTGTCTAAATGAATTTTATACAAAGAATCTGTTAAGACTATTTCATTTAAAATTCCATTCATATTAACAACGAATTCAAGTGATTGCGTTGATTTTGCGGTTAATGGATTAGAAATGATGAATAGTAAAATTGCTGTGACTAAATAGTTAGTTTTGTTAATCGTTTTAAACATAGTAGATATCTCTCCTTTTATAATTTCTAAATATAAATAATCATACTGCGCGTTTAAGTTTCAATCTCTTTCTGTCCACTCACGAATTTTGCGTTTCAGTTTTTTCTCTACTTTTTCACTAATCTCTTCCCAGTCTTTGCCAGAATCAGTGCTTTCTTCTTCTTCAGCCCATTCTTTTAATTTACGCATTACCTTGTTTTCAACTTTATCGCCTATCTCAACCCATTCTTTTTCGTGTTTTTTATTCGCGGTAGATTTACAAGCCGCATGAGAGCTGCCACCCCAGATAGAAATTACACCCATTAAGAAACCAAAATCGTACCAGCCACCTGTATTGTTTATTTCATAAACAGAAACATTCTCATTAAATATGTGGATAATCAGGCTGATAACCGCGATGATTCCGTGCCAGAGACCGTACCAGAAACCAGCTGGGTTATCTAGCGTGAATTGAGTATCACCTGCTGTACAGGAAGTTAACAGTAGAAGAAAAGAGATTAAAATGAGTAGCTTAAACAATCGGAAATTATGTGAATTCATTATCGACTCCTTTTAATTAGTTCTAACGAAGTAGCTCTGAGGCGCTTGCCCGCCCCAGGTGGGCGAGTACTAACATTTTCTTTTCTCTATACTTCATTTCGTCTTTCTGACTCTCTTTCCACGCTACTTGCCAAGCCGAAGCCTTGGCGTAGGTTGGCCTGCTTTTCACAGCCTGCCCCGATTCATCGGGGTCCGTAGCAGCGTGTGTTAGGTGCAGCTATTATAAAAACTTTATTCATACCCTAGTTAATTATAGAGATTATTTTTCATCAATATAACTTGAGGAAGACTCAAGAATCTGAAAGAAGCTCTCCCGCTCTTTAGGATCGTGTAAATCGTAGTTTGCGATATGGTGAAAACTTGGAGTGACACTAGTGCTAAACAATCTCGAATTGACATCATCAGTATCAATCTCAACTATAAAACCTGAAAAATCTATATCATATAAGGATTCAGTTATTTTGTGAGCTTGATCAGGAAAATTATTCTTGTATATGGCATTATACTTTGGTTTAAAATATCTTATTAAACCGGCCTCTGCCAAAGCTATCTCTGTTTTTTCACTAATCAAATCTCGTTGTTGACGCAAGTCACTAACTACATCTCTATCTTGCTTTATATCCAATGATTTATCTCTTCCATCGATAGATATGATTGTAAAAGGTGGAGCATATTGTACTAATAAAATGAGTGCTTCATTTTCAGGTTCATCTGAACTCATGTCAGCAAGTACTTGTTGTAATGTAGAGTGTGATTCCAATCTATCTTTTGCAGATCTTGTCCCATTGCCATATGACATGCCAACATATACTACTTCGAGATCACGTAATTTCTTATCCTCAATATCATTACACATCAAACTCATTAAGTGTGCGGGAATTACAATTTCATTTTTACTTCCTGGGTCCATAACTATTTTGCGATGAGGATACTCTGTGTATTCTATAGGACTATTTGGTTCTCCACGAAGCATGAATTCGACCTCTATTTTTTTACCTAAACGCAAATAGTAGAACTTGCCAGTTGTTATACCGTTTTCTCCGTGAATTGAATCAGGTATGAATCCAAGTCTAGGCCTTTTAGTTATTAAATAGATATGGCAGTCCTTTGATAGAGATGTAATAGTTTCAGATTGATTTTCTAATTTATCTATATCCTTTGGATGCGTAACAAGTATCCCTTGTGAAGCGAGATTAAAAGCTAGTTCAGTTACAAATTTTCTTTTTGACATGGTTGCACTCTAACGAGGTAGCTCTGATGCATGTTTGACTAACATTTTCTTTACTCTAAAATTCATTTTGTCTTTCTAACTCCACTTTTCACACTGCTTACCTCCCGTGCCGTTAGGCACCAAAAAGTTCTCTCTCATATTTGCATAAAATACCTTCCCACCATTCAATGGCATTCGAGATAATCTGGTACGGACTATTTCCTTTGGAAAATCCATCAATCTTCTCGATACATTCTTCGAATGACGATCCAATAAGAATATCTCCGTCTTCACTAACTAACCGGTCTCCACTTTCTGTAACTAAGTTGAAGGTCTTCTCTTTTTCTACTGCATCAATTAGTGATGTGTATTCTTTGAGGATAAGATTTCTTTCTTTATCAATGAAATCATCAAATATTGGTTCATTTTTCATCTGTACAAATATTGCATCAGATTTTGCCTTCTTTTCACTGTTTAGGGAAACGAGATCAACCTTATATAATACATGTCCGACAGCTCTTAAGAGAACCAAACATGTAAACCAACGAATCCGAGCTAATTCTTTCGATCCTGAAGAAATGGCTGATTCTAGCTCAACTAAGGCTAACCTACAATCATCAAGAACTTTTTTAGCTTTAATCATCATATTATCCCTAACGCCCAAACTCAGCGGCGGTTTACCGTCCACTGTAGTGATTTGTTAGGCAATTTCTGTAAAGAAAATAACAAAAAGCGACTGCACATACTCTAAATCAAACCTTATTCCCACACTCTGAACAACGATACCCCCCTACTTTACCAACACTTACCAATATCCATACAATTATCCAAAAACCAAAAGTAAATATAGACAAGAAAAAATGTAAAAGATGATTGGGTGTTGTACCAGTTGCCATCACATTTATTTTACAATGATTGCAATATTTTCCAGTTTGTTTTTGACCCATATTTAATACCTACTAAAATGCGAATATTATAAAAATGTCAGGCGATATACCTAACAATGTCAAAATGCGGAAACTTTCGCTTTCAATCAACCTACCCACCAAATTGCCAGTGGGTAAGATATACTGTAATAAATAACTAACTGTTGGAATGTTGCGAAAGGATTCTGGAAATATCGTGGGGATTTTTCCACCTATAATTAATTCAATAGTGTTCGTATAGAGTATTAGCATATTTCAAGGGCAAAATTATAGAATTAATCGACTAACCTCAATGAAAATTTCCCTGTTGTTGAATGCATGGTATTTTATAAGTCCTCCGTACGACAGTCATTCCTGACTGTCGTAGTACAGACAAGAATGTCTGTACTACATTTATTTTGCTTTTAATGGCAACACACTCAATTAATGTCATTGCGAATCCCGAACGGAGTGTCGGGGTGCGGCAATCTCCTTCAATCAGCATAACCAAGGAGATCACTTCGTCGTTACCTCCTCGTGAAGACACATTTTTTTTAGTTGTTTAAATCAAGCCTAACTATAGCATTCTCCTCTGAATTTTCCTATATTCCCCGACCACAAACTAAAGAAAAACCAGTACTAAGTGTATATATCAAACCTGAAGATTCACGGTTTTAAATCTTTCGCTAAGAAAGATTCATTAAAATTCGGTGAAGGCATTACCGCCATTGTCGGTCCCAACGGCTGTGGAAAAACCAATATTGTAGACGCCATTCGCTGGGTATTGGGAGAACAGAAGTACAGTGTTCTCCGCAGCAGCAAAATGGAGGATGTTATTTTCAACGGGGCGGATTCACTTAAGCCTTTAAGCGTGTGCGAGGTGTCCCTCACTGTCCACAATAACAAGGGCAAGCTGCCTGTAGAATATAACGATATTGAAATCGGCCGCCGGATATTCCGCAACGGCGACAGCGAATATTTCATCAATCGAACGCCTTGCCGTTTGAAAGATATTCAAAATTTATTTATCGATTCCGGCATGGGTGCCGATGCCTACTCCGTCATCGAGCTTAAAATGATCGAACATATCCTGTCAGAGACCAATGATGATCGTAAGCGGATGTTCGAAGAAGCGGCAGGAATCAATAAGTATAAGCATCAACGTAAATCCACATTACGAAAATTTGATGCGGTCCGAACCGACTTGGAACGTGTTCAGGATATTATTTTGGAAGTCGAAACAAAAGTAAAAGCGCTGGCTCTCCAGCTAAAGCGATTTGAACGACATGAAAAATTGACCGGAGAATTAAAACAGCGTGAAATCGCTCTGGCGTTTATTAAAATTAAAGATTATGAAGAGACGGCAGCTCCCCTTCGAAAAAAGATTCAGGATTTCAAACATCTTCGTGAATCCACTGCCACAGAATCATCCATTCATGAAAAAGAATTGAACCAGTTGAAATCTATTTATAAAGAGCAACAAGCCGAATTGGATGAAATGCGTTCAGAGATTTCGCAGTCGGAAGAAAGCAGAGATACATTGCAGCGGAAGGTCCTTGTTTCCACAGAACAGCGCAAATCGGCAGAATCCACAATCGAACGGTTAGCCCGGGAGAAAACGAACAATGAAAACCGTATCGCTCAAATGGGAACACAAATGGGCGAATATGACGATGAGGCCAAAAAGCTCCTACCGAAGATCGATACGCAAGTGGAATTATATAAAAAGGAAAAAAACACGTTTGACATAATGAATGCGGATTATAAAAAATCCCAGGAGAATGTCGATGCCCTGCAGGATAAACGCTGGAATGAACAGCGCAGATTGGCTGACCAGGAATCATTATTCAAACGCACGTCAGACATGCTGGAGGATAAACAGGGACAGCTCAATGCATTAACGATAAAAAAATCAGTGCTAGACGAAGATATTTCAACAGCTAAAATGGAAATTGATTCTCAAAAGAACGGTATTGATTCATTACAGAAGAATGTTGACCTTTTTAAATCCAAATTTGAAAAGGCAGAGCTGGACGTACAGACTTTAGATTTAGAAAAACAGGAATCCATCCGTAAACAGCATTCTCTTAAAACAAAATTGGAAGGCTTGCAAAGCCAGGTGCAATTTTATGAACACTTACTGGAATCCAAAGAAGGATACCCCGGTGGTGTTAAATATGTATTAGAAAACAGAGACGATTTTCCCGGAATTGAAGGCGTCTTGTCCGAAATAGTAGAAGTGGACGAAAAGTATGCGGACATTATTGAAAGTGTCATGGGTTCCAGAGCCGGATGTCTTGTAGCAACAGACAGAAAAACAGCTTTAGCGACACTAAAAACATTAAGGGAGGGAAAATTTGGTAATGCGTCTATTTTACCATTAAAAGAAATTTCTTCACTGAAACCAGACGTGAAAAATGCACCCCAAAATGATCAGATTATTGCCAGGGCAGTGGATGTGATTAACACACCAAAGAAATTTTCTTCCATAACGGATCTGCTCTTAGGAAATGTATTAATCGTCAAAGATCTCTCCGATGCAGTTGCTGATAAAACACTTGCCGGTTGGGATTTAGTGGATACAAAAGGGACCTATGCCGGTTCCAATTATGTTTTAAAACAGCAGCGTAAAAGTAAAGGTCTTGTGGGCAGGCAAAAGCAGTTGGATGCTTTATACAATTCCATTAAAACCACGGAAAAAGATCAAACAATTCTCAAAGGCGAAATAGAAATCGGGTCGAAAAAACTCGAGAGTTCCATCACAGAAAAAAATGAAATTGCTGATGAGGTAAAAAAATTACACGAGCAGTTCAATACTGCTGAAAATGAATTATTACAGCTTACAGTTCGCCAGGAACAGAATTCCGAATTATTAAAATCCATTGCCAATGATATTGATGAAACGAACGCAGCCATTACTGCCCTGGAATTGTCCAAGAAAAAACTAACACCGTCGACAGAAAAGGCTGAAAAAATCCTAGCCAAACTTGCTGAAGAATTATCCCAAGCAAACGAATCACTTTTGGATATCCGCAAAAAGCGCGATGAATTCCACCAGAAAGTTCAGGATTTGCGGATAGAAGTATTGAATCTCGAAAACCAGCGTGAAAATCTATTATTTCAAAAACGAACTGCAGAAGAATCCATAAATGAATTATCCGGACGCCAGTCAACCATTGAAAATGAGATTAAGGAATTGTTACAGGAAGGGGAGAGCTTAAAGAAAGAAATTGTTGTGGCTGAAAAGGGACTGCAAAAATTCAATGCAGTGGTTCATAAACTGCGTTCAATTCTTGATCTGAAAAGAGAAACCACCCAGGATACCTTTAATGAAGTTGAAGCTGTCCAGGAAAAAATTAATGAAGAGCAGAGGAGCAGGGAAAATTTATTAGAGGAGTTAAAAACAGCTGAACTTGATGTTTCAAATTATGACCAGAGAATCAATCTGATCATAGAGCGAATCAGGGACCGCTATAATTCCGAGTTACCCGAACAGTTAAAAGTGGATGAAAGTCTATTTGAATTGGAGGAACGGATTGACAAGATCAATCGCGGTATTGAAAATATAGGCCCCATTAATATGGCCGTAAAAGATGAGCATGAGGCAGAATCGGAACGACTGGAATTATTGGTTGAGCAGAAAACGGATTTGATGGAATCTGAAGAAAATCTACGTGAAACGATTCAAAAAATTGATCGTGAAGCAAGAAAAATGTTTATTGAAACATTTGAAAAAATTAAAGTTAATTTTGAAAAATTATTTACCATGTTTTTTGAAGGTGGAGAAGGATCATTATCATTGGTGGGTGATCCGGATCCCCTCGAGGCGGATATCGCCATCAGCGTACAACCACCCGGAAAAAAGAATACGTCATTACGAATGCTTTCCGCCGGTGAAAAATCCCTTACGGCAATTGCACTTTTATTTTCGATTTATCAATACAAGCCAAGTCCCTATTGTATTTTAGATGAGGTGGATGCTCCACTGGATGATGTAAATATTCGCAAATTCACGAAAGTATTGCGTGCATTTTCTGACGAAACGCAGTTTATTGTGGTTACACATAATAAGCTAACGATGGAAGCTGCTGATTATCTTTTTGGAGTGACTATGGAGCAAAAAGGTGTATCTAAGCTTGTATCTGTCAAGTTTGACGCTTAATCTATATATCTAATTTATTGGTTCCCTAAAGGGAAACAGTTAATTTAGCAGGCTATTTTCGAGCCGAAAAAATATGTTTGAACAAATATCAGATAGATTCGATGATATTTTCCGTCGATTACGAGGACTGGGAAAGATTACAGATTCTAACATTGAGGACACGTCAAGAGAGATACGACGCGTTCTTCTGGAAGCAGATGTAAATCTGCAGGTGGCTCGTGATTTTATTACCCGCGTTAAAGAAAAGGCTGAGGGAACGAAGGTTTTAAAATCCATCAAACCGGGTGAACAATTCATCAAGATCATTCATAATGAACTGATCCATGTTTTGGGTGATAAATCGGCCGAGTTGGACTTAAAGAAAAAACCGGCGATTATTTTGATGGCTGGATTGCAGGGTTCAGGTAAAACAACCACTTGTGCAAAACTGGCTCTCCGGTTGAAAAATGAAGGTAAAAAAGTATTGCTGACCGCTGCGGATGTTTATCGTCCAGCAGCAATTGATCAGTTAAAATCTCTGGCAAAACAAATTGACGTGGCCATTTATGACGAAGGTTTAGGTAATCCGGTATCCATTTGTGCCAATGCGGTTGCAAAAGGGAAGAGTGATCGGTTTGATGTGGTGATTCTTGATACAGCAGGGCGCCTCCATGTAGATGGTGAAATGATGAATGAAATTCAAGAAATTTCTGATACCGTATCACCTCATGAAATTCTATTTGTGGCCGATGGTATGACTGGTCAGGACGCCGTTACATCAGCAAAAGCTTTTTCAGAAGCATTGCCGCTTACAGGAACTATTTTAACCAAGCTGGATGGTGATGCCCGCGGTGGTGCGGCAGTTTCTATTCGCCAGGTAACAGGAACCCCAATCAAGTTTGCCGGTGTGACGGAAAAAATGGATGGACTGGAACCGTTCAATCCAAAACAAATGGCTGATCGTATTATGGGTTTTGGAGATGTACTATCACTGGTTAAAAAGGCAGAACAATTAACCGATGAAAAAACCATTGCTAAACTGGAAAAGAAAATGCTGGGCAATGAATTTACTCTGGAAGATTTTCAGACACAGCTTAATCAGCTAAAAAAAATGGGTTCACTTCAACAGTTGGTTGGGATGATGCCGGGCGTAAATCGTAAATTATTGAAAGGCATGGACATGGACAACCGACAGTTATCCTGGACGGAAGCAATTATCAATTCCATGACCCTTGCAGAACGTCGACGTCCGAACATTATTAACGGAAGTCGTCGAAAGCGTATTGCCAGGGGATCCGGTCGTACGTTACAGGAAGTGAATCAATTACTGAAACAGTTTGCACAGATGCAAAAAATGATGAAACAATTTGGAAAAATGAAATCCCACAAAATGCCAATGGGTCAATTTATGGGAATAAGTTAAAAAAGGAGAATAGCTTGGCTACTAAAATAAGATTGAAACGAATCGGACGCAGAAATAGACCATTTTACCGTATGGTAGTTATGGATGAAAGATCTAGACGAGATGGCGCTGCCATTGAGGAATTGGGATGGTATAACCCATTGGAAAAAGATGCCGACAAACTATATTTACTGAAAGAAGATCGTATATTTCATTGGTTGAAGGAAGGTGCGCAAACTACAAATACAGCTCATAATCTTTTGCGTCGGGCAGGTATTGCCTATCGGTGGCATTTAATTAAGCAAGGGCTGGATGAAAAAGCGATTGAGAAAGAAATGAAAAAATGGGTTTTAGGACGGGAAGAAATCGCGAAAAGCAAATCGACTAAAAAAGCCCAAAAGACTGAAGCCATAAAAGAACAAGCGGCAGAAGAAACGGAACCAGCGGTAGAAGCAGATACTGAAAAAGAGGAAGCAGTAGCAGAAAAAGATGAAGCAGCGGCAGTTGTTGTAGACGAAGACTCAAAAGAAGAAAAGACTGAAGCGGCTGTAGAGGAAACGGAACCAGTGGCAGAAGCAGTAGCAGCAGAAGAAAAAGTTGATTCCAAAGATGAATCGAGCGAAGATGAAGCAGGAAAAGAATCTGAACCGGAAGCGGATAAAAGTGTAGAAGAAAAAACCGCTGAAGTTGAAGAAGAACCGGCTGATGAAGAAAAACCAGAAGCTAAAGAATCCACAGAAGAAGAAACCGAACAAGCAGATGACAAAAAGGAATCTTCCAAAGATGAAACGAAGGAAGATAAAAGCGAATAATTAAAGCCTGAGGAGACTGATATGCAGGATATGATCGAACATGTAATAAAAAAGTTAGTTGATAAACCAGATGAAGTCCGAGTGAACAAAGTTGAAACTGAGCAGAGAATCATCTTTGAATTAACAGTAGGTGAAGGTGATTACGGTAAAGTAATCGGTAAAAAAGGACGTAATATTTCTGCGGTCCGGACATTGGTCTTTGCCGTCAATGCCAAAGAAGGCGGAAAACGCGCTCGACTGGATGTTGTGGATATTGTTGACTGATATGGCGAAGAAAGTTCATCCTATTGCAAAAATATCCCAAATCAGTGGTCTACATGGCGAGGTGCGTTTAAAACCGTTGTCACGGTACTTTGATGAATATTTGGAAACACGTGCGTTAAGTATCGGCTATGACGTGGACATGTGCCGCGATATTAAGTTGATGGAGTCCATTGGTATTGGTAAAAGGAAACGCTTCAAGTTTGAAGGTGTTAAAAATAGAGATGATGCTGAAGTTCTGATTGGTCAGACTGTTTATGCCGAAAAGAGGGATGGTGATAATGCAGATCTCATTTCCAAGGAGTTGATCGGGTATACTGTTATCACTGAATCCAGTAATGTTGTTGGGACCTTATTGGATATTTTGTGGTTGCCTGCGAATGATGTCTATGTCATTATGGACGGAAAAGAAGAAAAATTAATACCGGTGATTGACGAAATAGTCAAAGGAATCGATCATCATTTGCGTGTGATCATTATATCCCCGATGGAAGGTTTGATTTGAAGAAAATTGCCATCATTACACCCGTCCCTGATATGGTGAAAACCATCATTGAACAGAGTATGCTGCGTAGAGCGGATGAAGAAAATGTCGTGGAATACACGGTTATTGATTTGCGGGAATTTGGTAAAGGTAATTATCGCCAAATTGATGATACGCCCTACGGTGGCGGTAGTGGAATGGTTATGATGGCTGAACCCTTGATGGCTGCTATAGAATCTGCGTATGAATGGATGGATGATAAGAAGAATATCCGTGTCATTTTTCCCTCACCGCAAGGTCATACGTGGAATCATGAGCAAGCAGTAAACTTTAGTGAACATAATAAATTTATTTTCATTTGCGGACATTATAAAGGGATTGATCAACGAATAATTGAAAAATATGTCACGGATGAATTTTCGATCGGTGATTATGTCGTATCCAGTGGTGAAATACCGGCCATGATCATGATCGATTCAATCGTTCGTTTAATCCCAGGAGTATTGAATTCACGCGAATCGGCAGAAACGGATTCATTTTATGGTGATTTTCTGGACAATCCTTATTTTACCAAACCTCGTGAAGTGGATGGTATGGATGTTCCTGAAGTATTGCTGAATGGAAATCACAAAGAAATTGATGACTGGAGACAGTCGCAACGAAAAAGTATAACGAAAGAAAAACGACCAGATATATGGCGTAAACAATTAGAAAAAAGTGAGATTTAGGAGGAAACGATGAATAAACTACAAGAAGCTGTTAAAGAACAATTAAAAACAAATATACCTTTATTTAATTCAGGTGATACCGTTGAGCTGGACGTTCGTGTTGTGGAAGGCAATAAAGAACGTATTCAGAAATATCGTGGTGTCGTTATTGCCCGTAAGGGAGGTGGAATTGAAGAAACCATGACCGTACGGAAAATTTCCAATGGTGTTGGTGTCGAACGAATTTTCCCCATCCATTCACCCATGCTTGCGAATATCAACGTTATCCGCCGCGGAAAGGTTCGCCGTGCAAAACTGCATTATTTACGCAAGCTTTCCGGTAAAGCGACCCGTATAGCCGAAAAACGATAAATCAATTTTTTATCAATTTGATAAACCCTCATTGTTCTTTTGGTCAATGAGGGTTTTTTTGTATAATATCGAATGTCATCCTGCATACCCGAACGAAGTGTAGGGTGAAGTATAGAAGTGGACCCCAAAAACTGAGCAGTGTGTTAGTGTAAATTCTGCATGAACTTAAACAAAAAAGGAATCGCAGAAATGAGTAAAAAACGACGTAACC
>VAOY01004231.1_pt1 | contig 61963 bp, 56 predicted proteins | sample 3393881 | NCBI WGS metagenome assembly VAOY01 (sample SAMN08290430, study PRJNA428436) | hydrothermal vent metagenome | isolation source: Deep-sea hydrothermal vent chimney | place: Indian Ocean: Southwest Indian Ridge
CACGAAAAATTGAGTCAGGAGTGTTTTGAAGCCGGGGCGGATATTGTTATCCCGAAGCCGGTTACCAGACAGGAATTCATTAATAATTTATATAAATATTTTCCCATCTCGGACCCGACTATAAATGATATAGATTTATCTCCTAATATTGGAGATTTTGCTTGATCTGTTCATAAGCCGCTAACGCACACTCACACCTGATTAGCCATCAGGAAGGACCAAATGATTAACTATCTATATGTTATAGAAATGAATTTTAGATTTATTTGGTTATTTTTGTTAAAAAATAAGTATACCTAAATCCAATCCAAGTAGTATATTTACACCTAAATTGATTGATTTGTGTCGGATCAGTTATCAAATTCTCTTCTTGACGAGACGTAGAATTTATTAGTTATGATAATAACCAAATAAGTATACGAAATGCCTGTGTAATAGAATATGAGTAAAAAAGAAATAACTGCTTCAAGTATCCTACCGACGGGAGACTTCAAGTCCATACTTGATAATATTACGGAGTTTATCACCCTCTGTGATGTAGATTTCAGAATATTGGAATCCAACCATTCTGCTGATGTTATTTTGGGTGGTGGAGACCCTTTAATAGGGGCCTACTGTTATGAAAAATATCGTGGGAAGACCCAACCTTGTGAGGATTGCCCACTGCCGGAAACCATGTCAACCGGTTCGATTGTCTCACTCGAAATTTATGATGAGCGTTTTGGCGAATATTTTGAGGAAAGAGCATATCCCATTGTTTCAGATACGGAAGAGCTGGAAGGATTTGTACTTATGTATAAAAATATCAGCAAAGCTCGGGAGCACCGAGAAAAAAGCACTCAGGACAAAAAACTCGCTGCATTAGGACAAATCAGTTCAGGCGTTGCTCATGACTTTAATAATGTGCTGACGGGGATATTAGGCAGAGCCCGCTTGATGAAAAAACTTACAACTGATCCTAAATTGTTAAGAAATATTCAAGTTATAGAATCAGCAGCAATGGATGGTGCTGCAACAGTTCGAAGAATGCAGGATTTTACTCGATTGAGAAAGGATGAAGAGTTTGAGTCTATTAATTTGAAGAAGTTGATTGAAGAAGTTGTAGCTTTAACTCGTCCTAAATGGAGAGATTTAGCTGTATCAAGTGGGATACTGATTGAGCTAATCGTCCAGTTAGCTGACAATCTCAATGTATTAGGAGATCCACCCGATTTGAGACGAGCATTTATGAATATCATATTTAATGCCGTAGATGCCATGCCTGACGGTGGTGTTTTAACCATCAATGCGCAAGCTCGTGATAGTGAAATCTCCATTCAATTTAAAGACGTTGGTATTGGAATGACAGACGAAACAATTGAAAGAATTTTTGATCCGTTTTTTTCAACAAAAGGTGTTAAGGGAACGGGACTTGGTATGAGTGAAGTATTTGGTGTAATTAAAAGGCATTCAGGGAAACTTACAGTAAATAGCCAGGTTGGAAAAGGTACGGAAATCACTATTTTATTGCAACAAACAGACATAACAACTGTGGAAATATCCAAACCTACGGAGGTTATTAAAGCCAAACCAAGCCGGATACTTATTTTCGATGATGAGGAATATATTTTAGAAATTGTGGAGGAAGTACTTACTGATCTTGGGCACGAAGTAACCTCGTATATGTCTGTAGAGGAGGGGATTAATCAATTTAAAAAGGACAATTTTGATATTGTTATTACTGATCTCGGCATGCCGGACGTAAGTGGATGGGAAGTTGCGGAAAGAATAAAAAAAGTGAATGCATCGACTCCCGTCATATTATTGACAGGGTGGGCGCTCAATCTCGATCCGGAAAAGATTAAAGAGAACAAAGTCGATTTGGTTTTACAAAAGCCATTTACAAAAGAAGACTTGGAAAAGGCAATTTCAAAAGCTATTCCCATTGCAGAAAAGCATAAGCTAGATGTTATTCCTGATAAAGAACCTGTGGTGCAAAGCAGTCGAATTCTAGTCATTGATGACGAAGAATATATATTAGATATTGTAGAGGAAATACTCACTGATGAAGGTCATAAAGTTACCCCGAGTGGTTCAGCAGTGAATGGACTGGAAATATTTCGAAAGGAAAATTTTGATATAGTTATCACAGACTTGGGAATGCCTGAAATGAGTGGATGGGAAGTGGCCGAAAGAATTAAAAAAAATAACCCTAAAACTCCTGTTGTACTTTTAACAGGGTGGGCTCTAAATCTTGAACCAGAAAAGATTGAAGAAAACGGAGTCAATTTTGTACTGCAAAAACCCTTTACAGAAGAAGATTTAACGGGAATAATTTTAAAAGCTAGAAAAACTATTGATAAAAATTAAAAAAGTCATTCAGGAATAATAGATTTGGAATCTGGGGAATTAAAGGAAACAAAAAAGACATCCCATCCCATTTTAGTCATTGATGATGAAAAAGTTAAAAAATTGTTGAGGAAGTCCAGACCAATTTAAAACATAATGTGACAGTGTGCTCTTCTCCTAAAACAGAACAAAGCAAATTTATGAAGGAAAATTTCGAAATAGTTAAGAACCTGATCATACCCGAAATGAGTGGGTGGGAAGTTGGTTAAAAAAATCAAAGAAATAGATACCACGACTCCTGTCATTTTAGAGACTGGATATTGATACAGATAAGGAAAAAATCAAGGAAAAAAGTATCGATTTAATTTTTTAAAAACCCTATAATGAGATAGAATTGAAGTAAGTTATTTCTAACGCGACAAAACTAAAAAAAGGAAATGGCGTCAAAACTCGCCGTATGAGGTAATTATAGTATGAAATATATAAAAGAACCCTTTGAAAAACCTTTTGCACAAATTAAAAAGGTTAAAATTCCCCTGCTTTTCGTTCGAAAATTTGTCAATAGCGCAGCTATTAACTGCATTTCCCGTCTCAATCAGAAAAATTTTAACTCTTATTTCTTTACACATAAGGTTTATCAAAGGGTTCTAAAACATATAATCACGATATCCATGATCATTATATTCGCCTATGGGGGCGAAGAGCAAAAAATTTTTCCGACATTTGAAAAGAATTATTCTGAAGAGGATATTGTAGATGGTGGAACTCTGGTGGTAGGGATTATGGGGGATCCGGAATCTTTAAATCCTCTAACAGCTCTTTCAAAACAGGCCCGCGATGTTGTATCGCTTATTTTCCGGTCCTTAGCCGATATTAATGCAGACCTCAATTCATTTTCACCCCAGTTGGCTAAAAGTTGGTCGTTTTCTGAAGAGGGTCTTTCCATTACCTTCAACCTTCGCACGGACGTGTTATGGCACGACGGAGAGCATTTTACTGCCAAGGATGTCATATTCACCTACACCATGCAAACTGATCCAGGCGTAGGTTGGGATGGCTTCTCCTACAAGGAAAGTATACGTGCAGTAAAGGCTCTGAATGACTCCACAGTTATTTTTGAATTTCTTGAAAGAACACCAACAATGTTGATGGATGCTGTCGAAGGTTATATCGTTCCTGAACATTTATTAGCAGACATATCTCCCAATCGCATGGCGGAAGCTGAATTCAATCGAAGCCCCATTGGTACGGGGCCATTCAAATTTGTCAAATGGAAAACACAACAATCAATTGTCCTTGAAAAATTCAACAAATATTATATTGAAGGAAAACCCCATCTAGATCGAATTGTCTTCCAGGTTGTAACAAATAGCATTAGCCTCTGGCAGCAAGTTCGCAGTGGAGATGTGGACCTTATGGAAGGGGTCCCACCCAGGGATTTTGTCAATTTAAAAGACGACTGGGCAAAAAGGAAAACTAATATCCGGCCTATCACCTTTTTGGGCAGACAATATGATTTTATTGGTTGGAACTTGATTGATCCTGATCACTATGCTACCGTTATGGAAGAGGCCGGTGATGAAGAGGTTGATTTAGATAAACTACTAAAACCGAATAAACTTTTCGGCAACCAAAAAGTGAGGGCTGCATTGACAATGGCAATTGATCGATCTGCCATAACTGAAGTGGTAAACCAGGGAATGGCTGTTAGGATGGATGGCCCGACTCCTATCATCTGGACATCATATAATAATGAGGCGAACACAATTTGGCATTATAATCCGGATTTAGCCGTTCAATTTCTTAACGATGAGGGATGGGTAGATAGTGATGGTGATGGTGTGCTGGATAAAGATGGACTGAAATTTAGCTTTGAAATGGCAACCAACATTGGCAATGAGCGGAGAAAACAAGCTCTCACCATCATTCAAGAGCAACTCAGTAGGATTGGTGTGGAGATGATCCAAAAGATAGCTGACCCGGGATTATTATTTGGAAGAATGCTCATTCCCAGGCAATTTGATGCAGCTCTGATCGGTTGGGAGGTTGGTTTGAAAATGGATCTAACCCCGCTGTTTCATAGCTCAAGCCTTTTAATGCCGTTCAATTTCACTAGTTTTAGATCCCAGGAATTTGACAAATTGAAAGAAGATGCTAAAGGAAATTTTGACAGAACAACTACTCAAGAATATTGGGATAATATAGCAAAACTTTTATCATTTGAACTCCCCTATACCTGGCTTTACTATAAGATGGAAAATGTTGCTCTGCATAAACGCTTTAAAGGTACCGTGATTGATAAAAGAGGAATCTATATTAATCTCGAAAATTGGTGGATACCCCGTGAAGAACGCACCGAAGCTGACAGAATGACTTCTAATTAATATGCCAAAATTTTCCTTTTTCGGGTATCAGTATTCCGTTTCATCAAAAAATTCCATCTTTGATTTGTTCGGTGTTTCTTACCCGCTCAAAATTGAGTATTATTCCAAATTTATACGCCAAATATTGTTTAAAGAATTGCTCAATTATGGTGCGAACTAGATCAATATGGGTGCCTATGCAGTCAGGCGACTCGTTGGGTCTATACCAATATTATTTATTGGCCTTACCCTTACGTTCTTTTTAGTTCATTTAGTTCCAGGGGACCCGACACTACGTTTTTTAGACCCCTCAATGGGTGGTTCTCAAAAGGAACAGATATCAGAAAAATTTGGTTTAAATGAGCCGATTCACATACAATACATATCATGGATGGTTCGGATTGTGGGTCATTTCGATTTTGGGAACTCTTTTAATAATGGACGACCGGCATCTGACATTATTCTCGATGCATTGCCACCGACAATCCTGGTTATGGGTTTTGCGCTCATATGTGGATTAATGTTCGGGATGATTGGAGGGATTGGAGCAGCTATTTTTCATGGCACGAAATTAGACCTGATCATTACCACTATTATGCTATTTTTCTACTCTATGCCGGCCTTTTGGCTTGGTATAATGCTTTTGGGATTTTTTGCTGTGAATCTTAACTGGTTGCCAGCTTCACAACTTACTTCCGTTTTTCATGATCAACTGAACATTTTGGATCGGCTCGCTGATTACTTTCGACATTTGGTACTGCCAGTCATTACTCTTGGTCTTGTTTCAGCTGCCACGTTTGGAAGGTATCTCCGTACGAGTATGATTGAGGCAATGAATTCTGGATACGTCTTGGCCGCTCGAGCAAGGGGAATTTCTGAGTGGAAAATTCTCGTCAATTATGGACTCAGGAATGCGCTTATTCCCCTTATCACTATCATTGGAATGACGATTCCGGCTCTATTTAGCGGTGCAGTTATCATTGAAGTTGTTTTTTCACTACCCGGAATGGGAAGGATAATGGTAGAGGCAGTTTTAGCTCGGGATTATCCGGTAATACTTGCTGCAAGTACGGTGGCATTCGTAGCAGTAATTATAGGCAATCTTCTGGCGGACATCGGGTATGCAATAGCCGATCCAAGGGTGCGATTAGAATCATGATGAGGAATACAGTTTTGCAATCGGATTTCGATGATAGTGGCAATGCTCATCTGGAGAAGAAACCTTGCTTTCTTTATGGCATCGGCTTCATTACCGATAAATGTCCGACAAAATTAGAAAGGACTGTTATCAGTAAACAGTTTGATATTAATTACTACGAATTTTTAAATTTTTATACGATAAAATAGACGAGATGCATTTCATAAAAAGGTTATTCAAGAATCGGTCTGCAGTGGTTGGTGCTGTGATTGTCCTTATCATATTCTTTTCTGCTTTAGGAGCTCCGATTTTGGCTCCCTATGATGCGAATGCACAAAACTTGACGATGTCTTCACAGCCACCGTCCACAGCCCATCTTCTCGGTACCGACGTATACGGGAGGGATCTTCTGAGTAGACTGATTTATGGTGCCAGGGTTTCTTTAGGAATTGGTTTGTCTGCAGCATTTATTGCTGCAAGTGTTGGTGTTTTTGTTGGTGTTTTTGCTGGATTTATGGGAGGATGGGTTGATTGGTTGTTAATGCGGATCGTGGATGTTTTGATGGGTTTTCCGCGCTTGGTTGTGATGCTTTTAGCAGTTGGATTTGGAACTCCATCCATTTGGCTTACTCTAAGCGTTTTGGGATTATTAGCTTGGATGGAAGTTGCTCGAATTGTGAGAGGCGAAGTTATAGTCATCAGGGAAATGCTCTATCTAAAAGCAGCTCAAGCTTTGGGGTTAAAGCGCAGTAGAATTATTACAGGTTATATTTTACCGAATGTCATTGGCTCCGTGATCGTTTCGACGACCTTATTAATCGGAACCATGATACTGGTTGAAGCCAGTCTGAGCTTCTTAGGTCTAGGGGTCCAGCCCCCAAATGCCAGTTGGGGGACCATACTCAATCAAGGGCGTGTTGATCCGGTCGGTGCTTGGTGGATTTCTGCATTTAGTGGTCTAATGGTTGTCGTTACTGTTATCGGATTTAATCTTCTTGGCGATGGTCTAAGAGATTTACTTGACCCCAGCAATGCATCTTAAGGATACTGTTTAACCCTATGAGTCAAAATTTCCATTTGTTCACAGCACTTAATTAGAGAATGATCTAAAGACGATGACAATAACCATGGAGCACTCTCAACTGTTATTAAGTGTAGAAGATTTAGGTATTCATTACGAATCCAGGAAAAACACTCTTTTTACAAAACCGGAAATAGTATCTGCAGTACGAGGTGTAACCTTTAGTATAAATAGTGGAGAAACACTTGCCATTGTTGGGGAATCGGGATGTGGTAAAACGTCGATCGTAATGTCTATTTTAGGTTTTGTCAAACCAGTTTCAGGAAAAATTAAGTATAAAGGAATGGATATTTGGGATACTACGAGGGAAGAATTGCGAGGAATCAGGCGCAAAATACAGCCGGTGTTTCAAGATCCACATCACTCCCTTAATCCACGAATGACTGTAGGTCAAGCGATTGAGGATGGTTTATGGCCTCATCAATATGAAGACATGATTGAGAAACAAAATGGGGTGTTAGAATTATTAAGGACTGTTCGTTTAGGAGAAGAATATCTCAATACCTATCCGCATCAGTTAAGTGGAGGTCAAAAACAGAGAGTCTGTATCGCGCGTGCGTTAGCACCGAATCCCGAACTACTGATTCTTGACGAACCGTTATCTTCTCAAGACTTATCCATTCAAGCTGCCCTTGTAAATCTATTGTTAGATTTGAAACAGGAAAAAGGGCTTACCTACTTGTTAATTTCACATGATTTGAGGATTGTTCGTTCTATTGCTCAACAGGTTGCTGTAATGAAGGATGGTATTTTGGTTGAAGTATCAGACCGGGAAACCATTTTCAACAATCCGAAACATTCCTATACTGAATCCCTTTTAAAAAGTGCTGGTTTGTTGTGACATGAAAATGGTAGACAAGGAAATTAATGGAAAACTCTCTGAGAACCATGATTTGATACTTACAGTACGCAATCTTGAAATTATGCTGAATTTGAATGGCGAACTGGTATCAGTAATTGATAAGATAGACTTTGACTTATGGACGGGGTCCACTCTAGGAATTGTTGGTGAATCTGGGAGTGGGAAAAGCATTTTATGTAAATCACTTCTTCAGATTCTCCCATTGGGGGCAGAAGTCTCGGGTAAGGTTAATTTACATCTTCCCGATGGCGAAATTGCGAATTTATTGTCCCTAAAACCACAAGAGCTCATAAGCGTTAGGGGAAAAAAGATTGGATATTTATTTCAGGAACCAACCACCTCAATGAATCCTGTTTTGAAATGTGGGAAACAAGTGTTTGATTCCTTGCCGGATAGGACGAGACGGAATAAAAATGTTGGAATGCAAAGAGTAACTGAACTATTTGAATTGGTTGGGTTACTAGATAAAGAAAAAATAGCGAATTCTTATCCCCATGAGCTATCCGGTGGTATGCTTCAAAGGGTGGCAATTGCGGCAGCATTAGCTGGCGAACCATCAATACTAATTGCCGATGAACCCACTACAGCCTTAGATGCTACCTTGCGGCGTAAAATATTACAAACACTTTCCCGATTGCAGAAAGAATTCGGTTTGACGTTAATCCTTGTATCTCATGACCTAAACATTATTTCTGAATGGGCAGACAATTTATTGGTAATGTACGGTGGAAGAATTGTCGAATATGGACAAACAGCGAAAATAATTTCTTCACCGGCACATCCATATACACAAGCGCTTTTGGAGACAGAACGATCCTTTGAGGAGAAGTGTTTACCCAAGTCTATCCCGGGGGAGTTGCCGGTAATTTCAAACAAACCATCCGGGTGTCAGTTTCACCCAAGATGCCATTACGCCGATGTTCGATGCCAGGTTGATGAACCAGATATATTGGTGGCTGGCCATGGAGGAGGAACCCGTTGTTATTATCCTTTGACAGAATTGATCGAAAATTAAAATCGTATTCACTCTTGGAATTGATTAATATATTTAGTAATAATACCATAGATAATGCTGTGGAAAAAGTATCATTGAAACCGTTTCGTAATATATCAATGAATTTTTTTTTAAATATTTTTAATAGTGTAAATAATATTAGGTGATTATGGAAATGGAACAAAATAATCAATTTAACAAGCGAATACTTGTTATTGATGATAATCAGGATATATTGGAGGCCTATGAGGATATCCTGTCACCTACATTGGAATCAATAGGTCCATTAAGTTCTCAGGAAGGTACGACCGATGGACCACTTCGGGAGTCGTTTGATTTAGTCCTTGCGAGCCAAGGTCAAGAGGGTTTTGAATATGTGAAAAAAGCTTTGGAGGAAAACGAACTCTTTGCAGTAGCATTCATTGATATGCGCATGCCGCCGGGGTGGGATGGTCTCGAAACAGCTCAGAAGATCCGGAAGTTGGATAGTCGGATCTATATCATCATCGTTACAGGTTATACCGATTACGCAGCTGATGAACTTCATGATGCTGTTAAGCACAACCTATTATTTGTCAGGAAACCGTTTACTGAAAAGGAAATTTATCAGTTAGCCCGAAATTTTTGTCAGAGTTGGCAGCGGGATTATGAGTTGTGGGAATACCGGAATAAACTTGAAAAAATGGTAATGGAGCGTACAGTCAAGCTAGAGAGAGAGATAAAAATACGTAAAAAAGCGGAAGAAAAGATAAAAGCAGCTCAGGAATATGCCAGGTACCTTATTGAAAGTTCTCTGGATATGGTCATTTCTGTAGACAAGAAACGCAGAATCGTAGAGTTCAATCAAGCTGCTGAGAAAACATTTGGCTACAGTAAAGTTGAGGTACTGGGCAAGCACATTAATATCCTCTATGCTGATCCAGCAGTAGGATTAGAAGCTCATAAAACGACCCAACAATCAGGTCAATTCTATGGAGAAGTACTAAACAAGCGCAAGAATGGTGAGACATTCACATCTTTTCTTTCCTCCTCTATTCTAAGGGATGAAAACAATGAGTTTTTAGGAGTTATGGGCGTCTCCAGAGACATTACCGAAAGCATTAAAGCTCGAACAGAACTTGAGGTTGCTTTAGAAAAAGCTCAAGAGGGCGCAAGGGTAAAGTCTATATTTATGGCCAACATGTCCCATGAGATTCGGACGCCTTTAAACTCGATTCTGGGCTTTACCGAATTACTGGAGACTAGTGTGATCCATCTGGTTGGTGAACAGGAGAAAGAATTCTTTGGTGTGATTAGTCTCAGCGGTAACCGTTTAATGGACACAGTGCATGAGATCCTGGATATTTCCCAGATTGAAGCGGGGTCGTACGACTTAAAAATAGAACAATATGATTTGGTTAAACTGGTTAAGGGTTTAGTGCTTGAATTTCAAACAATTGCTGATAAGAAGGGCTTGAAATTGGAGGTTGCATGTGAAATTGAGAACGCCTTTATCAAAGTCGATAAAAATAGTGTATTACAAGCAATAAGTAATATTATAGATAATGCCACCAAATATACAGAACAGGGAAAAATCACTGTATCTTTAGAACAAAAAGCCAAACAATATGTCCTCTCTATCCAGGATACGGGTATTGGTATTTCTAAAGGATACATGAAAAAATTGTATGAAGCCTTTTCACAGGAAAGCGAGGGTTACACAAAGGATTATCAAGGAATTGGCCTTGGAATGGCCATTACCAAGCGCTTCCTGGATATGAACCAGGTAGGTATTGATGTGAAGAGTACTAAGGGTGTGGGGACAACCTTTATGCTTACCTTTAATTCGGTAAAAAACGGTATTCCTAAAAAACAGGTCGAAAAAGAAGATGTCAAATTAAAAACGATTGCTGATCCTGTTGAAAAGCAGCAGGTTTTATTGGTAGAAGATGACGCCAGTTCCCAAAAACTTACTGAGTTTTTCCTGAAGAAGAAATTTGATATTTATTTCGCTGTTTCGGTTATGGAAGCTAAGCAACAGTTAAAAAAATACACGATTGATTTGATTCTGTTAGATTTGTCATTGATTGGGAATGAAGATGGGTTAGACTTGGTCAGATGGATGCGGAAGACTAATACTTGGAAAAAGACACCGGTCATTGCAACCACCGCTCATGCCTTTACTAAAGATCGAGACAATTGTACTGCCGCCGGATGTAATGATTACATATCGAAACCTATTAAAAGAGAAAAACTATTGGAAAAGATGAAACAGCAACTGAATTTAGCATAATCACCAAATAAAAAGTTATCAGGACGAACATTCTGTTTTTGTTTCTATAATCGCCGAGTACGTATCGATTCAACTAATATTCTCGGAACTAGTATTGGATCAGCCATTGTAAAGCGGATAGCGGATGCACACCATGGACAAGTTTGGGTCGAACCCAATAAACCACACGGTAATGTATTCTATTTGAAATTACCTAGATGAAAAATGAAGCTTATACCGGAGAGCAGCAACTATAAATAATAGGGAAACCGGTCCGGATTTTTCCCTCAACAAATTAGATTAATCTTAATTGAATTTTTTGACAGCCTTTTCCAATTCTATTTCAAACTCAGAAACAAAAGATTTTATTAGCGGAATATTTTCCTCGTGAGCAGCAAGATTGATTTTTCCACCTAGCTCTGTAAATTCATCAAAACCATATCCACCGCCCGTTCCTTTCAGGTTATGGCTGAATTTTCTGATTTCCATAATATTACTGATTTCAATGTGGTCTTTTATCCCGGCAAGTTCATTTTTAAGATAAACCAGGTATTTTCTGATCAGTTTCTGAAATTCAGGGTCGTCGAATAAGTCATTTTCCATAATGTGAATTTAACTGCGTCGCATAATTAAAAAAAGTTGTCCTTTCAAAATAATAAATTCATGCGTTATTTACTTAACTGAAAATTAAATATCATAAAGCTAAATATATTTAATCCGTATTCTATGAGTGATATTCCTTTTTAACCTTCTCTTAATAGGTGAAATTCCGCAGCTGTTTTTAGCCAAATATTGACCCAATTACAAAGAAAATATATGAGAAAAGAAAATTTTAGAAATATCGCAATCATTGCACATGTAGATCATGGCAAAACGACCCTCGTGGATGGAATGTTGAAACAAAGCGGCACATTTCAAGCCCATCAGCAAATAGAAGATCGTATCATGGATTCCATGGATCTTGAGAAAGAACGCGGAATTACAATCACAGCGAAGAATACTGCAATCCATTACAAGAATGTGAAAATCAATATTGTGGATACACCGGGTCACGCTGATTTTGGTGGAGAAGTCGAACGTAGTTTGAATCTTGTGGATGGAGCATTACTGCTTGTGGATGCCAGCGAAGGTCCATTGCCTCAAACTCGGTTTGTATTGAAAAAGGCTCTTGAGAGAGAACTCCCCATCATTCTTGTGATCAATAAAATTGATCGGGCAGATGCAAGAATCGATGAAGTGATTGATGAAGTATACGATCTGTTCATCGATTTGGATGCAACCGACAAGCAAATTGAGTTCCCGATCCTTTATACTTACGCAAAAGAAGGTGTAGCTCACTATGTTTTAGGAGATGATTCCGATAATTTGCAACCGCTTTTTGATTCCATTATTTCAAAGATTCCAGGGCCGGTTGCAGATGCTACACATATCCCGCAATTTTTGATTACCAATTTGGATTATGATCCTTACGTTGGACAAGTAGCAATCGGTAGACTGAATAATGGTATATTGAAGATGAATTCGACTTATTCTCTATGTGGAAAAAACGGAATTACTCATGGTCATAAATTTTCTGCATTATATACATTTAGCGGATTAAATAAGATCCAAGTTGAACAACTGGAAGCTGGTGATATAATCGCTGTGGCAGGCTTGGATGGCATCACTATTGGGGATACTATTTCTTCCAATGAAGATCCAAAACCACTTCCGAGGATCAAGATTGATGAGCCCACGGTTTCCATGCTCTTTTATGTTAACAATAGTCCATTTGCTGGAATTGAAGGAAAATTTCTCACCACACGCCACATTCAAGAAAGGCTTCAAAAAGAAATTTTGAGTAACGTTTCTTTGCAAGTGTTATCCACTGAAAAAACGAATGTTTTTGAGGTCCGAGGTCGAGGTGAATTGCAAATGGCCGTATTAATAGAGACTATGCGTCGGGAGGGGTATGAATTCATGGTGTCAAAACCACACGTCATCACCCGCGAAGAAAACGGAAAAGTGATGGAGCCAATGGAAAAAGTTTTTCTGGATATCCCGGAAGATAAAGTTGGTATTGTCACTGAAAAGTTATCAGGTAGAAAGGGAAAGATGACCAATTTGCAAAACCATGGTCATGGTCGTGTATCCATGGAATTCTCAATTCCATCCAGGGGATTGATTGGATTTCGAAGCCAATTCCTGACGGATACTCAAGGTGCTGGGATTATGAATAAATTATTTGATGGTTTTGCACCATGGTTTGGACGAATTCCGCAAAGAAAAACCGGAGCATTAGTGGCTGATCGAAATGGAAGGGTGACAACTTACGCCTGTGTTGGAATGGCGGATCGGGGTGAATTATTCATTAATGTAGGTACAGAAGTATATGATGGAATGGTCATCGGTGAACGTAACAAATCTGATGACTTAGTTATAAACATCACCCGAGAGAAAAAGCTTTCGAATATGCGAAGTTCCGGATCGGATCACACAGTCACACTTCGTCCGCCAAGACAGCTTTCTCTTGATCAATTCATTGAATTTATTGCTGAAGATGAATTGGTGGAAGTCACACCGAAATCGATTCGATTACGGAAAATGGAATTGGATCAGAATAAACGGCTATCCGAACGAAAAAAAGAAAAATATTCAGAAGTGTAGAAATATTCAGGGTAGGACAGACATTCCTGTCTGTAGTTCTGCATTTCAATAATGTGAACAAAAAAAATATTAGTCATCCTGAACCGCCCCCACGCGGTGAAGGATCTCAAATGTACAATAATCGGATAACACTTGAGATTCTTCTCTCACTTCGTTCGATCAGAATGACAAATTTGTTAGAACCGTGTTTCAATAAGAAACCATTCTTTCAATTTGGTGTATATTTATATGTAACAGAGGACTTTGCAAAGCCCTCTAACAATAGATTAACCAATTCATCATGCCCATCAAACAAACATTAATCTCTGGTAACGTTCCGGTTTACATTTATAGTAACGAGGTTGAAACACAGGCCCGCAAGCAGTTGGAGAACGTTTCTAAATTGTCTATTATTCATCATCATGTGGCAGCCATGCCGGACGTTCACTGGGGATTGGGGGCGACAATCGGATCGGTCATACCCACACTAAAAGCAATCATTCCGGCAGCAGTTGGAGTCGATATTGGCTGTGGAATGATGGCTTGCAAGCTGAATCTGAATGCAAATGATCTCCCGGACAATTTATCCTCTATAAGGGTGGAAATTGAGCGAGCTGTTCCTCACGGCAGAACGGATAACGGGGGTCCAAACGACAGGGGTGCCTGGCGGAATCCATCCGATAACATATTGGCATTTTGGAATGAAAATGACATTAAGAAAAAAATTCCTTCAGTCTTGAGTCACCATCCTAAACTGATAGGAAAACGGACGAATTCCTATAATCATTTGGGTACTCTTGGCACAGGAAACCATTTCATTGAAATGTGTTTGGATGAAAAAAACGATGTTTGGATCATGCTCCATTCCGGTTCTCGGGGAATAGGCAACAGAATCGGAATGTATTTTATTCGTCTGGCTCGTAAAGAAGCTGAACGTCAGCATATTCATCTTCCGGACAGAGATCTAGCGTATTTACCGGAAGGATCAAACATTTTTAATGATTATATCAAAGCAGTGAAATGGGTCCAGAATTTCGCCAGGGTCAATCGCCGGTTTATGATGGAAGCGATTCTGAAAGCGATTCCAAAATCATTGGGACGTTCCGTCAGCGTGTTGGAAAATGCAATTGATTGTCATCATAATTATGTTGAAGAAGAAATGCATTACAGCAAAAAAGTGTGGCTAACCAGGAAAGGAGCTATCCGAGCAAGAAAAGGCGATCTTGGAATTATTCCCGGAAGTATGGGCGCAAAAAGTTTTATCGTTCGCGGCAAGGGCGCCCCGGAATCATTCCATTCCTGTGCTCACGGAGCCGGCAGGATCATGAGCCGAAATGAAGCCAAAAGACGGTTCACTGTTACAGATTTAACTGATCAAACTTTCGGCGTAGAATGCCGGAAAGATAAACAAGTTATAGATGAAATTCCTGGCGCTTATAAGGATATTGATTTGGTTATGGAAAACCAGAATGACTTGGTGGAAGTTGTACATACTTTAAAGCAAGTGATTTGTGTAAAAGGGTAACGTTTCGGATGACCGGGCGGTGAATTGACGTTACCGAGCGCAGCGAGCCCTCCGCGCTATCCCGCTCCGGTTCATCCGTTTGTTATGTGTGGAACCTTTTTGAACGACATCTGCTCTATTTCAAAACGACACGGCCATCGAATCCCACTGTTGCAATGGTAACTATCACGTTATTGAATTTATCTACTTCCCTCTCGTAATCTATGTCTTTCCAGTTTCCATTTTCTTCTTTTTGTTGAACGGTGATATGAGGATAGTTCACCTTATGCTTTTCAAACGGTATGCGCAGTTGGTGTCCATCCCCTTCTACAGGTTGCCAATCGTCGGCTGAGAATTTAAATACGAAGTCAGCAACATCACCAATTTTGGTAATATTGTTGATTCTATCCATAGGGTAAGGATTATCTTTTTGCCATTCCAACAATTGTTCTGTGGTTGGTTCAGTTGCCATGAAATTTGATTTCAAGTCAAAATAGGCAGCTTGATCGTTTGTGTATTTATCTCTATGAATAGCTAGACAACGAAGATAATTTCTGATTCTATCATCTGTTACAGCCTTAGTCGCTAACGCAATCACTTGGGGATCCGTCTCAATGTTGAAATCCCCCGTTATTATCTTGCCAAACGTTGATTGAGTAAATTCTAGATCAACCCCAACAGCCGTGAATACATCTGGAGGAGGAGGCTTGCAATTATAATCTTGTGGCGATGAATAAGGGCCTACCTCTTTCGGAGAACAAGTAATCAGAGTTAGTATCATTAATAGACATAAACCGCAGTATTTTCGAACAATCATTTTGTTTTCTCCTTTTCTAAGAAAGTATAACATTGTCAATATGCGGAAACTTTTGACTTATATCACCCATAATCATTATATCGTATTAGGTTAATGGAATTTATACACCGGGAGGATTAGTTTCGATTGATTTTCACTATGTACTTTTGGGTCCACTTGATTTCGTATGACTGAATATAATTATATTATTTTTCGGATTTCTTCTAAAGGTTTTCTCTTTTTGTTACCCTGTTTTCGATATCCCTTATTTTGATATCCTAAAGGAGTGATCGAAAATATTACCTCGTTTTCTTTTAGAGAAATAGCATCGGATAGTATTTTCAAATCATATGCTTCAACCCAACATGTACCAATATTTTCATATTCCGCTGCCAAAATAATATGATCCATGGCTATTGCTAAATCAGTTTCAATTGAATTATACCCATCATAAGACCGAATCCAAGATTTTGTTTTATCACCAATTATTATCAAAATATGAGGAGCTTGTTGAAACCACGACTTTTCATAGCAAGCCCGTATTTCTTCGAGTTTCTCTTTTGATGAAACAAGTAGAAATGTCCAAGGTTGCCTGTTGGATGCTGATGGAGCCAACCTTCCCGCATTCAAGATTCTATTTAAAACAACCTCGTCAATAGTCCTGTTTGGGTTATAATCCCTAACGCTTTCTCTACCTCTTATCAAATCATAAAAATCCATTATTTCCCCAAGTGTAAATTGTTATTCTATTTCATTATTCGTATTATGCCGCTTAATCTTTTAATTTAAGCAGAATCGGCCTAACGTAGCTCTGCGGCGTGTTTAACTAACATTTTCTTTTCTCTAAACTTCATTTCGTCTTTCTGACTAAAGTTTCCACACTACCTGCATTTCACGTCCGTAGCAGCGTGTGTTGCTCCTTCTTTAACCTTTCCACGTAAACCGATGGTTGCAGAACTCATCACCATTCATAAGAGTTTTAGTAAGGCGCAATTGCAGGTGGTTGTTGTAAACCTTTGCACTTGCGAAATCACCATAGCAGAGTGAGGCATATCCAATATCACCAGCATCCTTAGCTAAGAAGGTTTTTGCCCATATGCATTTAGAAATCCTTACTTCAAATGCTTTCTCGGTATCTGCAACAATTTCAACCTCTAATTTATTGCGATATGACCCATTTATGGCTTCTTTGGTCTCCTTAGTATATTTGGAAAAGGTGTTTTCTGGATTGTCGCTGGAATTTTCCTTCTCATTAACATCGTGTTTCTTTTTTAGCAGGTCTATCAAAATGTTCCTTCCTAGCTCATCTCCGAGGAATTCCATTGTGTTGATGTAATAATTATAGCGGAGGCGCCAAACATCCTCGACAGATTTACCATAATCGCGCTGGATTCTTGTTTCGAACGGAATATCACTTTCTTCTGAGTCATTGGATTGGCAAAGTGCAATTTTATTGAAACCGAAACACGATATAGCGCACAGTGGAAGAAATTTGGAAAGAAACTGTCTTCGACTTGAATCAGTGCTCTTTGACTTATTTAACATGGTAGATTCTCCTTTTTAGCAATTTAAAGTTGAGGTGTATTTAAAGTACTTGGGATTCTCACGATGCACCTATTGCGATATTATGATTGGAATATGGAAATATTGTGGGAGTTTTTCCACGTATAATTAATTTCATATAGTTTGTATAGAGTATTAGCATATTTCAAGGGTAAAGTTATGGAAATAATAGACCAACCTCAACCAAAATTCGTTCCACGAATTTGTTCCTGAACTGGTCTATTAGCAAAATATTACAATGATAGAAAGATATTTAGTAGTAAGTAATCTTTTATTTTTTTGTTGATTATTTTATGCCAATTGTAGGAATCTTTACTACTTTGGATAAATTCATGCAAAAAATATTCAACACCTAACGGCGTTGGTTTCTCTTTTTATTTAAGTGCTATAGATATGAGACTCCTAACGGAGTCCAACTATAACCCCGGAGTCCGACTAAATAAGTTGAATAATCCGCCAGCCGGCGGATTACATGTTTATAAAACTTCAAATGAATGATTACTGAACTCCGTAGGATGTTCAATGTTTGGCTTTTCTATTAGCAATAAATTAGTCGGGACATCCAAATCAACAATAAAAAAACCTTAATCATACTAACTTTAGAGGAATTGTATGTTCAAAAATAAACCCGGTGCGAAGCTAATAAGGTTTTTTTATGTGTGTACGATGAGCATCCTTGCTTGTCTGCCTTTGGCATGGTTTGTCGGGTTTTTATATTTATTTCTAACAAATCACACCGGTTCCCCCCCGTCTCGGATCCCCGATTGCCTCATATTTTGAAACAGCATTAACACCACCAAAAAATAGATTTTGTGCACTCCACTGGTGAATTTGAATGTTATCCGGAAGTTTTTTACGACTAGGCATCCGTATTTCCGGTTCACAATGGAGAACGTTTCCTTCCAGGTGAATCCTGGATGATTTAATAGCACCTTCAAGATTCATCCCTTTTATAAAGAAATTTAACATTACTTGTAAAATTGCCGAACGAATCCTGTTACTTCCGCCGCTGCCCAGGACCAGCTCAGGTCCATCATTGCCAACTACAACAGTGGGGGATATCATTGTTGGCAGGCGCTCCTGCTTCGAAAAATTGTGAAATCCTGATGGGTTCAAGTCTTCTTCGCCAAGCATATTATTCAACATTACACCCAATTCGGGGATTAAATATCCACATCCTTCACCATTGGTTGTTGTAACACTTGCTGCATTTCCGGCTTTGTCAATGATACTTACTTGAGTAGTAGCCCCGCGGGAAGGAGGCTCACTTTCTGCTCCTTCGGTAGAGTTGAAGGATTGATATTGTGCAAAATAATATTTAAAAGTATCATCTTCGAGTATTTGCGAGATGAGATAATTATCATCAGGATTATTATTTACATCCTTCCTGGCTTTAGCAGTTATTCTCATAGCATGTACCAGATGCAAAATGTCAGTATGGGAACCACCATTAAACTGTTTCAATAATTGCAATGTAAAGGCAATCAGAGAGCCGCCAACTGATGGCGCTGGATTCGTGTACATGGTTTTTCCATTGAATCGACTTTTTAAGGGAACCCTCTCAACGACTGTATAATTCTTAAGGCAGTCGGCGGTAAGTAAACCTTTTGAACCAACGGCATTAAGAATGTATTTGGATCCTTCGCCATTATAAAAGAAGCCGGCACCTTGTTTAACGAGCTCTTCCAGGAAATCTGCGAAATGAGGATTTTGGAATTGGTCCCCTTTTTTTAGAATTTCCCCTTCCGGTGCGAATAATTCTTTTCCGCTGCTGGAATGGGTCAAAATCGGTTCAAGTATTTTCATTAGGTAACCCTGGGCCTCATTGAGAATAACGCCTCTTCTTGCAGTATTAATCGCAGGATCCAACACTGCTTTTAGCGGCAGCCCTCCTAAACGTTCGTGCACCTTTAAAAGTCCGGCTGTATTCCCTGGTACAGCTACAGAACCCTGTCCGATATGAAATTCTTGCTGACTTGGACCAAAATCAACCCAGGTACTGAAAAAATCCAGTATTTTATCTGGTTGCGGAAGGGGAGTATCCACAAAAAAGTCAAATAATACGGGATCTTGATCAACGGGACATGCAAGAAAAGCACCGCCACCACCGGGACCCGTGAGATTGTGTTCAGATACCATTGACGTAAAAACAGCTCCCACAGCAGCGTCAAACGCATTACCACCGTTTTCAAGTATATCTCTGGCAGATTGGACGGTTGACGTTTCTCCGCCGGCTATGGTACCATATTTCATTATTTACAACCTTGTTAATCAGGATTGATTATAATATAAAAGTCCGGAATGAGATAGATATTTTAATTCTCATGAGGGTTTTATTATTTCATAAAATTGCAGTATACTTATCTATTATGAAACGTATTATTAATCTCATTTTTCTTATCTCTTTTGCGTTTTGTTCTGAATTAGAAAAAGGAATCATCGCCTATGAAAACAGGGCAGATGGTGCAATTGGAACAACAGCGCAACCTCATAATATCAATGAGGCTATCCGTCACTTCGAAAATTCGATAAAAATTATAGCTACTGAAGAAACCTCCGGAGTGTATCTTCTTAAATCATATTATTATAAAGGGACATATGTTCTAACAGACGAGAAAGAACGAAAAAAGGAGTATAATAAAGGTAAAGCTCTTGCTGAAAACATGATTGCCAAGTATCCTGAATCTGCAGAAATTCGATATTGGTATTTGACCTGTCTTGGTAAATGGGCGGAAGTGTACGGTATCTTTGCTGCCGCAAAAGAAGGTGTTGCTGATCTAATGAGGGAGCATTCGGAAGTTATTATCGAATTAAATCCTGAACTTGAAAATGGCGGTGGTTATTTTATGCTGGGCGCTGTCCATTACAAATCACCCTACATTCCATTTATTTTATCTTGGCCGGATAATGATGATGCCATTCTCTGGCTGCAGAAAGCTGTTAAGACAGGGAAAGCTACCCCAGTGCAAAAAAATTACCTTGCGAGAGCATTATATAAAGATGGACAGGCAGAGGATGCAATTAAATTGGTAAAAGAAGTGATTTCTGCACCACCCGATCCGGATTACCTTGTGGAAGAACGGTTCGAAATTGAAGAAGCGAAAAAATTATTAGAAGATTTTGAATAGGATAAAAATATGAGTTATAAAAATATTATGTTGGCACTCTGCGGTAGGGGTGATGATGGTAGTGTGATCCTCGAAGCAATGGAATTGAAGAACCAGCTAGGAGCAAACCTGACAGTTATTCATGTGAATGACCTCCGCGCAGGTGAAATGTCCATGATGATGGATGCTCCTAAAAAGATAACGGTAGATGACATTAAAGAAACAATATCCTCATGTGGATTTGAAGATGATGTTGAAAAGATCAAAATTCTAATTGTCGAAAACGAAAGTATAACCAAAGCAATTGCAGAATACACAAGTGATGTTGATTTATTGATTTTAGGTCATCGTAGAATGAGCACATTCAAAGAGCACTTTTTTGATTCTATTGATGAAGGTATAGTTAACCATGTCAATTGCCCGGTCATGGTTATACTAAAAGACTAACACTATTTTAGTATCTTTATTGCATCAACTTTTTCGATCTTTGAATAGAAATTATATAGAGGTTTAAATGCATAGAATATTTATTATTTTTCTGTTCATTGCATCATTGCTTTTTGCTGCTCCGGAAAGGTCTTTTCATACCACGCCTGATAGAGAAAAAGACATGATCCACATGTCGATTGACGTTGAAGTTGATATTACAGCCGGTACTATCAGCGGGAATGTAAGTCATACATTTACCCCTTTTTCAAGTTCAACAAATCGAGTTTCATTTGATACTGAAAGCACATCAATCCATCGCGTCACACTTGGAAATGAATTATTAACCTTTACACAAGATAGCAAAAATCTTTGGATCAATCTTGACAAAGCCTACGGATGGGAAGATACTATTACAGTTAATATTGACTTTACATCCCATCCAACAATAGGATTTTATTTTGTAAGACCTGATTCCAGTTATCCCGACAAACAACTTCAGGGTTGGACGCAGGGCGAAGATATAGACAACCATTTTTGGGTACCGCTCCACGACTATCCCAATGATAAGATGACCTGGGAATGCAATATTACAGTGGATAAACCTTTAACTGCCATTTCCAATGGTGAGCTTGTTTCTGTTAAGGAAATTGACGACCAGCAAACCTTTCACTGGCGGGAAAATGTACCCAATGTGACCTACCTTTTATCCATAGCTGTGGGTGAGTATAAAAAGGTGGAAGATGAATGGGATGGTATACCTGTGAATTACTGGGTTTATAACCATCATGACAGCGAAGATGCACTACGCTCTTTCGGAAAAACGCCGGAAATGATGGAATTTTTCAGTGAAATTACCGGTGTTAGATATCCATTTGAAAAATATGATCAGACCATTGTTGAGGATTTTATGTGGGGAGGGATGGAAAATGTGACATCTACCCACCAGACCGACCGAACCATGCATGAAGAAAATGTTAGACCCATTCATACCAGTGACGGTTTGGTAGCTCACGAACTTGCCCACCAATGGTTTGGGGATTATCTTACAACACGGAATTGGCCCAATGTTTGGCTGAATGAAGGTTTTGCCACTTACTTAGATTTGCTATGGACCGAGCATTATTCCGGTACCGAACTGGCAGAATATGAGCGCCTGCAAAATCTGGATGCCGCCATAGGTGCAGATAAGGTTCACAGACGTCCAACGCTCCAGCCCTATTTTTACAATTCTATCGAATTGTTTGATGCCAATATTTATGCCAAGGGGTCGATTATTTTAAACATGATTCGCAGATACCTTGGCGATGATGCATTTTTCAGATCATTAAAACATTACACACAAACGCATGCCGCGAAAAATGTTGAAACCACTGATTTGAAGAAAGCCATCGAAGTGACAACAGGAAAAAATCTTGACTGGTTTTTCGAACAATGGGTTTATAAACCTGGAGTTCCTGATATCACAGCCAGTTACCGCTACAACCGCCGCAGTAATATGGTTTCGGTAACACTAAAACAGACACAGGATATTAAAGCTACATCCTTATTCAAACTGCCGATGACCGTGGTCATTGATGATGGCCGTATCAATCGTTATAAACTCTTTTTTGATAAGGAAGAAGACACGTTCACATTTCCTGCAGAAACGAAACCGCGCATGGTCATCGTGGATGAAGGGTTTCAGATTCCAAAAAACCTAATGTTTAAAAAGAAAACGGATGAACTTTTATACCAGTTACAACACGCTCCAGCGCCGAATGATAGAATTTGGGCTGCGCGTGAATTACGGGAAACCCGTTCTACTAACAAAATTCACAGCACACTGGTTTCTATATTAACCGAAGAACCAAAATGGTATGTACGACGGGAAGCAGTTAAAACGTATCAAAAGCTCAAGCCACGAAAGGGCGAAACTGATCTTATGATGCATTACGAAAGTCAGGATGAGCGTGTTCAGCGATCCATTGTTGACGCATTGAAGGAATATGAAACAGATGAGGTCAGTGCATTCCTGATTGATGTGATCGAAAATGAAGAAAATGATTATATCGTCAGTACAGCGTTATCCTCTTTGATTAAAATCGATCTCGAGAAAGCAAAAGAAAAATTCGATTGGGCCATGGACCAAGAATCTCATAGTGAAACGATCCGTTCTACTGCTTTAAACATATTGACTGAAGAAAAAACCGATGAAAATCTGGAGAAGCTTAAGGATATGGCGGTGTACGGAAATGCCTCTTATAATTTGCGTCCAACCATTTTCAAGCGCATTGCATCATTTAGGAAAGAGCATCCCGAATTGATAGACTATTTTTCAAAAAATTTGTATGATAAAAGTCGGAATGTCAGATGGGTTTGCGCAGATCAGATTATCCAGTTCGGATCAGCTGATCAATTTGCAGATGTGTTAGAGATGGCTGACATAGATCCCTTGCGAGGCAGGAGAATATCTGGCATTTATGATGCTTTAGACCAGCGCCAGGAAAAGGCAAAGAAGTCAAAAGATAGAAAAGAGTTAAAAGAGGTCAAAAAGATGCAGGATATATTTACCGAATTTGCCGAAGATTGGAGCAATAAAAATTGATCTCGATCTGGTTGACCCCAGCCGAGGAGGACAGCAAATATTTGCAAAACATTATAACAGATTTGGCGTCTGAATATGAGGCACCTGTTTTTTCTCCTCACTGTACGCTTTTCAGTCCAGCTGATCTTGAGGCCAAAGAATTAGAAACAATTCTCGAGCAGGTTGCAGAAGGATTCGCCCCATTATACATTACTATTGATAAATTAAATTATACTTCAAATATCTGGAAAACGATATTTATTGAACTGGAAAAATCCTCGGAATTGGAACAATTGCAGCAACGATTGGTAAACTTCATTTCAGATCCAAAACCGTATGAATTTTTACCCCACATTAGTTTGATTTACAAGGAAATGTCGGATGAGAAAAAAGAGACGATAATTTGTAATTTATCGGTGAGGAATAATTACAAAATGGATAGAATTTTAGCCATGAAAACAGGACCTGATGTTGAGAGCTGGGAAAAAGTAGTGGAAATCCCCCTTTATGCTTAATTCAAAAAACACAGCACTTGTAATCATTGACGTCCAAGGAAAATTGGCTCGAATTATGCAAAATGCCGATGAACTGTTTAAGAATTTGGCCATGCTCATAAAAGGCGCCCGTCTGCTTGAAGTACCAATCATCTGGATGGAACAATTGCCGGATAAACTGGGGCCAACTGTTGAAGAAATCAGTGACCATTTAAAAGGATTGAATCCCATTGCCAAGGATGTGTTTTCCTGTGATAAGAATCAGGAGTTCAATGAAAAGCTGGATGAAATAAACCCTGAAAATGTGGTATTAGCCGGAATTGAAACCCATGTGTGTGTGTATCAGACTGCAAAGGATTTATTGGCAAAAAATTACAATGTAGAAGTGGTAACTGATGCAACTTCAACACGAAAAGAATATAATAAAGCGATTGGTCTTGAAAAGATTCGCAGAGCAGGAGGAGAAATTACTAGTGTGGAAACAGTCCTGTTTGAGATTCAGGGAATAGCGACGGGTGGAAAGTTTAAACAGCTGATCGAAATCATAAAATAATTTGGAACTTATCCGGATTATTGAGTATAATAACGCGTATGGTAAAAAAACTCATATCCATCAGTTTGGTTGCTTTTATGGCTTTCACATTTGCAACACCGTTGTTTTCATCAGAGGACTGCGAGATTTCCTGTTGCCAAAAAATAGAGGCCAGTTGCTGTATTCAACCAGAAGTCGTTGATTGTTCAATGGCCATGACATCATGTGAAACGCCCATTGCACTGTTGCTAATTTCCGGGCCAAAGGCTCACAACAACCAAAACATAGAATTAACTGCCAGCCAACTTGGTGAAGCAGCAATTTGCGACCTTCGCAATGAATATTTACCAACCTCATATATCCAAAATTCTTCTGCATCACCACCCATCTCTTTTCTTACTCCCCTTCGCTTATAAACGATTCTTAAATTGAGACAGGTTTAAACCTGTCGACCGGATTCGTACGTCTAATTCGTTTCCGGAAAATTAGTCTTTCTTCAATAAAAAGGATCGTTATGAATCGCTTAATAAACCAACAATATATTACCGGAATATCGTTCACTGTCTTGACATTGGCTGGGAGCCTTTGGGGAGGTGTATACCCCACTCCAACGGAGCCCACATTGGATGACTATGTAATGACCGCCCAAAAACAGAATGCAGGTATTAGTTCGGCTTACAATCTATGGGAAGCAGCCGTAAATCAAATTGCTGTCGTAAAAGGATTTCCAAACCCCACATTAAGTTTTGGATATTTTTTAGAAAATGTGGAAACAGCTGTGGGACCCCAGGAATACAAGGTAGGTTTAACTCAAATGATTCCCTGGTTTGGAAAATTGGGTACCCAGGGCAAGGTTCAGACAGCCCAATCTGAAATCCTTTTTCACCGGCTTCAGCAGAAAAGACTGGAAGTAGAATCCCAAACAAAATTGGTCTATTATGATAATTATTTTTTAGAGAAAGCCATCGGAATCACCCGGCAAAATATCGATCTGGTCCAAAACTGGGAATGGGTTGTTCAATCCAAATATAAAACGGCTTTATCCAGCCACCTCGATGTCATTAAAACACAGATCGAATTAATCAATTTAAAAGACGATCTGAAATCCTTAGAGGCTAAAAAAAGACCTCTACTGCAAAAATTTCAAGAAATATTGAATGACACGACCTTGTCTGAAGTAATCATCGCTGATTCATTGGATTTTTTAACTTTGGAACTAGAAAAAACTGACATTTTGAATATCGCGCTTGAGGGCAATCCCGGTCTTTTAGCCGCCGGAAGTCAGGTAACCAAACAAACCCAAGCTTTAAAAAGAGCCCGTTTAGAATATTTTCCTGATTTCGGATTGGGAGTAGATAAGATTGGTACTGGAGAGAAATTAGATGGCAGCGGTACTCCCGTTATTGACAGCGGTAAAGACCCAATGGTATTCAAGATTTCGCTCAATCTTCCCATCTGGCTGGGGAAAAATGCTAAAACAGTCCGGTCAGCAAAATACAAAAAAAATGCAGCCCAAGAATTCAGACAGAGTGTAGAAAATACACTTTTAACTCAGATCGAAAATGTATGGTATGACTTAACCGAAGCCGAACGTAAGTATAATTTGTATAAAGATGTTCTGATTCCCAAAAGCCTCGAGTCATTGGGTGCATCAGAGAAAGCTTATATTAGTGACGAAGTAGATTTTCTAACCCTTGTGGATGCACAGCGCAGATATTTGCAATTTTCACTGAAATATGAAAAATCACTTGTGGACTTTCTTAAGTCCCGTTCAAAACTGGAAACATTAATTGGAAAACCAATTGGGAGTAAATTATGAAAAGTTTCATTGAAAAAATAAAAACAGCAGTTTTTTCAGTACCGAGATACGCTTGGGGATTGATCCTTGTGGCCTTTTTACTGGGGTTGTGGATTGCCGGACCCGGGGAGGCGAAGGGAAAAATGACAGAACATGATCTTTCATCGGCTCAATCGGAGGTTGCATTTTGGACCTGCGCCATGCATCCCCAAATCAACTTACCCGATCCGGGACAATGTCCCATCTGTTTCATGGATTTGATTCCTATGGAAACTTCAACCGGAGGAGAAGGTCCTAGAGAATATAGAATGTCAGAAGCGGCAGTGGCCATAGCGGGTATTACCACAACACCGGTCCGCCGGGATATCGCCCGCGCGGAGACCAGGCTGTCGGGGAAAGTGGAATATGATGAAACGTTGATGAAGCACATCACCGCCTGGTTCCCGGGACGCCTGGAACATCTATACGTTGATTATACAGGTATTTCCGTTCAAGAAGGTGACCATATGGCTGAGATATACAGCCCGAATCTTTATGCCGCACAAGAAGAATACCTGCAAGCCCTAATGATGGCAGAAAGAGAAAAATCTGTTGGTAGTGTCGGCGGACGCAGTGCCCAAGTAATGTTGGAGTCGGCCCAGGAAAAACTACGTCTATTGGGTCTGACGTTGGATCAGATTCGTGAAATTGAGGACAGGGGTACACCTTCGGATCGGATAGAAATATACAGCCCCCTTTCCGGTGTTGTTATCCATAAGAATGCGGTGGAAGGAATGTATGTAAAAACAGGATCGAGAATTTATACGGTAGCTGATCTTAGCCGGGTGTGGATAATTCTGGATGCCTATGAATCCGATCTGGCCTGGCTGGCTTATGGTCAAGAAGTGAGCTTTGAAGTGGAGGCATTACCAGGAGAAACCTTTTCTGGGCGTGTGGCCTTCATTGATCCCGTTCTGGATCCCAAAACAAGGGCGGTTAAAGTTCGATTGAATATTCCGAATCAAGATGGAAAATTAAAACCGAACATGTTTGTTAAAGCGACAGTTCATTCACAAATCGATGCTCATGGACATGTTGTGAATCCAAATATGGCTGGTAAATGGGTAGGCTCAATGCACCCGGAAATTGTAAAAGACAGCCCCGGTGATTGTGATATATGCGGAATGCCCTTGGTCAGAGCAGAGGATTTGGGTATCGTAAATGAGTCCCGAAGTACTGAAAAACCATTACTTGTGCCCGCCAGTGCAGTTCTATTAACGGGTAAAAGAGCTGTGGTTTATATTCGAGTTCCTGGTAAAGATGAACCCATTTTTGAGGGTAGAGAAATAAAACTTGGCGCCAGAGCAGGAGATAATTATATTGTGGTATCCGGTTTACAAGAAGGTGAAATAGTGGTCACGAAAGGCAATTTCAAAATTGACAGCGCCATGCAAATTGCTGCTAAACCCAGTATGATGAATCCGGAAGGGGGCGTGGTCATGACCGGTCACGCCGGGCATGGTGATATGTCCGGATCAACTCCTAAAACAAGCCAAAAGCAGAGTCAGCCTACTGTAGATCATTCAGCCCATGAACAAAAGGAAAATTTGCATGTAAATGAATCGTTTATGCTGATATTGAATCAAATGTTTAACTCCTATTTTGTTGCCCAATCTGCCTTGGCAGCAGATGATCTGGAACCGGCGAAAAATGCATTGACAGCCTTACGGAATGTTGTGGAAGGAACGACGGCTGCAAAAACAAATTTGAAGGGACGTGCCAAAAATGAATGGGTAGAAAAAAGAAAAATGTTGCTTTCTAATTTGGAGCATTTACAGCATTGGACTTCAATCGAATCAGTTCGAAGCGGATTTAATAGTGTGTCAGCAACTATGTTTGAAATAGAGAAAACATTTGGACATACGGGTGGGCAAAAATATTACCAGGTTTTTTGTCCCATGGCATTTGATAATAAAGGAGCATATTGGATGCAATCATCTTCAAAGGTGAAAAATCCATATTTAGGATCAAAAATGCTTGGCTGTGGGGATATCAAAGCTGAATTCAGTCCACAGGAAAACATGGACATGAAAGGCGGGCAGTAAGATGAACTCTGATGTACGCTTGTCTTTATTAGACAAGATTATCAAATACTGTCTCGAAAACAAATTAATCGTGGGTCTTTTCTTGTTCGTCATGGTGACTTGGGGTATCATGGTGGCGCCTTTTGACTGGGATATTCCCGGGTTAGAGCGAAATCCGGTTCCGGTTGACGCAATCCCTGACATCGGCGAAAATCAGCAAATTGTTTTTACGGAATGGATGGGTCGGTCACCCCAGGATGTGGAAGATCAAATAACCTATCCAATGACTGTTGCTTTACTGGGCATCCCGGAAATTAAAACGGTTCGGTCATATTCATTTTTTGGATTTTCGTCTATATATGTAATTTTTAAAGAAGATGCTGAATTTTATTGGACCCGAAGTCGCATCCTGGAGAAACTTAACTCCCTTCCGGCCGGGACGCTTCCCCAAGGAGTTCAACCTACATTAGGACCTGATGCAACTGCTCTTGGACAGGTTTATTGGTATACATTGGAAGGGCGTGACAAAGACGGAAATCCCACCGGCGGATGGGATCTGGATGAATTGAGATCCGTACAGGATTGGTACGTTCGCTATGCACTGTTATCGGCCGGCGGTGTGTCCGAAGTCGCATCCGTGGGCGGCTATGTAAAAGAATATCAAATTGATGTGGATCCCGCTGCCATGCGTGAACATGGAATTAAATTGTCGGATATATTTAAATCTATTAAAATGTCCAACGTGGATGTGGGAGCACGGACGATTGAAATAAACCGTGTGGAATATATGATCCGCGGGTTGGGATTCATTAAATCCCTTGATGATATAGAATACTCTGTCATCAAAATGGTGAATAATATTCCCATCTATATCAAAGATGTGGCTCATGTATCCTATGGCCCCGCTTTAAGACGCGGCGCTTTGGATAAAGAAGGCGCTGAAGTGGTGGGTGGCGTGGTGGTGGTCCGCTATGGGGAAAATCCCTTGGCCACGATCAAAAATATCAAGGAAAAAATTGAGGAAATCAGTCCGGGTCTGCCTAATAAAACACTCCCGGATGGAACGGAATCACAACTAACCATAGTCCCTTTTTATGATCGAACAGGGTTAATCTATGAAACATTGGGAACCTTGAATCATGCTCTGCGGGATGAGATTTTAATAACCATCATCGTGATTTTGGTCATGTTGATGCATCTGAAATCTTCCTTCCTGATCACCAGTCTACTACCTTTGACTGTCCTCATGGTTTTTGTTGGGATGAAACTCTTTGGGGTGGACGCCAATATTGTCGCTCTTTCCGGAATTGCCATTGCTATCGGGACCATTGTTGATATGGGTATCATTGTCTCGGAGAATATGTTGAAACACTTGGACGAGGCGAAGCAAAGTATTGAAAAAGGAATCAAGACGACTTTAGGTGTTATACGGAATGCTACTTCCGAAGTCGGGGGAGCCGTATTGACCGCTGTGGCCACAACAGTGGTAAGTTTTCTTCCCGTTTTCACCATGGAAGCAGCGGAAGGGAAACTGTTCAAACCGTTGGCTTATACGAAGACGTTTGCCTTGATTTCTTCGGTTATCTTAGCCCTGACGGTTTTACCAGCGATTGCCCATATCCTTTATTCAAAAAAACTGAAAAGAAAGTCACTCAAACAAATCACCAATGGAGGATTAATACTCGTCGGATTGCTTACGCTCTTTTTTGTGAAATGGTGGATTGGCCTTATGATTGTGATCATGGGTGCATATCCTTTCGTAAAATCACGATTGGGATCAGACATCACTGATCGTATTCCCAAGATTTTAAATTGGTCGATCGTCGCGCTTGTCATTTATTTATTGGCCACTACCTGGGCACCATTGGGGTACGGTAAGAGTGTTTTCTTGAACGCTATTTTTGTGGCCATGGTCATGCTGGTAGTGTTGGGATTCATCTCACTCTTTACCCGTGTTTATCCCGGTATGTTGCGTTGGACCCTGGACCATAAGGGCCTCTTCATGACCATTCCTGCAGGGTTGTTGGTGATTGGATTTACGGCATGGATAGGATTCGGGAGTATGTTTTCCTTTCTCCCGGATTTCATAAAAAAAACACAGGTGTATAATACAATGCAGCATACATTCCCGGGGTTAGGGAAAGAATTCATGCCGCCACTGGATGAAGGTTCTTATTTGTATATGCCCACAACCATGCCCCATGCCGGAATTGAAGAGGCATTAGATGTATTACAACGATTAGATAAAGCTTTGTATTCTGTGCCTGAAGTAGAAATGGTGGTGGGTAAACTTGGCCGTGCCGAAACATCCCTGGACCCGGCGCCCATTTCTATGATAGAAACGATTATTAATTACAAATCGGAGTATATAGTTGATAAAGATGGGAATCACGAAAAGTTCAAAACAGATTCCGACGGAAATTTTATTCGCGATGTAAAGGGTGATCTGGTTCCTGATCCTTCAGGAAAACCATATCGTCAGTGGCGAGACCATATACGAACTGCGAGAGATATTTGGGATGAATTGGTGAAGGTTGCAAAAATTCCCGGTACAACATCCGCGCCTCGTTTGCAACCCATTGCTGCTCGTATCGTTATGCTGCAAAGCGGTATGCGGGCTCCCATGGGAATCAAGGTCAAGGGGCCTGACCTGGAAACAATTGAGCGTGTAGGTTTGCAATTGGAGAAATTTCTGAAAGAGGTGCCTGCTGTGGAAGCCTCGGCTGTTTTTGCCGATAGAATCGTGGGTAAGCCCTACCTGGAAATTGAAATCGATCGCCGGGCTATAGCCCGATATGGGCTGCATCTTCGACAGGTGCAGGATGTCATTGAAGTGGCTATCGGCGGGAAACAAATCACAACGACAGTGGAAGGACGGGAACGATATCCAGTACGGGTTCGATATATGCGGGAATTGCGTGATAATATCGAATCTCTCGAATCTATCCTGGTTCCGGCACCTGACGGGACTCAAATACCCCTTGTCCAATTGGCCGATATAATCTATGTGCGGGGACCCCAAGTGATTAAGAGTGAAGATACGTTCTTAACCGGGTATGTTCTATTCGACAAAAAGGGTGATTGGGCGGAAGTGGATGTTGTGGAACAGGCTCAGCGTTATCTGTTAAGTAAAATTGATTCCGGCGAATTTGTTATTCCCGCGGGAGTCAGTTATGCCTTTGCCGGTAATTACGAGAATCAATTGCGGGCAACCAAAAGGCTGCGGATTGTCTTGCCCCTGGCATTATTTATCATTTTCCTGATTTTGTATTTCCAATTCAAACGTGTTTCCACAACATTGATTGTTTTTTCAGGAATATTTGTAGCTTGGGCCGGTGGTTTTCTCATGATTTGGTTGTATGGCCAAGATTGGTTCTTGAATTTTAATTTTACAGGAATAAATATGCGTGATTTGTTCCAGATACATACCATAAACATTAGTGTTGCCGTATGGGTTGGATTCCTGGCTCTCTTTGGTATTGCAAGTGATAATGGAGTTATCATTAGTACGTATCTGGACCAAAGTTTTGCCAGTCGAAAACCAAAAACAATACAGGCGGGTCGGGGAGCCACCGTATTCGCCGGGGCTCGTAGAATAAGACCTGCCATGATGACTGCCAGTACAACTATTTTAGCTTTGATTCCGATTCTGACCTCATCCGGCCGGGGATCGGATGTAATGATACCGATGGCTATCCCCTCATTTGGGGGTATGTCTCTGGCGATTATTACCACCTTTGTGGTTCCGATTCTTTATGCAATAATGGCCGAAAGAAGAGTTAAGAAAAACATTGAATAAATGAGTCAAAAAAAATAGTAAAGAGTAATTTAATACAGAATTATTAAGGAGTTAACAAAATGAAACGAAGTCATAAAAAAGGACTATTAAAAAAAACATCCGCGCAACATTATCTTAATGTTTTTGTTCAGGGATTTAAGTCAGTGTCGACCCTGCTTATTAATTTTCAGGATTCAGAAAATTAACAAGGGAAAAGATGTTAGGTGAACAATTTCCTCCAATGAATAAATTATTCCATGAATATCAAAAGTAAGTCATTCAAGATTTTAAAACCGTTCATGAAATTCTCTGTTAGAAGAGCCATCACCTTAATGCTCTTCCTACCCACATTAGGGTCTTTGATTATTATAAGTTCATTTTATTATTATGTTAACAAAACAAAACAAGATGTTTTGTTTGTCAATGTCGCCGGTAGGCAAAGAATGCTTTCCGAACAGATACATGCATATGTTCATATGGTACATGAAATGGGTCAGGCGGTGGATCGGGAACCTCTGAGAGAACTGGTGATTGTATTTGACAACTCCTTAGCTGTTTTAAACAGGGGTGGTGAGATATTGGGCAGCAGGTTAATGCGCTCCCCACCAGAGATAAAAGATGAAATAGAAGTAATGAGTCAGTTGTGGGAACAACTAAAGCCATCCCTATTGGTAATTGCTGACCAACCACAGACATCTTTGAGGGCAGTGGAGGCCTATAATTTTATTCAAATGAATATCTCTCAATTAAAGGAGATGTCAAACGCAGTTGTGTTAAGTTTCGAATCCCTAAGTCTAGACCAGAAAAAACAGATATTTACGGTTCTTATTATAGTCTCAAGTGTCAATTTTGTTCTGCTATTAGTAGGTATCCTGATAACCAAAGGTTACTTGGCCGAACGCAAGAAAGCCGAGGAAGCTATCCGTGAGAGCGAAGTTAAATTTCGGAATGTAGTGAAACAGACTAGTGATGGCCTTTACGTCCTCCAAGAAAATAGATTTGTTTTTATAAATCCAAGATTCACTGAAATCACCGGCTATTATTTGGAGGAATTAAGTACTCCGGATTTTAATTACAAGCAACTGGTGGCTGAAGAAGGTATAAAAGTTTTAGAAGAGAGAGAATCCCTACGCCAACAAGGTGAGGAACCTCCTAATCAATATATCTTCAAAGGTTTGAGAAAAGATGGCCGGGAGATTGATTTGGATGTAAGTGTCACTTCCATTGAATGGGAAGGAGCTCCGGCTGTACTCGGTACTGCCCGTAATGTTACTAAGAGGATTGAAGCCAGGAAGAAACTTGAGGAGGCACTTCAAAGTGCCAAACAAGCAAACAACGTGAAAACCTTGTTCCTGGCCAATATGTCTCATGAGATCCGGACGCCCTTAAATGCTATCCTAGGGTTTACGGATATAATTAAGAAAAGTACGAGCCATCTCATTGGTGAAGAGGAGAAGGGATTTTTTGATATCATCAGGGATGGTGGTAATCGTTTAATGGAAACAGTGCATGAGATTCTGGATATTTCCCAGATTGAAGCCGGAACGTATAAGTTGCAAATGGAACAACTTGATCTGGTGACACTGGTTAAGGAATTAGTAAATGAAGTTATAATAATGGCTGATAAAAAGGGCTTGAAGATGGAGTATATATCTGAAATTGATAGCGCATTTATCAAAGCCGATCAATATGGTGTGACACAAGCAATTAGTAATATTATAGATAATGCCATCAAATATACCGAACAAGGTGAGATTAATGTGTTATTGAAACAAACATCAGAAAAATATGTACTCTTATTCCAAGATACGGGTATTGGTATTGCTGAAGAGTACCTGGATAACCTGTTTGAGGCTTTTTCCCAGGAGAGTGAGGGTTTCACGAAGAAGTATCAAGGAATTGGCCTGGGGATGGCGATTGCCAAGCGCCACCTGGATATGAATCAGGTAGATATTAATGTGGAAAGTACTAAAGACGTGGGGACAACCTTTACTCTGACCTTTAAACCGACACAAAAGCCTCTTCCTGAAAAGCTGGTTGAAAAAGGAGAAGTTGAAGTAAAACCTTCAGTTTGGCCTGTCAAAAAACCATTGGTATTGTTAGTGGAAGATGATCCAAGTTCCCAAAAACTCACTAAGTTTTTCTTGAAGGCAAAATTTGATATTTATTTTGCAGTTTCGGTTAAAGAAGCCAAGGAACAGTTAAAAAAATACCCGATTGATTTGATCTTATTAGATTTATCATTAGTTGGGAATGAAGATGGGTTAGACTTAGTCCGATGGATGCGTAAGACCAAGACTTGGCAGAAGACTCCGGTTGTTGCAGTCACCGCTCATGCCTTTACTACAGATCGGGACAATTGTTTAGCCGCCGGATGTAATGATTACTTAACAAAACCTATAAAAAGGGAGGAGCTTATTGAAAAGCTTGGTGAGTATTTATAAATCCTACAATATTTATTATGATGTCAAGGAAATATTACTAATTGATTAAATAAATCAATCGATGATAAGGAGTAAAAAAAATGAAACAAATTCTATTAACCTCAATAATGGGAATAATCCTGGTATTGACTGCATGCCAAAGTAAAAAGGATTCTCATGCGGGACAGGATCATTCCAAAACAGAATCGGCGCACAAAATGGCGGAAGAACAGTTGGTATATTATACATGCCCAATGGAAAGCCATAAACATGTCCATAGTCAAGAGCCTGGGAATTGTCCTGAATGTGGAATGAAAATGGTTCAGGCCGTAATGACAGATACGAAATCAGCTGAATATTATGGATGTCCGATGCCAAGTCATAGCCACGTGCGGAGCGAAAATCCGGGTAATTGCAACGAGTGTGGTATGGTATTAAAACCCATGAGATTAAAAAAGAGTTGAAAATTTGTATCAAAGTTGAATAGGATAATAGCTAAAACTTTTGAAAAGAAAATAATATGGAAATGAAAGATCCTGTATGAGGTATTCTGTTAAGTCTAATCATAGTTATGGCTGATAAGAATTTCAGGTCCATCTCCGTAATTGGAAATGCATTGCGGTTAAGAAAGCTTTCTCTCGGGTAATTATAAAAGGATGGAAAAATGAATACAAAACAACAAAAACCTCTTATCAAATCAGATTATTTTGTTAAAAATATGAACAGGTACTTAATATGGATTTTAATCTTGGTTGGGGGAATTAGTATTGGTATTTCTATTAATTCTTACTATACCCAAGAACCGAAAAAGAATTCTGTGTCCAACGTATTTTCTTATGAGACTTTGAACATTGCAAAACAATTTGTTTGTTCATGTGGCTCTTGTGGTGAAAAGGAGTTGATCGCTTGCACGTGTCCAACTGCTATGGAAACAAAACAATTTATCGAAGTGAGTTTAAATAATGGACTGACTATTGAAGATGTAACTGAAATTGTTAAAGTGAGTATTGGGCATTTTAAAGGATAAGAAATATTGTAAACATGTAGTTATAAATCAGAAACTGAGTTAGATCGCCAGACAAATTCAAACCAAACTCAAAATAGACATTAACAGCATATAGTTAAAAGAAGAGAATGATAACCAATTAGGGAGAATGAAATGCAAACAAGTAAGCATTTATTGACGATTATTACAGTCTTGGCTCTAATACCTGTTGGTATTTTTGCACAGGTAAAAGAAGTCCCTGTTAATCCGGAGGAAAAAAACGATACCTATTCAATCCTTCGGGTTGAAGCGAAAAACGTCTGTATGGGTATGGCAACCAATCGTGTTTTCACGAAAGAGCTTATACCGGCGGTTGTGGATGGAAAAACCTATTATGGATGTTGTGATGGATGTCAATCCAAACTATTGGAGGATCCCCAAAGTAGGATGGCAATCGATCCCATTAATGGGATCGTAGTGGATAAAGCGACTGCAATTATTGGCGCTCTGCCAAGTGGTATCGTGCACTATTTTGAGACTGAAGAAACAATGCATCAATTCGCGGAATTAATCCAAACAAAGGAATAAACTCTCAAGATACTTCCCCGACGATAGCTGAAAAGTAATAGATGATATTTCATCAAATATATTTGCGAAATAGATTAGTAATAACGGTCTTGTTTTTTGCTATTCTTTTTCCTCTCTCTGGGCAAGTTGTGGAGACTGAAGATTACATTACAGGAACTGTTTTAAGTAATGGAGAACCGCTTCCGGGAGCGCAAGTCTGGATAGCAGATCTGGAAATTGGCGATATTACTGATGAACAAGGAGATTTTCAATTGGGTCCGTTAAACACGGGCGAATACGAAGTGACCGTTTCGTTTATCGGCTATAAGAAGAAAATTATATCCCAGGTATTTATTAGAGAAAGTGAAGAAGTTAATATAACGGTGAATTTAGTTCCTTCCATAATAAGTATGACGGGGATAATGGTAAGCCCTAAGCAAGAGAAATTTGATCCGGAGGGAGTGACAGCACAACTGACAACCCGGATGATTAAAGAAGCTCCAGGATCTGCCCAAGATGTATTTTTAGTGTTGCAGACTCTTCCGGGCGTATCCTCCGGAGGAGATGATTCAAAACTCTATGTACGAGGCGGTCGTGCAGATGAAAATTTGGTTATTTATGATGGCATGGTTATTCGAAATCCTTTTCATTTTGATATAGTTGGAGGAGGATTTTATACAGTCTTCAATTCAAGTATGGTTGAAAATGTTGTTTTTTATTCAGGAGGGTATCCAGCAAGATTTGGAGATAGACTTTCGGCAGTGATGGTTATCGACAACAGAGAAGGTAATCGAGATAAGGTGAGCGGAGAATTTTCTTTGAGCATGTCCGATGTTAAAGGATTGGTTGAAATGCCACTATCCCCATCCGTATCATCAATTTTCTCTGTGAGACGTAGTTATTTTGATATCCTGTTAGGAGGAACCGGCTTTGGTACAGAATATGATTTGCTTCCATATTTCTATGATATTAATTCGAAAACAGACATAAGAATTAACAATCATCGTCTGTCATTAAATGTACTGTATTCTCAAGAAAAATTATCTGGAGAATTTGATGAACCCCATTGGGTTGGGACACATGATTGGTCAAGTGAAAATTGGACAATAGGGATGCGCCTTAGATCATTAATAAGTCCTTCAATTTCTTCTGACTTGAATGTGTACCGATCATATGTAAATAGTTTGGCTAATCACGCTAATGGTGCAGGCCTTGAAGATACTAAAGGAAGTGAAATAGCAATTAAGGAGGATATTACATTAATAAAAAGAAACCATGAACTTCACACAGGCTTTTGGTTTGTTATTGACCAGAGTGATATTGAAATAAATTTACCCATCGATTTGGCATATAATTTTGAGGCAATGCATTTTAAAGCCAATGGTTCTGCCACAAAACTAGCAGCATACCTGGATGATACGTGGGAAGCTCTTCCATGGTTATCCTTGAACTATGGAATTCGAAGTGACTATATAATTCCCAGTTCTGAGCTTGTGATATCCCCTCGAATAAATCTGGTTATTACACCAATAGACAAGCTGCAATTAACAGCAAATTATGGTTTATACTCTCAAGCTCCACCGGCATATGAATTGGAAAACAACTCTACTCTTCAATCAAGGAAATCGAAAACCTTTGGTCTAGGAGTGAATATGCGATTATCAGAAAGTGTTAGTGGAAATTTTGAAATATATAAAAAGAATTTATCTAATCTGATGTCCATTGATTCAATCGGTAATTTTCAAAATGAAGGTTATGGAAATGTGGTAGGATATGAATTATACCTTCAAAAGAAATCAGGTGACTCTTTTATTGGTTGGCTTTCATACACATATTCTATTGCAAAAAGAAAAGAAGGAATTGCTGATAAATTAGATTTTTTCAATTATGATCGAACCCATATGTTCACTGGAGTAGTACAATTCAGACCGAATGAAAAATGGAAGCTAGGCATAAAATTTCGATATGCGACCGGGGTGCCTTATACACCCGCAGAAGGAAGTATTTACAATCCATTATTGGATAATTATTATCCAATAATAGGGGAAAGAAATTCAGTTCGATATAAGCCGTACCACCGTTTGGATATTCGAATGGCCAGGTTTTTTCCTAAAATTATAAATGGCCTTGTAATATATATAGAAACTGTTAATACCTATAACCGTCAAAATGTTGCTTATCTCATTTGGAACGATGATTTCAGTTCATCAAAAAACTTTTCCATATTTCCTTTTATACCCATTTTAGGAGTTGACCTGTCACTATGAGAAAACATGGGTTAATCCAAAAAATAATTATAATTACTTTATGCTGTTTGGTAGTAATTCAAATATTGTCAGCTAAATCTAATTATACTCAAATTCACTCCCTTCCTGATTTTTCAGTTTCTGCTACAGTCGAAGATGTAACACCGAATGAGATTCATGACTGGCTGAATTCGATGGATAATGAAAAGTTTATAGGTTGCCTGCTTATTGATAATGATTTAGGAACCGAAGTAATTAATAATATGCTATATGGTATAGAGTGGACTTGGTTCGATTATCTATTAAAACCTGTTGTTGAAAACATATACTTGACTCAGAAAGTACAAAGAGCTATTATTCAACATGATGAAGATGAATTTCTTGTATTTGGGAAAATGATCAAAGAGGATAAAGAACTAATAAAAATTATCTAAATAAAACAAAGAAAGGATAACACTATGAAACGAAAGAGAAATCTATTACTAATCCTTAGTATAGGATTGTTTGTCAGTATCGGACATGCCCAAATGAAGGATATGGACCATAAAAAGCAATCCGATTCGACTCATCAAATGAAAATGCAAGACCATGAATCAATGAAAATGCCTGATCATGATTCAATGGAGATGAAAGATCATGAATCAATGAAAATGAACGAACAGGATACTATGAAAATGAAACAAACAATGGATAAAGAAAAGGGTGAAACAGAAATAGCCTATTACACATGTCCCATGGAAAGCCACAAACATGTTCATAGTTCGGAACCAGGAGAATGCCCTAAATGCGGAATGAAAATGGTAAAAGCTGTATTATTGACAGATGAGAAAGAAGCTGACTATTATGGATGTCCTATGCCAAGCCATAGCCATGTTCGAAGCGAAAAACCAGGAGAATGTGACCAGTGTGGGATGATGTTAAAACCCATGAAATTGAAAAAGTCCTAAATAGGTTGAGTTTCTAAAAACACTAGGGAGTATTCATGAAGAATAAACTAATAACAACCATTACGTTGATATTATTGCTTTTAACTGGCTGCATGCACATGGGGACGGGAATGCACGGTAAGATGGGTATGGGAGGATTAACCTCCATTAAGAAAGTGCAGGAGACCAATAAGAATGATAAAATGGATCAAGTGATCGGTAAAGCCGTAGATAATCTAAAAACTCAATCCTTAGATATTTCAAATATTGCCGTATGGCGAATTCGAAGTCAATCTGCGGGATTGGACGTTGATCTTTTACGGGCCAAACTCATTTCGAATCTAGTTTCAATTAATACATTTCAAGTGGTCAGCAGAGAAAGATTAGATGCATTATTGAAAGAACAGGAGCTCTCATTATCTGGAGTTATTGATGGCCATAGCGCTGAAGAAATTGGAAATTTGATCGGGATTGACGGGTTTATTGATGGATATGCATCCTTTAATGAAAATTCATTATCGTTAACACTTCATCTGATTGAAACGAAAACCGGAAAAATAGTATGGTCAAAAACTGCTCAATCGGAATAGATACTAAAAATAAATGACAGTCAATCATCAACGAAAACCAAAAATAATTTTTTAAACAATATTAAACAAAAACTATGAGAGAAAAACCATGCAAATCAAAGAAACAATCAGTTTAATACTAATATTATTTCTGGGTTTATGGACACTAGGTTGTGAAAATGAAGACACAGTTTCCCCGGAAATTCTGTCTATTTCACCTACTAATGGATCAATCAGTGTTGCAAAAACAACTGAAATAAAAGTCGAATTCAGTGAATCGATGGATAAAATGTCTTGTGAGTCCCGGTTTGCCCTGATTATGGGTGATCTGGATGATATGCCTAATGATTTTAATGATGGCATGCATGGAACATTTGATTGGGATTCAAATGGATCAATAATGACATTTCATCCGGATTCTACATTGATGGATTCTGTCATGTATTCAATTTGCCTGAAAGAAGGAATGGAAATGCATGAACATGGCGGTGGAATGATGATGTCCGATATGAGCAGCCACGGATCATCGGTAACCGGTGGAGTTATTTCAAAGTTTGAAACTGAAAAATAGTATAAGGATATATCTATGATTCCAATCCGAAAAGGATCAATTGGGATAAATCCCATCTTATTACGATGTTCACTCCCTGCCATAAATGACGGAGTAAGTATCAAATATTATGCAAGATACGGAAAATCACTTACCCTGTCCTTTAGGGCAGGGGTTAAAGCGAAAAAAACAAAATTTAGGGGTTTTAACCCCTTTCTATAGTGGATTCATCTATGAAAAAATATAGAAGAGTTAGCAATAAAAATAACATCCATAGAACGAAACCATGTTGGAGGTATTATGAATTTACCTGATTATATTCCCAATATTCATCCGCTCTTGGTTCATTTTCCAATCGCACTCTTCTGTGTCGCTGTAGTATTCCATGCGTGGAAAACAATTTTTGCTAAAGATGATAAATATAACTCACACGTCCTAACCGGGTACCTTATTACCAGCTTAAGTTTAGTGGCTACGTATTTTTCCGGTCGTAACGCCGCTGATAATGTGACTGTACCCGATGATGCACTTTCAGCTTTATCGAATCATGCAGACAAAGCACTGTTTTTACTTGCGTATAGTTTACTCCTTACCGGATTAATTCTTTTCACCCAATATCGCCATTTGAGTCGCATAAAATTAGTGGATAGCGCTCTGGTTATTTTGGGTGTAATCGGACTTGGATTATTGTTGGTTACTGCAGACGCCGGCGGCAGACTGGTTTATGGTTATGGTGTCGGAGTCACGAAAGTGCAGGAAAGTCCAATAGAGACTATTGTGGAACAAACCATTGACGGTAAAGCAGAGCTCAATGTACAAAACGACGGCTCATGGAAATGGGAATCCGGAGGAGAGAATTCATTAGGGTTACTTGAATTCATTGATTGGCTCCTGGGGAATAAAGCCGACTTGCTAATCAAGTTTGAAAAAGATGGAAAAACCAATATTCTCATAGAATCATCTAATAAAGATATTTTATTTTCTTTTGGATCTAAAATAGGTAATGTTAAAGTGGACGTCGAGATTGATTTATCTGAATTTAAAGGTGAGATCAGGCTAATTCACCATTTGCTCGATGCAAAAAACTATGATTATTTATCAGTGGCGGACGGGAAAATTTCTATTGGCCAAAACAGTAATGGTGAAGATCAAATATTTGAGTCAAACTTGATTGAATCTGAAATATCATCTCTTTCAATTGTAGGAGATGGTCGCCATTACAGGGGTTATATAAATAATAAGATGGTCATTCATGCACATGCAACCCCGCTTGAATTTGGAAATGTAGGAATTTATTTACACGGAAATGGAAAAATATTTATTAGCTCAATTACTGTCAAGAATTTGAAAAAAATAGAAAATGAGTAAAAAATTATATATTAAAAATATGGTCTGTGATCGTTGTATTAAAGTTGTCAAAGAAGAACTCGAAAAAATTGGATTGGTCATAGAGGATATAAAACTGGGTAATGTTACAATTTCTAATCCGGAAGCTATTAAGAAATCGAACATTGTTGAAAAGGTATTGATCGAAAATGGATTCGAATTGCTGGTGGATTCTAAAGCGAGAACGATTGAAAAAATAAAAATAGAAATAATAAAATTAATCCAAAGCGGAGAATTGGAAAGTTTAAACATAAATATATCTGATTATATTACTGAAAAAGTCGGAAAAGATTATCCTTACTTAAGCTATCTGTTTTCTTCCGTAGAAAGTACCACTATTGAAAAATACTTTATTCTTCATCGGATTGAAAAGGCAAAAGAACTACTTGTTTACAACGAACTTTCATTAACGGAAATAGCATATAAATTAGGATATAGCAGCGTTCAATATCTTTCCAATCAATTTAAGAAAATAACCGGGTTGACCCCCAGTCACTTCAAGGAATTAAAGAAAAAGAATCGGAATACTCTCGATCGTGTTTTTTTAAACAATTAATGAAGTATGTGAATATTTAATAAATGGATAGAATAATGCAATTACCTTTCAAAAGCGTATTATTGAATACAGCAATTTTTGCAATTATTTATCATGGAATACTTTATTTATTTTCACCGGCAATTTATCTAATAGGTTCCTTTCCAAAAAGATAGGACATTCATTTTGATGAATATGAACCTAATTAATGTTATTTTCTACATATTAATTGGAGTTAAATAAGAAATGGTAATTGGATTTGATTATTTATGAAAGTCCATAAAAAAGAAAATTTGAAAATTTTTTCCGATCCATTACTTAGAAAAAATCCTCTAACTTATTTAGTGATGGGTTATTGCTCTGCTTTGGCTGTAACAGTAAAAATGGAAACGGCCATTGTCATGACCCTGACTGTGGTTTTTGTTTTATCTATATCCAGTACAATTATATCCTCTATACGCAACCTTATTCCTGTAAAAGTACGCATTATTATACAATTATCGATTATTGCATCCCTGGTCATTATCGCAGATCAGATATTAAAGGCATATGTTTACGATATAAGTAAACAGTTATCGGTTTTCGTTGCATTAATCATTACCAATTGTATTGTGATGGGTAGAACCGAAGGGTATGCTATGCACAATCCTCCCCGGAAAGCGTTTCTTGATGGATTAGGTAATGCTTTAGGGTATGGGATCGCATTAGTCACCATTGCATTTTTTCGAGAATTATTAGGTAGTGGATCTGTTTATGGAATACAAGTGATTCCGGATTGGCTTTACGAATCCGGATACAAAAATGCCGGTTTGATGGTACTTTCACCCGGCGCATTTATTATTTTAGGTTTGTTGGTATGGTTACAGAATTCCTTTTTATTGCATCGAGGTTCTGCAAATGAACATACACAGAGCACAGGTCATTCTCGTGGTTCGTAGGAGTTATCTATATGCTTGAGCATTATTTGAGTTTGGCTGTAAAAGCAATTTTTGTTGAAAATATTATTCTCAGCTTTTTTCTCGGCATCTGTCCTTTCCTGGCCATATCAAAAGGAGTCCGAGCTTCTATCGGTATGGGGTTGGCTGTTACTTTTGTAATGATTACAACTGCTCCAATTAATTGGTTAGTATATAATTTTCTATTAAAAGATGGCGCCATGTCCTGGTTGGGATACCCCGAGATTGATTTAAGCTATTTAAACTATATTGTATTTATAGCCGTGATTGCCGCTGTTGTACAACTGATCGAAATGATTATTGATCGATTTAGTCCCAAACTTCATCAGCAACTTGGAATCTTTTTACCATTGATTGCAGTGAATTGTGCCATACTGGGCGTAACCTTATTTTTAGTAGAACGTAATTATACCCTCATCGAATCAACGGTCTATGGCTTTGGTTCCGGTATAGGGTGGTTTCTTGCAATAACTGCTATGGCAGCGATTCGCTATCGGTTACGATATTCGAATGTTCCTGTTTCGTTGCGGGGGTTGGGAATAGCGATGATTCTAACCGGTTTGTTATCCATGTCCTTCATGGCATTTTCAGGGATTAATTTGTAAAGCCCTTTATAAATATGTACAAACACCAGAAATGTTATACATCTTTTTAAATATTACGTAACAGAATTTCAGATAATAATTGTGAGATTATCAGTAAGCATTAATCAATTTGAGGTTGAATTGAATAAAAGTAAAAAAATTAATATTAGAAATCCGAGAAGACAGTCACGCCGATCGGAAATGTCTTTAACGAAAAGGAGACAGTTATGAAAGATCCAGTATGTGGAATGAATATTACTGAAGAATCGGCATTTGCTTTTAAGGAATGGAAAGGAGCACGTTATGGGTTTTGCTCCCAGCATTGTTATGATTCTTTTTCGCAACAGCCGGAAAAATACGTTATACCTTCAAAAGACCAGAATGATCATCAGGAGCACCATCGTGATCACTCTCACAACGATCCGCATGTTGCTCCGGCGGAAGGCTCCATGGTAACCGATCCCGTATGCGGAATGGCCCTTGATGAAAGTCATGCAAGCGAACATCTGGAGTGGGAGGGTACCCAATATAGTTTTTGTTCAGCAGATTGCCGGCAGACTTTCGAGAAAGATCCGGCAAAATATATTTCCGGGCCGGTTGAGAAACCGGAAATGTCGTGTTGTTCACATTCCGCGCCGGAGGCGGATCATTCGAAACATACGGCTGTGAAAGCGACAGATTCATCTTCAATTTATACATGTCCCATGCATCCTGAAATTCGTCAGGATGGCCCGGGGTCGTGTCCGAAATGTGGAATGGCGCTGGAACCGCTGGCACCGGTGGAAACCGGCAGTAAGACTGAATATGTGTGTCCGATGCATCCGGAGATAGTAAAAGATGAACCGGGTAATTGTCCGATTTGCGGAATGGCATTGGAACCAAAAACCGTCACAGATGAAACGGAATCGAACCCTGAATTGATTGATATGACCCGCCGTTTTTGGATCAGTACTGTTCTGTCAATTCCGTTAGTATTGCTGACCATGGCGTTCATGTTTACCGATAAACCCCTTATCCCGGGAGGGTGGCAGCCTTGGATAGAACTTCTGTTAGCCACACCGGTAGTATTATGGGGCGGAGCTCCATTTTTTGTCCGCGGTTGGAATTCAATTGTTACTCGTAATTTAAATATGTTTACTCTGATTGGCATTGGTACGGGAGTTGCGTATGGATATAGTCTTATCGCCACCTTTTTTCCGGATATTTTTCCCGATGCATTTCGCGGTCATGAAGGTGTTGTCGACGTATACTTTGAAGCGGCAGCCGTGATTGTTACCCTGGTATTACTGGGACAAGTCCTTGAATTACGCGCCCGAGATAAAACCAGCAGCGCCATTAAGGCATTGCTGGGGTTAGCTCCTAAAACAGCACGAATTGTTCGTGAAGATGGAAATGAAGAAGACATTCCTCTGGAAAAAGTTGAACCGAATGATTTATTACGGGTTCGTCCGGGAGAAAAAATACCGGTTGATGGCGAAATTGTCGAAGGCACCAGTACCATGGATGAATCTATGGTAACCGGTGAACCTATCCCGGTGCGGAAAGTTGCCGGTGATAAGATTACCGGGGCAACTGTTAATGGAACCGGTACATTTTTAATGCGGGCTGAAAAAGTCGGAAGTGATACGCTATTGGCCCGGATTGTACAAATGGTTAGCGAAGCTCAGCGCAGCCGTGCGCCCATCCAGGGACTCGCGGATAAGGTATCGTCTTATTTTGTTCCGGCGGTAGTTGGAATCAGTGTACTCACCTTTATTATCTGGGCATTGTTCGGACCGGAACCACGGATGGCCTATGCTCTGGTCAATGCCGTAGCTGTTTTGATTATTGCCTGTCCCTGCGCTTTAGGCTTGGCCACCCCGATGTCAATTATGGTCGGGACCGGTCGCGGTGCCATGGCCGGAGTATTGATCAAAAATGCTGAAGCATTGGAAACCATGGAAAAAATTGACACACTGGTTGTCGACAAAACCGGGACGTTAACCGAAGGAAAGCCACGGCTGGTAACGATAAAAGCGGTCGACGAAACATCTGAAGACGATCTGCTTCGGTTTACAGCCAGTTTGGAACGCGCGAGTGAGCATCCGCTTGGTGAAGCCATTGTGGCAGTGGCAAAAGAAAGGGGATTGAAGTTGTCAAAAGTCGAAGATTTCGATTCTGTTACCGGAAAGGGCGTAAACGGAAACATTGACGGACAGTCCGTGGCAATCGGTAACCGCCGGTTATTTGAAGACCTGGGGATTGAAGTGGGAGAATTATCCGATCTTGCTAATACCTTGCGAAGTGCTGCCGAAACAGTAATATTTATTGCAATTAACGGGAAGATTGCCGGCCTGATGGGAATTGCTGATCCCATTAAGGAGACAACACCGGACGCTATCAAAATCCTGCAGAAAGAAAATATTCGGGTAGTCATGCTCACCGGTGATAATCGTACGACGGCCGAAGCTGTTGCCAAGAAATTGAATATTGACGATGTTGTAGCCGATGTTTTGCCGGACAAGAAAAATGAAGTCGTAAAGGACTTTCAAAAAAAGGGCAATATGGTTGCCATGGCCGGCGACGGAATTAACGACGCCCCGGCTCTAGCACAGGCGCATGTGGGGATTGCCATGGGATCAGGTACGGATGTCGCTATTGAAAGTGCTGGAATTACTCTGATCAAAGGTGATCTACGGGGAATAGTAAGGGCTGTACATCTCAGTCGCGGAACAATGCGGAACATACGACAGAACCTATTTTGGGCGTTTGCCTATAATGCTCTGGGTGTTCCTCTGGCGGCTGGAATTCTCTATCCGTTTTTCGGAATTTTGTTAAGTCCTATTATTGCAGCTGCAGCCATGAGCTTCAGTTCTGTTTCCGTTATCGGTAATGCCTTGCGGTTAAAGCAGCTCAAATTACAATAACGGACAATAGAGATTAGTGCGGCATTGCCCCATACTTATAAAATGAAAGGACTATTAATGAATAATAAACTATTCATACTCAGTACTATTCTTTTGATAGGATTATTCACGATTGGATGTGAAAATGAAACGGATGAACCTGATTTAAAACTCCTTTCCGTTACACCGAAGGATGGGGCTGCCGGCGTAGCTAAAACTGTTGCTATCCAGGTTGATTTTAGTGAGTCAATGGATACCGAGTCGTGCGAATCGAGGTTTGGCTTACACGAAGGTGAACTGACCGAAATGCCCATGATGGAGATGATGAACGGGTTGGATGGATCATTTCATTGGAATAGTGACAGTACGATGATGACCTTTCAACCTGATTCAATATTAATGGACTCGACGATGTATACTATTTGTCTAATGGAAGGAATGCAAACAGCTGATCATGGCAGAACCATGATGCTGTCTGATATGTCCGATAATGGCGACCAGGTTGATAATGGTATTTTTGCAAAATTTTTTACACAATAAACACAATAAAGGAGAAAAATCATGATGTTTCAAGCAGGTGCAGCGTTCGCGCTGGAATTAATTGCTTTAGGAATCGGCTTTTGGGTTCTGTTAAAAACACGGAACGATGAATCGGGAAATTTAAAGGGTTTTGGGTCCTTTATAGCCTATTTCATAATAGTTTCCGCATTTCTCTCAATGTTATGTACCGGATACTACACCGTAAAATACTGGGAAGATGGTCATTTTAATAAACCACATTCCGGTACAATGATGATGCAAGGAATGCACAGAATGCAGGGTTGCGATTCTGAAATGATGGCGGGAAAAAAAAGAATGCACGGTGGTGAAAAGTGCAGTAAAATGATGGGAAATAAATCAGGTGATGCAAAATGCGAAAAAATGATGAAAAGCGGAATGATGAAAGGGAAAATGGGAAGTATGATGGATGACGAGTCAGGGATGCAAGACAATGAAGATCACGAGGAGCATCATCCTGAAAATGATGATAAATAACTCAGCTTATTTAGTGGACGAATTTACTCCTCTGAAAATTATTCGTTATCTTATCGGGAGCAAATTATTGCAACGGTTGGTATCAAATAGGTTAGAATACCATATCGGATCTCCCATAGGAGTTAGATATCAACGGGTTGCCGGCTTATTTGGGTTACACCTCCTCTATTCAAATTATGTTAATGACGAGCGTTTTTAAGGAAAAAGAAAATGGAATTATTACAAGGAATTCAATCAGCTTTAAACCTACATCCGATGTTTGTTCACTTCCCTATTGTTATAACCTTATTGGCCTTGTTATCGGAGATTACCCACAAGGTTTTGAAAAAAGCAGTTTATGGAGAAATGACCGGCGTTTTATTAAATCTGGCTGCCATAAGCGCAGTGGTAACCATTATTACCGGGTACTGGGCAGCAGATTCTTTGGGTCACAATGCACCGGGGCATGATTACGTTCACGATCATCGCATTGTTATGTTATGGTTTACCGGTATGACTGTTTTAGCCGCAGGTCTATTCCAATTTATAAAAAGTTTGCGCAAAGGGATTTATCGATTGGTTGTGCTGGTGATTTTATCGGGTTTACTCATGTTGGGAGCAGACCGGGGAGCCATGTTGGTATACTCATATGGCATGGGTGTTAATAAAACGATGGAAGTACATGAGAATGATGAAGATCACAACTCTTCCGGAGAAATCAGGACTGATAATAATGAACATTCCGACGATGAGGAAGATCATTAAAAGTTGTTTATTGTAATAAAGAAAAGAAAAACAAAGTAAAATGGTAAAGGGAGATTATTAAAATGAATAGAAGAGAATTTATACAGACCACAGGTCTCATGTCTGCTTCGGTGCTGTTCCCTGAAGTATTGTTATCGAATTCGGCGGAAAGTGCCAATAAGAATCGATTTCCAAATCAATTAAAACCGATTATGAAGGATGACGTGAAAGAGTTCCATTTAGCGATCGATATCCATCAACAAGAAGTGGTGCCGGGATTTAAGTTTCATACCTTGGCGTTTAACAATCAAATTCCGGGACCTGAAATACGAGTTAACAAGGGTGATAAGGTTCGGGTCATTTTCAAAAACAATACCGAATTAAACCACACGATTCACTGGCACGGAATGTACGTGCCATGGAGAATGGACGGTGTTCCATACGTTACGCAGATGCCGGTGATGCCCGGAAAAGAGTTTGTTTATGAATTTGTGGCGGAACCGTATGGCACCCATTTTTATCATTGTCATTGGGGAACGTTACTTCATATGCAATCCGGTATGTATGGCAGTTTGATCGTTGAGGATTCTAACGATCCGATAAAACGGGAATTTCCGTACGAGCGGGAATACACTTTGGTGTATTCCGCACACGACAGCAATTATATCCGTAGAGAATTAAATAGCATGTTGGAGCGGATGAAGGAAAGAATGTATTTGATGAAAAATGGTCGGTTCAACAAGGAAAGGTTTGCTGTCTTTAATACGAAAGATGAATTCGTCGAATCTGTCAATAATGGATATCAACCACCCTATACCATAAACCGGCGTTCACCATCGGAATTACCTCAACCTAATTGGTTTACCGTTAATGGAAAATCGTATCCTATGACACCTAATCTATTCATTAAGGAAGGTGAAAACATTCGGTTACGATTGATAAACGCCGGAGGAGAAGAACATTATCTTCATTTGCACGGCCATGATTTCTGGCAGGTATGTGATGATGGCCTTCCTGTACCGCAACCCTGGCAAATGAATACGGTACGATTAAGCCCGGGAAAAACGATAGACATCATTATTGAAGGCAACAATAGAGGTTTGTGGACTTTTCATGACCATGATACACGCAAGGTGACGAATAATGGATTATATCCGGGTGGGAATTTGCTGGCACTGGTCTATGAAGATCTCCCGGCGGAAGAGACAAAATTGGATATGATGTCACAAAAAATGGGTTTGGACGCTTTACCCATTGTAGCCCTGGATGAGTAGAAAGGAGGAGCCATGTTTAAAATTAAAACTATTTTGATAGTATTATTCGTTATTAACGTTACTCCGATTTTTCCCCAGGTCAGTCCGGAGATTCAGTTAGGAGTACGTGGTTTAACGTCTATTAATATGGATATTGTTGCAGATAACACTACTTCAGCGGTAAACGATTTTTCCGATACTGGTATACTGCTGGGCTTCCGTCAGAAACTCTACAATCAATACCGTGGTCAGTTTGTGATTGGGCTTCAATTCCCGGATGCTGACTCCGATCTTGGTCAGGTGTTTTTTCATCAAACCTTCCTGAAAGTGGAGAATAAATCGAACATTCTTAAAATGGGACGTTCACGTGTGCGGAGCTCACTGATTGAATTCCCTACTTTACGGGATGATGATGCCCTTGCTTTTACGGATGTATTAAATCCGTTCTCCGCAGGGGAAAATACCGAAGATAATCAATTCGGGAATGTACTGGAGTTAACGCATATTCATAACCAGCGTTATTGGTTCCGTGTTCATGGAGAACACTTCACACAAACACCCATAGCACCGGCAACTTCGGAAACAGATTTCAGTCTGAATTCCGTCGGTTTTTCATTTGTATACCGGGTTCCGGAAACAGAGTTATGGAATCGTCCGGTTCTTCAGCAAGTTGGAATTGGATATAATAATTATTTAATGGATAAGTCCAATGTCTCCAATGTCTCCAATGAATACAGTGAAACCCTGGGGAATGTCATACTGTCGACAATTCTAAATCTCCGGCGTGATCCGGTTCATTTCTGGGATATTCGCTCGCAAATTATTTCAAACCTGGGATTTGACAATATAAATGAAATCGCAACATATGGTGAATTAACACGTGCCCGATCCATTGGCAGTTTCACATCCCTGCGCTATATTTACCGTAAATTGGAGCGTCCGACTGTTCAGTTATCAGTCTCCGGAGGATATAAAACTTATCCTGATCTAACAAATACGAGTAGCCAGATGCAGGTAATCGGTAATATTTTTTATCGCTTGGGCGAAAATTTTGATGCCGGTGTTCAAGTACAATATCTGTCTAACAAAGGTGACTTGATCAACATATTCAGTAACGAAGAAACCAGAGTTCAATTTAGCTTAATATATTCCATTGACCAGCTATGGAATAATCAATTTGACAATCGGGAATCGCTGCTCAATCTGGAACACGGATATATTCCCTAACCAGAGTGAAATCATTTTAACTAAAAATAAATAAAAGGAAATAATATGAGTTATCATTTTAGTAAAACCGTTGATATGTCGTTCGATGAAGCGATAGAAAATGTCACCGAAGAATTGAAAAAAGAAGGGTTCGGTATCTTGACCGAGATTGATGTTAAAGCAACCCTTAAGAAGAAGCTGGATGTTGATTTCAGGAACTACCTGATTCTTGGCGCATGCAACCCGCCTTTTGCCTATAAGGCATTATTGGCGGAAGAAAAAATCGGAACCATGCTGCCTTGTAACGTCGTTGTCCAGGAGCATGATGATGGCCGTGTCGAAGTGTCCGCGGTAGACCCGATAGCGTCAATGAAAGCTGTTGACAATCCAAATTTGGGTGATGTGGCAATTGAGATACAGGCCAAATTACAAACAGTGATAAATAATCTCTGAAAACACATATCCACATGACAGATAAAAATGAAATACCATATTTAACATATTTTCCCAGCCTCATTATCCCTTACTGAAAATTTGACGATATTAGCTTGTTGTATAAACAATACATCAAATCAAAACACCTCATCAGGAAAGTGTCCGAGTTTTATGGTGCTATAGCCATATTAGAAGTAATGAACCTGGAATTTGCATTGAATGTGGAATGACACGTTTACGAATGCGCACAGAGAAATACTAATATACATGGCTATTGTTTTCAAGTATAGATTTTGTTTTCCCTCCAACTTTTGGGGGTGCTTTTTAGAATCAAATAAAAAACGGTAATTATTTGGGATTTAATAGAAAAATAATAATACCAACTATTCTCAGTGGGTTTGCCGGGATGCTGATACTACATCCACTGACTATGGTTATCTATTGGCTGGAATTCCATCCTGAAGATACAAATCCGGTCATTTTAGCTTCACTCATAGTCCAAAGGGTTTTACAATCCTTTACTATTGAAATGATACCCATGTCTCTATTTTTCTTTTTTGTGGGTGGGGTTCTTGGATTTATTATATTACTGATCAATCACTCAATCTCCCATAAAAATAAAAAAATAGAGTATTTGACAGAAGTTATTGGAAATGACCTGGATAGTATTATTGATAATGGGGAAGGGGAATTCCAGGAATTTAAATCATCACTCAGGTGGAATAACCAAAGTGAAAAAGTAGATAGAGAAATTGAACAAGCCATTTTGAAAACGATTGCTGGTTTTATGAATAATCAAGCGGGGACATTATTAATAGGTGTGAATGATCAAGGTGAGGTATTAGGTTTATTAAATGATTATATGACACTTAAAAAGAAAAACCGTGATGGTTTTGAGCAACATTTGATGACTTTGATTTCGTCGAGAGTCGGAGCTGACTTGTGTCCACTCGTACACGTTTTATTCCATAACTACCAGGGGAAAGATGTTTGCAGGGTTATTATTGAGCCTTCCCCCAGGCCTGCATACGTAAAGATAGGTGAGTTAGAAAAATATTATTTAAGGGCCGGAAACACAACCAGAGAACTCACTGTTCATGAGGCTGTTGAGCATATTCCTCAACGCTGGCCTAAAAATAGTCACTATTAGTCAAAAACCTTTATAAAATAAAAGAAAAATATGGTTGGGTAATTACCAATGTGGATACTTAACATGTCCCTTAAATAAAACGAAATACATAAAAAAATGTAACCATTATTAAACATGAAAAAATTATTTTATTCATTAATCAGAATATTTTCTCACCAACAGTATAAATTCAATAAGAAGATTTTGGTAAAGACCAAGATCGACAGAAAAAGTCTGCATAGAATAATTACTTTCGCATTTTTGATTTTTACGGTTGTGAATGGCCAGTATGTTGAAAAATGGCGGGTAGATCAAGATTCATACGAAACCGGAATTGTCATGTTTGATCTCAATAATGACAGTGTTGCTGATCTCACAAAATATTTATGGAATACTATCACCGTTTACGATGGCAGTGATAATTATTCCGTTTTGTGGTCTGTTACTGACGAAGATTTTGAAGTCTTAAACTTATGGAATGTGTTTGAAAGGAATGAGGGGGAAAGCGATTTAGCTGTTTTTATATCTTCCAATTATTACGACACATTGACAACAGCTATTATGGGTTACGAAGCCCTAGCGGATGAGTCGTTATGGAAAACTTCAGAACTTCAGGGTTCATATTCTTATGTGGACGTTGCCGATGTAGATAATGATTTAATCTTAGAAATCATTTTGGGTCTGAACGTCTACAATCAAACTGACTCCAGTTACTCTAGTGTTCTGTATATTATCGATGGAAATACCGGTGATATGGAATGGGTGAGCAGTCCTTTTCAAGGATATTTAGTAGGTCCTTATGTGGCAAATATTGATGCTGATGTAAATAAAGAAATTGTATTGAATATATATGATTATAATAATGAGAGTTACTTTTTAAGTGTGTGGTCTTTTGATGATGGGACTAACCGGGTTGAAGACCGGGATGGCTTCAGATCGATGGAACAACTACCCAGTTATCCGAATCCGTTTAATTCGAGTACGATCATTCCTTTCATTTTGGATGGAAATAGTTCTGTTGTAATTGATATAGTAAATTTAAACGGACAGCGTATCAATAGATTGGTTAATAAAAAATATCCACCAGGGAAGTTCCAGGTCAGATGGAATGGGAAAAATGATTATAACCAGAATGTTTCATCGGGCGTATATATGGTTAAAATGTCCATAAATGGAAAGATAAATACAAGACCGATTGTATTGACAAAATGATTTTAAATGTACTCCTATCCCTGTTTTCACTATATCCCTGGAATATTGGTGCAAGTGCGTATTATACAACCGGTGATTATTCAAATAGCGACCAATCTGTTTCAAAATCCATCTATTGGTCTATGGATGAGCGGCAGAGAAATGGATTTGTGTTAGGCTACGAAGAATTGATTATTTCATCAGAAAATGGGGATTATGAACAATATAATCTGTTGACAAAAGATGTGTTTTGGATTAAAAAACAATTGCGTTTGGGTGGATTGGCAGGCAGAATGACAAGCAATGATAGTGATAACGGCTGGTTTTTAGGGGGAATGGTAGAAGGTGATTTGAAATGGTTCGGTTACTCATTCGGTTTAATTCAATCGAATTTTCAGCAATGGCATTTATTTTCTGATTTAATCGCCGAGTGGGAAGATGTTCATATTAAACAGTTTAATAGTGTTTTAAGTAGAAGAATTGGACCGGTTATTGTTTATATAGGGCAACAATACCAAGAATTTCAAGATGATACCTATACGACAAATAGTTTCAGTTTATCGGGGTATTTTTACGAGAAACTCGGACTTACGTTAAGTGCTTCATATGGTGAAAGTAGATATTCAATTGATCCTTATTTACTGATATTGAATAATAACCCGGAGATTTTAAAGAAAAATCTTTCAGGTAAGTTAGTGTACCGAATCAATCCCAACTGGTACATACATAGTACATTTGTACGTCATGAATATGAATCTGATCAATCCATTAATTATTCCAGTTTTGGAATTCAATGCAGGTTTTAGCTTATGAAAAAACGAATCATTAATAGAGATCTTTGCAAAATCTTGAGTATGAAGAAAAAAGAGTTAAAACTTGTCTGGTTAAGGCGGGAAATGCAATTAATAGCATCGCTATTGATAAGTTTTCCAACGAAAAGCAGGCAAATTTTAAACTTTTTAAATTGTGCAATAGGTTTTGCAAAGGTCTCTAATATTATACTACTGATATTCATCAGTTCCTTGACTGCTCAAAATAAAGCAGTGATGAATGTGGATATTGTTCTCAATGCAGATTATGGATGGCCGACGAACATTATCGTTAATGGCACTACTCCTGATGATAATACATTTTTGGGAATATCTTTATATCCCTATAATATTACAGATGCAAACACCGGCGGCAGGCATAGCAGCATGGAAATGAAAAGGGGTCCGTTTCATCATGAAATCAATGTAGATCAACCTTTGCTTGGAGGAAGTTTCGAATTCGCCGTTTGGGGAAAAAAAGTAGATAAAGTTGATTGCACACTGGATTACTGTTACTGGTGTAAATCAAACGGCTTTCATTTCGATGATTTACTCGTGTATAAATCGGGTCTTCTGAATCAGATGAAAGGGTATAAATACTAAAAAAAGGAAACGTATGGAAACGTCATTCAAATCAGAATTAACACTTAGTGATACAGGTTTTTTGTTTGATCACAGCTCAGGGTTAACATACACATTAAATCCGACGGGTCAATTCATTTTCAATGAGATAAAAAGTGGAAAACAAGGTACAGACATACTTGCTTCTATTCGGAAAGAATTCGATATAGATGAAGACACAGCCCGGAAAGATATTGATGACTTCTTCCGACAGCTTCATGAATTAGATCTGTTATCTTGATGGGTATGAATGTCGCTATAACCGGATTGCAAGCCACGGATAATCCGGCCCCCGGTATTGGAGTTATCCGCTGTTTAAAACATCCAAATGGCTGGGATGGAAAAATTATTGGTTTAGCTTATGATGTTTATGATACCGGGATTTATGACACTGGTTTATTAGACCATACCTTTTTAATTCCCTATCCAAATCAGGGAAGCAAGCAGGTTCTTGAACGATTATTATATATTCATTCACAAGTCAGAATTGATGTTATTATTCCCAATCTCGATAGTGAATTGGCTTTATACCAGAAAATAGAGAACGAATTGAATGAACATGGCATTAAGTTATTTATTCCTTCCAAAGAAGCAGTCGATTCCAGAACGAAAGCAAATTTAACTACGTTTTGCGATACTGCAGATATTTTAACTCCGAAAACGATTGTCATTCGGGAATCGGGTCAATTTGCGGTGGCTGTGGAAGAAATCGGTTTCCCCGTCATGGTAAAGGGTGTTTTTTACGACGCTGAAAAATGCAGAACAATCAGTGAAGCTGAAAATGCATTTCAGAAATTCCGTGTGAAATGGGGAATGCCTATTATTGTTCAGGAAGTCATCAATGGAGAAGAATATGATATTTGCTGTGTTGCCGGAAAAGAAAGTGAACTTCTTGGAGCAGTTGCCATACGTAAAACCGGTTTAACCGAAAAAGGGAAAGCGTGGTCAGCCGTCACAATAAAAAATGACGAATTACTTAATCTGTCTAAAAAAGTATTAAAAAAGATACATTGGACCGGTCCATGTGAATTGGAATTTCTTCAGGAAAAAAGAACAAAAAAACTGTTTATGCTGGAGATCAATCCCCGTTTTCCGGCATGGATTTATGTATGTACCGGAGCGGATCAAAACCTTCCTAAATTGGTTGTAGAATTAGCATCGGGAAACAATGTGGAGTCACTCCCACCGGCAAAATCGGGTGTCATTTTTGTACGCCATGCTACTGATTTGGTTTGTTCAATGGATTATTTAGAGCATTTAACTATCAGCGGAGAATTACATTATTAAAGATGTATTATTGGAGATAATATGAGCGAAAAAAAACCATATAGTAAACCAACCATTGTCCGTCATAGCGTAGGAGTGCTGAATAAGTTTGGCCGTCCGCCGGCAACAATTCCTTTAAAACGAATCGACGGATTTAATGTTGATGAACTTGTTGATCAATATGGTTCGCCACTTTTTGTCCTGTCTGTACAAGCCCTTCGTGATCATTATAAAAATTTAGACAGGGCGTTCAAAACACGATATCCCAATTTCCAAATTGCCTATTCTTATAAAACAAATTACCTGAAATCAGTTTGCTCAATTCTCCATCAGGAAGGTGCATGGGCAGAAGTGGTCTCAGGATTTGAATATGATATTGCCCGGGATCTGGAAGTTCCCGGAAGTCAAATTGTATTTAATGGTCCTTATAAAACTCGTGATGAGTTAATTCGAGCGTTTGAGGATGGGGCCATGATCAACATTGATAATTTTGATGAAATGCAGTTGATTGAAGATATTGCCGATGAAATGGGTAGTACACTTGAAGTAGGAATCAGGATCAACATGGATTTAAATGATCCACCCTGGCATAAGTTTGGATTTAATGTTGAGTCCGGTCAAGCATTCGCCGCCGTTAAAAGAGCGGAAGCCGATAGCAAACTCAAAGTAGTTGGATTGCACATACATGCCGGAACGTACATTGACGATGTCACCATTTATTCCCGGGCTGCACAGGGGATGGTCATTTTTTATACGGCGATTAAGGAACAGCTTAACGTCACATTGAAATATTGGGATATGGGTGGCGGTTATGCGTCACATAATACATTGCATACAGCATACCTCCCAGCGGAACAAACCTGCCCAACCTATGATCAATATGCTGAAAGTATTTGTCCGTTACTATTATCAGGACCATTTCAAGCAGCGGATGCTCCATTGCTATTGATCGAACCGGGGCGTTCTCTAGTGGATGAACCATTTTCCCTTATCACATCGGTTGTTGCACAAAAGCGTTTACCCACGGGGCAAAGGGGAATAGTATTGGATGCAGGAATGAATATCTTGTCTTCAGTGCAATGGTACAGATATAATTTTCAATCAGCACAGGACGCAGGGCAGATGCTGGAGGATACAGTTGTATATGGCGGGCTCTGTATGAATATTGACGTGCTGCAGCAGTCAACGTCCATTCCCCCCGTTCGCAGGGGAGATATATTGGTAATCCCGCAAGTGGGTGCGTATAATATCAGCCAAAGTTGGCAGTTTATTTATCTTCGCCCTTCAATCATTGCCATTGAAGATGGGAAAATCAATGTTATTAAACGAGCTGAAACTCGTGAGCATGTTCAGCAATTTGAGAATGTTCCGGATGAATTCAAGGCATAATGCTAGTATAACTTTCCGGTTTAATATTGAATAAGATTCGAACATATTTAAGAATCATTATTTTATCTTATGGTAATTTGATTTTTGCCAGTCATCCTTTTCCAGCATTGTTGGTTCTAACTGCAACATTTTTTCACCCTGTTGTTGGCGTAATGGGTTTAATCGGAAACATAATTTCCAATTTGGTTGCCAAATGGATGCATGCCAACGATGATGTATGGAAAACGGGCATATATGGTGTAAGTGGTGTATTAATCGGTCTGGCATTGGGGATGTATGCAGAGCCAAGTATTCGGTTATGGGTATTTCTGATTGTAGGCGCTGCTTTTTCAGGTGTGATTTCTGTCATGATGGGAAATATCTTCACCCGGTTTGATCTGCCAATAATCAGCATACCATTTATGCTGGTGATTTGGATTTTACTTTTGACAATCGGAATTGTAAAAGGTGATTCAACATCATTTCATGCTGTTCCGATTTTAAGAAATATCGATCTTTGGTTATTCGATCAATTACCGCTGGCAGTGTTTGAATATGTTAAGATGTTTGGCAGCATTTTATTTCAGGAAAATCTTCTTTCCGGTTTATTGGTTTTGATTGGTATTGGTATCTACAGCCGCATATCAATGTTGTACGGCTTATGGGGTGGGATCCTTGGAATGACAATTTACAGTTTTATTCATGGTTCACTGGATGGATATCATGGATTAAACTATGTACTTGTCGCATTGGCATTTGGCGGTTTTTTTATTATCCATAATAAACATGGATTTATATTTGCTTCATTGGCGATTGTTGCTGTCGGATTTGTTGATTTAGGAACAGTTGAATTACTCAAGGCATTATCTGTAAATCTTAATGGTGACATACCCTCATTGGTTTTTGCGTTTAATATTATAACGATCATCTTCCTGCTGCCTTTAAAATTATTACCCAGTTCACTCCAAACCCTACGCTTGAACCCTGTTCCGTTGTATTTAATTAAAAGCCCAGAAACCAACTTAAAGTGGTACCGCCGATGGGTGGGTATTAAAACCCGGCAAAGAACAATATTATCATTCCCGTTTAATGGTGAGTGGACTGTTTTACAAGGCAATAATGGTGAATGGACCCATAAAGCGAAAGGACAATATGCATGGGATTTTGTCGTAAAAGATGAAAAAGGTCTTCAAGCACAAGGAACGGGTCTTACTGCCACAGATTTTTACGCGTTTGGTTTACCGGTCTTGGCGCCTGCCCCCGGAACGATTGTTGCCGTTGAAAATATGGTGGTGGACAATCCACCGGGAGAAGCCACAACAGAACGCAATTGGGGTAACTATGTTATTATTAACCATGGATTTAGTGAATATTCTGAATTAAGCCATTTTCGTCAGGGGAGTATTACCGTTTTTCCCGGGCAAATAGTTCAAAGAGGTGACATCATTGGATACTGCGGAAATTCGGGGCGTTCACCGGTGCCGCATATTCACTTACAATTGCAGAACACGCATAATTTAGGATCTCATACAATACCGTCAGTGTTTGCAGAAGGGTTAATAAATGGCAATATTTCTACGAATTATATCCCGGGGAATAATGATAAAGTGGCCGCTTTATCAATGAACAATAAAAATAAATTCACCCTTTTGGGAAAGGAAGGGTCGTCATATACTTACAACGTCAAAAAAGGTTGGTTTAAGTCTAAGGAAACATTGCGATTTGGTACAGATGCATATGGAACTCCGGCAATTTTATCCGGGAATAATTTGTTGTGGTATCTGATCGAAAGGCCTTCATTTATAGAAATTCGGCCTGATTTTAAAACTATACCATCCAGATTAATTTTCTCCGGATTTATTGATATTGTGGGCGACAGCCTTCTTCTTCCTAAATTTCTTCAGGATGGTTTTGAGTGGGATAGTGGTAAAGTTAGTTTTAATAATAATCAGTGGTTTATTGAAACAGATGGAAAAGTAGTTTCTGTAGATCCGAAAGATGGTATTATGAATGCTGTAATAAAATCCGATCCGAACTTTCATTTTAAACTGATGGATAAAAAGAAACTATTATGAGCACTTTTCGAAGATTTATGCTGAAAGTATGATTTCCAACTTACTTTTGTCATGCATGGAACTAATTATTGCTAATAGAGTATACAAAGATTCATTAAATTATTCACAATGCATAACCGAAAAATAAATATCATTCATCAGTTTACAACATGGTTCTTCTGTTTGGCAATTTTGAGTCAATATGTTATTGAATCGCCAGTACTTTGTCTGGAATCTGATGGACAGCTCAATATTGAAACTGATTGTAATAATAGTCCTTTACAAAAAAATAATGATAATCAAGATGATTGTTTTGATTGTATTGATATTTCATTTTGGAATTACAATCCTGATTTATCTTTTCTAGTAAAATCGGCTGATTTTGATTTACATGAAATCAGTCATGAATCTTTTTTCGATGTAAATTATTCTGATGTATCTTTGATTTTCCAGTCAATAGAAAATCCCCAGACTCATCTCATACCCTTCCTAAAATACACCGTATTACTTATTTAAACACTCTTTCTATATTCTGATTAGTCATCGGTTTTGAGAAACCGATATTTTTCAAACAATTATTAGAAAGAGTAATAATGCAAATTTTCATCCGGTACATAATCTGTACCACACTTTCATCTCTGGCGTTTAGCCAACAATTAGATATTACCTTACTTGAGAAATTGGTAATTGAAGGTAATCCTGATCTTTTGGCAAATAAAAAAAATATTGATATCAGTATTGGACAACTAGAGCAAAGTAAGACACTACCAAACCCAGAAATTGATTTCGAATCCGGAGCTGGTATTGACCCTGAAACAGTTGGCATGGTATCCCAGACAATTTTATTGGGCGGAAAAAGAAAAAAGAAAATCACATTGACCGAACTTGAATTAAAAAAAGTCCGCTTGGAGTATGAATCTCTTAAACAAACAATTCTTGCTGAAGCCTTCAGGGAGTTTGTTGTAATTCTTCATTTGCAGGAAAATAAAATTCTTCAACAGGACCGTATATCGGTTGCAAAAGATTTACTGAATGCAGTGAGTCGAAAAGTGGAAGCTGGGAAATTATCACCAGCAGAAAAATCCCGTGCGAAAATACAACTTATTCAAGAACAATTAAAACTACGAGCAATTGAAAAATCACTAAAAACTGCATGGAATTCAATTTCTGCACTATGGGGAAATGGTAGTGCATCTTTTATTTATTCAGCGGGTGACTTATCATTTATTGGAACTATCCCGTCCTCTATTTCTTTGGATAACACCCCGGATATTCTGATTTCTAAACTGGTACTGGAAATCAAAGAAGCGAATGTTCTTACTGAAAGGGCTAATGCAATTCCAAATCTTGAACTGGGAGCAGGAGTAAAACGTAGTGACATCCCCGGCAATACCTATCAAGTGGGATTATCTATTCCGCTTCCCATTTTCAACCGGAATAAAGGGAATATAAAAAGTGCTGTTTCTGAATTGGAACAAGCAAAACTGGAATTGAATGCAAGAGAGATAGAATTAAAAACAAAGGTGTCCAACCTTCAAACAGAGCTGGAAATATTAACATCTGAAATAGCAATTCTAAATAAAGACATCATTCCCGAAGCCCAAAATGCATATAAAATAATCACTAACGGTTATTTGAACGGGCGGTTTACTTATCTGGATGTGGTTGATGTACGTGAAATGTGGTTTCAATCCAGAAAGCAATACTTAGATGCATTGAAAGAATACCATCAAAACATTTTTGAATTAGATCGATTGATCGGAAATACAAACCATTCAAATCTTTAAGGAGAATTATTAATTATGAAAAAAAATATAATAGGTGTCATTATCATTACTACGATTCTGACCTTCTTTGTTACCCGATATTTTATATTACCACCGCTTGACGAACATCATGATGAACATGGGACTAACGAACAGGATGAACATGGACAAAACGAAGAGAGCAGCGATCATGATGAGGCTGGTTTAGTCATATCCATTAGTCCGG
>VAOY01017887.1_pt1 | contig 60518 bp, 52 predicted proteins | sample 3393881 | NCBI WGS metagenome assembly VAOY01 (sample SAMN08290430, study PRJNA428436) | hydrothermal vent metagenome | isolation source: Deep-sea hydrothermal vent chimney | place: Indian Ocean: Southwest Indian Ridge
AATGGTTACGTCGTTTTTTACTCATTTCTGCGATTCCTTTTTTGTTTAAGTTCATGCAGAATTTACACTAACACACTGCTCAGTTTTTGGGGTCCACTTCTTTCGTCGTAAACTAAAAGATTATGCAAGTAAAGAAATTTAGTAGTAAAAAGGCAGTGAAGTGCTTATAAATCCCGCACTACGCATAGCCCAACCGTTAGCGTTCATGCTAAAACAACGTGACATTGAAACGAAAGGATTAAACAAAATGACAGAATTAAAGAAAAAAAATGTTCTATTGGATTATAAAAATCCTGGAAGAGCTGTAATAACAGGAGCTTCTGCAGGATTAGGATTATGTTTTGCTAATAAGCTTGCAGAATACGGATTTGATTTGGTTTTGATTGCAAGACGAAAGAACCGACTTCAGGATATTGCAACTAGACTTGAATCGGAATATTCAATTAGATGTGAAATAATCCCGGCTGATCTAGCTCTTGTTAAAGACATTGAAAAAGTTGCAGACAGTATTAAACAAATTTCAAATCTTGATATTTTAATAAATAACGCCGGATTTGCCACACAGGGTTATTTCGCTGATGTACCTATTGAAAAAGCTATGCGTATGCTTCATGTGCATATGACCGCATCGATACAATTTACCTATGCTGCACTTCAAATTATGCGCAAAAGAAAACAGGGTGTTATAATTAATGTATCTTCACTAGGGGCTTATATATTAACACCAGGCAATGCTTTATATGATGCTACTAAATCATTTCTTAATACTTTTTCAGAAAACCTCAGAGCCGAAGTACAGGGTTTGGGCATAAAAATACAGGCACTATGTCCCGGATTCGTAAGTACAGAATTTCATGAAGTCGGAGATTTACAAAACTTTGACAAAAGTACTGTGCCGGATTCTTCATGGATGACTCCGGAAAGCGTTGTATCACAATCCTTAAAAGCATTAGAAAAAAATAAAAAAACTATTTTTATTCCGGGATGGAAAAAGCGTTTTACAAAATGGCTTTATATGAACAGCTCGCTAGTACGCTATGTATTTCAAAAAAAATTGAAGACATAGAGCAGAATATGAAAGCACGAAACGCTAACAACGGGTCATAAAGCATATGGGTTTTTGTGGTTCGTTGACAGTTTTTGTTATCTTTAAGTGGGGGACAAGTAACTACGGCAAAATCCCGTACAGCTTCATACCCGTGGACCGTTAGCCAACATTCAAGAAAATGGAAAAAATAATATGGCAGATACTCTAACCATGAAGGCAATGGGATTATTACAAAAACCAAAAGTTGGTGATATCCCTAGTGAAATAAAGGAACTGACAGTTTCAATCCCTAAAATAAATAGTACAGAAATACTTGTTAAAATAATATCATCGACACTTCATGTCGATGATATTGCAATAGCTCAAGGTACGGCTGTTGGAAGATTTTTAGGGCCCAAAGAAGTATCTAAAGAGAAGCCATATATTATGGGATCTAACTTCTCTGGTGTTATCGAAGCTATAGGTAACCAAGTATCTCAATTCAAAATTGGGGACGAAGTTATAGGCATCCCAAACAAAACGGGGGAACACGGTTCATGGGCTACTTATAGGTGCGTAGAACAAAAAAATATCCGCATAAAGCCGAAAGCATTATCTCATCAAGAAGTGGTTTCTATGATTATTGCAGGCTGCGTTGCCTATGGAATGCTTCTGTTTTCAAAAGTAAAAAAAGGTGACCACTGTTTAGTCCTAGGAGCATCTGGAGGTATAGGGAGTGTCATTACTCAAATGCTAAAGTCAAAGGGTGCAATTGTTACAGGTTTATGCAGTACCAGGAATATTGAAATGGTAAAAGCCAATGGAGCTGATTATGTTATTGATTATACAAAAGATAAGTTTGTTGAAAAACTAACATCTCAGAATAAAAAAATGGACCTTATTTTTGATACGGTAGGTGGCAAAGAATTAGAAAATGACTCCATAAAAGTTTTATTGAAAAAGGGTAAATTCTTAACGGTTTGTGGTCCTGAAAAATATATTGGTTCAAAGAAACTAAGCTGGGGAAAGGTGATAAGTATGTTTTGGTATATCATACATCGGTCACTTCTATCTAAAATAATTGGGCCGGCATATATATTTTCTGAAAAGGCTCCATCAACAACCATTGACGAAATGTTCGATTTTGTAATTAAAAACAATATTAAAGTTCCTATTGATAGAGTCATTCCATTGCAAATTATAGAATTGAAAGAGGCTTTAAAACACCTTGCTGCACACAAGGCTTCAGGCAGGATCATAATTGATGTGACTAAATAGATTCTGATTTAAATGAAATTATTCTATTATTAATTGATCAGGTAAAAAAAATGAAAAAAATCAAAGCTAATTCTTATCAATCGTTATTTACTTTTTTATTAGGTTTTATTATTTTCATGTTCACGCGAAGAAGTGAGGTTGTTCCAACAATTTCGGTTGCAATATTAATAGCTCCAATTTTTATTTTAAGGTTCATTAGAACTCAGCCCGCAAAAAGAGGAATTTGGCTTACTCTACTGGGTTTTTTACTGAGTATGAATATTGCCTTATGGAATTTATTTCAATTCGACAATGCTTCATTAATGACTTTTTATAGCCTTATTAGAAGTTCTCTTTTGGCTGTTGTTTGGTTTTTGCCATACATGATAGATCGGTTAATTTATCCCAAATTCAAAGAAAAAGGAGTGTTATCTACTTTAACTTTTCCTATTTCCGTTACAGCTATTTTTCTAATAGTTTCACTAGACGGGCCATTTGATAGTGGCGGAGGAACAGTTGGTAAATATTTATTTGGACCTTTAGTGTTTCAGCAAGCTCTTTCGTTATTTGGAATATGGACATATGTGTTTGTTCATTCCTGGTTTATTTCAGTTATTAACTATTCCTGGGAAAATCAGTTCCAATGGAAAAAGATAAGAAAACCAGCCATAGCTTGCTTATCAGTTTTGTTGTTCATGTTTTGCTTTGGTGTAATTAAAAATTCTTCTCTGGTGACCCCAAAAGCAGACACAGTTAAGATTGCTGCAATTGTTCTTATTCCTGAAGATGGGAAAGTTATGAGAATGGAACAGGTTTTTCATAAGAAAGCTACTACGCCGTTTGAAGAAACAATTGCCCGAATAGAAAGTTTGACAAAAAAGGCGGCTGAGAATGGTGCGAAAATTATTTCGTTTCAGGAATTTGCAATGACCATTAAAGAAGCTAATGAAGAGCGTTTAAGGAAAAAATTTAAAAGAATCGCCAGGGAAAATAATGTACATCTAAGTGTAACTTATGCATATTTTGCCAAAGAAGGGAAAGGAGAAAACATACATCTGTTTCTTGACGATAATGGAAAAATAAGGTTAGACTATACAAAAAGATACTTGCTTGGATTTGCATCTTTTGGAGAGACTGCTGTTTTTAGAAAGGGACCAGAAATTATTCAATCAACTCAGACTCCCTATGGTAGAATAGGGGTTGCAATTTGCAGAGATTTTGCATTCCCTTCATTTATGAAACAAGCAGCAAAAAGCGATGTTGATATAATGTTAGGGCCCTCGTATGACTGGCCAAAAAGTTTAGGTCCGGGTTATCGCTCGAGCACCATAGAAAATGGTTTTTCTTTTGTACGCCCTACCTATAATGGAGTTTCCCACGCTACAGACTACAATGGAAATGTTATAGCAACTATGGACTCTGAAGAAACTGAAGATGGAATAATGTATGCTGATGTCCCCACTAAAGGTGTTAAAACATTATATCCAATCATAGGTGATTTACTAGGATGGATTTGTGTTGCTGGAATGCTTGCATTAATTTTTATACGAATATTCGGAAAAAGAGAAAAATAACCAATTCTTACAGGATAAAGAGATGATTATTGATGGACATTCACATGCTTGCGGTAGATTTCTGACACCTGATAGTATTATTAAAACCCTTGATACTAATGGTGTAGAACAAACCGGATGTGCGACACATTATCCATTGGAAGAAAAATATGAAATCAATTAACCACACAAAAGCCTTTACAATAGCCTTTCCTATTTCAGAACTGTTTCATTTATTCAGTCCCGAAGGTGAAAAACACTGGGTTCCGGATTGGGAACTACGAAAATGTGATGGGAACGCCCGAACTGACCGAGGACTATGTTTTCTTAACCAAAACCCATGATCACAGATCAACAGATGCGATTTGGATCGTAAAGAAATATGATCCCAAATTGCATTTCGTGCAATTTTATAAAATCGAGCCCGAAGATAAAGTTGGCGTCGTCACAGTGAAATGCACAGAACTTGAAGCTGAAAGAACAAAAATTCAAGTAGCGTATAAATATATAGCACTGTCTGCAATTGGGGAGAAGTTTATTCTTGAGTTTAATGAGAGTGCTTATGAGGAATTCATCGGTGAATGGCAAATATTGTTATCTAATTATTTTACATCCAAGGGCTAACACACCATTGTAGTGGACGCGGGTCAATCTTCGCATGATTTTCACAGTTTTACCTGGCGCGCACGGAAGGCAAGCCGCCAGGTGGCAATAAGAATGTTGCTTCAAAAAATTGCGATAATCAAATAACCACGCATGGTGTAAACTTTAGAGTATAGTGAAACATGCAAAATTCCTGAAGAATGGTTGGCATGTATTCCCAATAAAAAAATCATCCCAATAAATCATCCTTTCGGGTGATTACAAACCATATCTGAACCAGTAATTTTACAACGTAACAATGAACGATAATTCAAATCAAGATTAAAAGTGTGGATTCAAGAATAGACATTATGAATAAGGAAATCATTTCATGAATATAAAAAATACCTGGTATGGACCAGCGTGCTACCAAATTAAGGTTAAAGGACGACTTGGCAGTCATTGGTCTGATTGGTTTGACGGTATGACTATTTCCTACCAGGAAGGTGTAACTACCATCACAGGTAAAGTTGTGGATCAAGCGGCTTTGCATGGTTTGCTCATTCGAATTCGTGATCTCGGACTACAATTAGTCTCCGTGAATCACATTGAATCCAACCTCAAGGATAAAAAATAAAAGGAGAAATCAGAAATGAAGATCACACACTACCTTTACAACACCTTTGTAGTCGAATCAGGTAAGAACAAAATTGCCATTGATCCGGGGCAATATTTTTGGATTTTTAATTTTAGTAGCCTAATTCCAAAAACAGAATGGAAAAGCATCACGCACATTTTGATAACCCATGGTGACCCTGATCATCACTGGCAATCTGATCGTGTAGCAGAAGCTAGCAATGCGCCAGTTGTATGTGGAAAAGATTTAGCTAAAGTCGAAGATAACAAAACACTACTGGTAGATCCTCGTGGTAAAGAATTAACATCTTGGATTCCATTCGAAAATGTTCATCCGTTGGATGTTGGGGAATCAATTACGTTAGATGGTATTAAAATTAAAGCTATCAAATCCGTACACGGTCCAATCGTAATTCCGATCCTATGGTTTAAAATTAAAAAACAACCCGGTTCAGATCAAAGAACTGGTATCGGCTCTATGGGCTTTAAAATCAATATCGAGAATAAAACCATAGTGAACCTTGGGGATTCAATATTACAGAAAGATTGGGAAGGTTTAAAGCCGGATGTCTTAATGCTCCCAATCGGAGGTTCAGGTAATAATACCTGGACGATGGATGTTACTGATGCACTTGAGGCAGTGAAACTCATAGCACCAAAAATGGTTATTCCGTGCCATTATAACATTCCATTTTTGTGGATAAAGAATATCGCCCCAGCAGATGATCAAATGTTCAAGCGTGAAGTTGAAAAAATGGGGATAGAGTGTGAGATTATGACAAATGGTGATGAAATAATCGCATAAATGCACCAGTGATTCCATTGTGTTGATTGTAACAGCTAATTACTTCCCATGCAGTTCTTAAGGAAAAGGAGGAAAAATGATGATCAGGATTGATAAAGATCTATGTAATGCTTGTGGTATATGCGGCCATGTTTGCCCCCGTCATATCCCCGTGATAATTGAGAATGACAGTAAAAAAATAACCATGATTTCATCGGAACGTATTGGCCTTTGCATGGAATGCGGACATTGTGCAGCCATCTGCCCTAACCGCGCCATACAGGTGGGATGTTTGAATGAAGAGGAATTTACCCCGGTCAAAGAGCTTGATATTGATGACGATCAGCTTATTTCGCTTATGCGGCAACGTCGTTCCGTTCGCAGATACAAAGACAAACCGGTTCCACGTAAAATTATAGATCGGATTATTGATGCTGTACACAGTTCCCCGACCGGTACGGGCCAAAGGACTACAGGGATTATTGTGATTGACAACCCGAAAACACTGGTTACATTTTCCGAACTTGTTTACGAGCTGTACGAAGGTTTGGAAAAAAACCTTAAAAACCCTATTGCTCGCTTTTTTATTAAACGGCAGGCCGGTAAAAAGAAGATGGGCGAATTGCAGAATTTTGTCATGCCGGGAATGCACTGGTATATCCGTTGGTATAGGGAAGGAAAAAGCAATGAAATCCTGCGAGATTGCCCCGTACTGCTACTTTTCCATAGCCCTATCAACGAACCTGTGGGTGCGGAAAATTGCCTCATTGCAGCCTTTCATGCCATTATGATGGCACAGGTCAACAGCATAGGGACATGTTTTAACGATTTATTACCACCGGCGTGCAATAGGGTTCCGGATATAAAAAAGCTACTTGGCCTCCCCGATGACCGTGAGGTCTATGCCAGTATCACAATGGGTTATCCGAAATATCAATTCAAAAGAACGATCCCCAGGCAATTGGCAGAGGTCCGATATCTTCAATAGAAGCTACATCTCATATTAATTGACCTCACTTGGCAGTGTTTGAACAAAAATTGAATTCAAAACAAAAAGCGACTTGACGTTCCGCTCCAATGGAGAAAACTATGTTATTAAAAGTTCCTGAAGAAAAGATTGTCTACTCAAAAGAACCTGAAAATTCGGATGAGTATACAAAAATACTCGATATGGAGTATTCAAAATATGCGAAAGTATATGATGCTGCCGTAAAACTACTTCCTGTCTGGAAAACCTGGATAAAGACCATTATTCCCCACATTGAAGGTGACCGTGTTTTAGAAGCCTCATTTGGAACAGGATATTTGCTGATGCAATATGCCAATAATTACAAGACATATGGTATCGACTTCAATAAGGATATGGTCGAAGTTGCGAAGAAAAACATAATCAGTAAAGGCGTAAAGGCAACGCTTCAGCGGGCCAATGTTGAAAAACTTCCTTTCCCTGATAATTATTTTGATACGATCGTTAACACAATGTCATTTACAGGATACCCTGATGGAAAACAGGCAATGTCAGAATTTTATAGGGTATTAAAACCGGGTGGGAAATTACTCATTGTTGATTTCGATTATCCCGCAAATAGAAACCGGTTTGGTTATTGGCTTACAAAATTAATGGAGTCCGCCGGAGACACGATACGAGACATCTCTAAAATACTTCAAGCGTTTCCTTTTGAATATACTGAAAAAGAAATTGGAGGTTTTGGTGGTGTGCATCTGTATTTAGCAAGAAAGTTGACAAACGTATGAATACGGATTTGTTTCTACGCTGTCGTTGCGAAATAAACCGGTTTCAACCGGGTGATGAGGTCTTCGGGAGATACAATCTGCAATCAAACTATACAGGGAGTGATTAATGGAAAGTACAATCGTAATTGAAAACCTGCATAAGCGGTTTGGATCCATCCGGGCGGTAAACGAATTGAGTCTGGCAATTAACAAAGGAGAAGTATTCGGTCTTCTGGGACCAAACGGCGCCGGGAAAACAACCACCATCAATATTATTGCCGGACTGCTACGCCCCGATTCAGGGAAAATATATTTTAATGGAAGTGAATCAGGAGAAACATTCCAGGGAGTACTATCAAGAATCGGGTTATGTGCCCAAAATATAATTGAGTGGGAATTATTGACTTGTTCGGAACAATTGGTTTTTATGGGACGGATGTATGGATTAAGTAAAGGTGTTGCCCGGGATCGTACCCGCGAATTACTCGATGTATTTAACTTAACCGGTAAGAAGGATAAACTTACCAAAACCCTTTCCGGAGGTATGCAGCGGCGGCTGCACGTGGCGATGACGTTCATCCATGACCCTGAGATTATTATCCTGGATGAGCCGGAGGCCGGTCTGGATCCGCAAAGCCGACTGATGGTTCGGGAATATATTCGACAGCTTGCAGGACAAAAGACAATTCTATATACGACTCATAATATGGATGAAGCGGAACGGATTGTAGATCGCGTAGCGATCATCGATTTTGGCAAACTTCTGGTAGATGATACACCTACCAATCTGACCAAAACCTATGGTAAGGGTGATATCCTGGAGATTTCGCTAAACAGACGCAATTTGGAAAAAGGCCGTCGCTTACTGAAAACAAAATTGAATGTGGAAAATACAGTTATTGAAAACAAAATCAGTATTCAGGAACGGAATGCCATCAGCCTGCTCGCAAAAATTGAAGAGCTATTTACGCAGAATCAAATTCCGCTGCAAAAAATTAATATTCGTAAAAACACCCTTGAGGATGTGTTTATCAGTTTAACCGGGAGGAGCATCCGTTCATGAAAACAGTTGTGATCATGGTAAAGAGCCTGAAAGAACAGGTGCGCGACTGGAAAATGCTTACGTTAAATTTGTTATCGCCGGTGATTTTCATGATCATCTTCGGAGCTTTGTTTGGCAAAAGCTTTTACATTTTTAATCTGGCTGTTCTGAATTTGGACCGGGGAGTAACGGAGTCGGATGGGACCAACTATAATGCCGGCACACAGATCGTGGAGGAATTTTCGGCTTTACGTTATGATGACGGGAATCCGATTTTCACGGTGAAAACCGTAGAGAAATCAACCCAAATACAAGTGCACGATGATTTAAAAGCCCACCGGACAGTGGGATTTCTGATCATCCCCGAAGACTTTACCCGATCTTTGGTAAATCCAGCTGCCAAATCAAGTACTGTTGATATTTATGGAGACCCGTCTTTTCCTTCCTTCAGTCTGGTTAATATTTTCATTCAATCCACCCTTAAGGATTATGAAAAAACCAAAACCGGAATTAAGAGTTCCCTTGACATTACAACGCATTATATCGGAACGGGAAAAGGCGGTTCGGAATTTCAATATATGGCGCCGGGACTCATGTTACTGGTGATTTATTTTTTGATTGTTCAATGTGCTGTTGTTGTAGCCCGTGAAGTGAAAAATAAAACACTGATTCGGCTGAAACTGGCTAGCCTGAAATCACGTCAGTTTCTAGGGGGGATTGCACTTTCACAGTTAGCTCTGACAATGATAATGTTACCGATTATGTTCGGATCAGCAGTAATGATGGGGTTTCACAATCAGGGATCCTGGTTCGCAGCGTTTCTGCTGGGTCTGCTGGCATCCGTCACAGCGATTGGAATCGGGTTAATAGTAGCGGCTTTTTCGAAAAATACGGTTGAGGCATTCATCATCAGCAATGTGGTTATCATTCCCATGATTTTCATTTCCGGAGTATTTTTGCCACCGCCTTCCCTGACAGTCTTATTTACATTATTTGGCCGGGAATTTACTCTCTTAAGTTTTATACCTACCGTTCATGCCTCGGCGGCCATTAACCAAATCCTGATATTTAATGTTCCTTTGAAAAAATTGGTATTTGAAATAGCTATGTTGACCGGGTTATCCATCGCCATTTATATAATCGGGGCCTATTTGTTTAACAAGCGACATCTAAAACGAATGCAATTATAAATTGGAAAAAGGAATCTGCTAATGACAAAACAACAAGCTTGGTACGGTCCAGCGCACTACCAAATTAAGGTTAAAGGACGCCTCGGCAGTCACTGGTCGGATTGGTTTGAGGGTATGGCTATTTTCTATGAAGAAGGTGTAACTACCATCTCAGGCAAAGTTGTTGACCAGGCTGCTTTGCATGGTTTACTAATTCGAATTCGGGATATGGGACTACAATTAATCTCTGTGTATCGTATTGAATCCGATTCAGGAAAATGTATTCATCAAGTCGATGAGTAAAAAAAAGGAGTAAAAAATGAATCCAAATACAAAGACAGAGAAGATAATAAAAATGACGAATAAACAGACAATACTGATTGCTGGAGCGACCGGAAATATTGGGAGAGCTGCTGCGGTCGCGTTGGCAAAACGTGGCACCCAAGTTGTATTGCTCGGGCGTCGTCCCGACAAATTAAAAGCCAAGGTGAACCTTATCCGTGGCGCTTTATCTGAAGCCCGGATTGATTGCCAGGATAAGGACATTGATATGTTGGTAATTGATTTCTCTGATATGGAGTCTGTTAGACTCGCGGCTACAGAGGCTATAAACCGATTCCCAATGATAAATGGTCTGATACTGTCTGTTGGCGCCTATATCCAAAACGGTCCGAACATCCTATCCAGCGGTCATGAGGTGATGTTTGCTACGAACGTGATGGGGCCGTTTCTGTTCACCCAGCTGTTGTTAAAGAGGATGCAGCAATCAGATGGTTTGGTCCTTCATGTGATTGCAAAATCCATTAAAGAAATCGACTGGGATGATCTTGAAAGTATCAGGAATCACAGGGCAATGACTGCATTCAATAGGACCAAGGCATGCAACCGGGTGATCGCCGGGGAGTTGGCTCGACGATATGTAGGAAAAATCTCCTCTGTAGCATTCGATCCTACGTATGTCATCGATAAATCAGATCCCGATTTGGACAAGAGGTGGCCATCCGGACTAATGGGTATCGTCTGGCGGATGATGACAGTATTGTTTGCAAAGCCACCTGCGGTTGCAAGTGAGCCAATGGCGGACCTGATGCTTTCACATCGAAATCGTAGGGCACTTAATGGCGCATTGTTCAAACTGGATAAACGTGTCGAAAAACCTGATAAGGCAATGAATGACGAAGTATTAGGAAAAAGGTTGTGGGATGAGTTGGTTCTACTAACAGGACTAAAGCCTGAATGAATCATTATATCTGTGCACAGCGACTCATAACAATATGATAGAATATTATCGAAAAGTCACTAAATCGAAATATGAAATTTCATAAGACGATAATATATTATTTCTCAGGGACAGGTAATGCAAAGAATACTGCATTTTGGATTGGAAAAGAAGCTGACTATATGTTAGGTGGCGCAATAATGTATCAGATTCCGATTTCAATGGTTTTACTGTCCAAAATATTACCCTATAAAGCAAATCGTATGGCAAATATTATTGCGGCTGGATTAATGACCGTTGCTGTTGTGACTGGTGGAGAAACAGAGCCTAGTTATATTGTCTGCGCAAGTGCAGAAGTTGTGGCGATGTCACTCATTGCCTGGAAGGCTTGGAAATGGCAAAATCCAAAAGGTAAGCACAATGACAGAAAGCATGATATTGGATTGAATTTAAATCATGATAAAAAGGCTTATGGTTTATCATATACTTACAATTTTTAAAAACAGGTCAAACCCAACTGAATATGTCCTCGAATCCAAGGCTATCTGTCCCCCATGATCGTTTTGAATAAAGGAATCTGCTAATGACCAAGCCACAGGGTTGGAATGGGCCCGCGTTCTACCAGATTAAAGTGAAAGGGTGTCTCGGGAACCAATGGTCAGATTGGTTTGAGGGTATGACTATTTCCTACAAGAATGGTGTTACTACTATCTCCGGCAAAGTTGTGGACCAGGCTGCTCTGCATGGTTTGCTCATTCGAATTCGTGATCTGGGACTACAATTAGTCTCCGTGAATCACATTGAATCCAACCATCAGGATAAGAAATGAAGACGAAAGAGAAAAATGTTTGTAATCGTAGAATAATAAACAAAAAGCATAGAAAGATGTTATGATGAAATACAGTGTCATTCTAATACTCATATTGGGGCTGATAGGCTATAGCGTTGGACAATCCCCTTATATATTTGCGGGAAAAACGGTCAAACCCCAAGGACGGGAACTGGTAAGTAAGAGCAAATTCGTGCTCCCTGTTGGGTTCCATGAGTTTCATAAAGATGAATCTTTCAACTTCCAATTGAATCGCTGGTATTCTATGGGATACGCCAGGTTTGAAGATATGGAAGAAGCAGGTCAAAAGATTAATTCTTTTGAAGACTGGAAAACAGAAATGATAAAACGAGCTGAGATAGCCGTTTCTGAAGACAGGATGATGAATGCGGCGTATTATTACCGGGCTGCTGAACTTTTTACAACACGAGAGGATCCTGATAAAGAACATCTTTATGATCAGTTCATTGACCATTTTCAAAAGGCTTTTCAAGAGGATGCGATTGAAAGATTTGAAGTCCCCTATAACGATGCATTTCTGCCTGCAATGCGAATACAACCTAAAGATGCTGAAAAAAGAGGCACTGTCGTTCTGCATGGAGGGTTTGATTCCTTTATGGAGGAACTTTACTTTTTGATGAGATATTTTTCAGATCATTGTTATGAAGTGATTGCTTTCGATGGTCCCGGTCAGGGCGGTGCTCTTAAAAAATATGGGCTTGCATTGGATTATGAGTGGGAAAAACCAACAAAGGCTATTTTAGATTATTTCGAGCTGAATGATGTCACTTTAATTGGAATATCAATGGGTGGATGGCTCTGTCTCAGGGCCGCGGCATTTGAACCACGAATAAAAAGAGTTATAGCTTGGAGTGTCTCCTTTGACGTCATTCAGTATACCAATATTGTGGGGCAACAATTTGCCAAATTGTTTTTTAAAAAATTTAGAAATTTTACAAACAATGCAATGGTAAAAAAAATGAAGAAGGATCTGGAGTACTCATGGTTTGTGAACAACCTCATATATATCACGAATAAGGACATGCCGATAGAGGGATTCGATGTTCTGCTGCAACTTAACGAGGAAAATCTTCATTCGGATTCAGTAAAACAGGATGTTCTGATTCTTACCGGGAGAAAGGATCATATGGTTCCATTTAAGATGCATAACCTGCAGATAAAAGCATTAACCAATGCAAGGTCTGTAACTGGAAGAATTTTCACAAAAGAGGAACATGCGCAAAATCATTGCCAGATAGGCAACATAGGTCTTGCACTTGACGCCATGGTGAAATGGATCGCCGAGAAGGAGTGAGTTTGATTACTATGAATTGCACAATGATCAGGATAAAAGCCCACCCAACAAATCGCTAAAACCGAAGCCTAAACCGCTGCGCGGTTTGGGTTCTCTACGGGTTTCTCGCCCTCCGGCGTATCATAAATGGTCCAACTTTGGGGGGCGGGTCAGGTTTTCATTGCTCGAACTTATGAACTGGGGCAACTTTTGGGGGCAAGGTCATGATCCCATCAAGAGTCACTAACAATCTCTTGGATAAACTATTATCCTCTATTATTAAAATTTTTCATCAACCTACCCGCAATCTATGCAGAAAGGCATCCCTTTTGATCTAGAGGGACTTTCTATAAAATCACCCCTAAAAATCATCCTTTCGGACGATTACACATCCCTCCCTATCCAAGTAATTTTGTAGTGCTACAATGATAGAACTATTCAAAGAATAAAGGAATTAGCCAATGACTAAACAAAAAACCATGTTTGACCCGGGTTGTTACCAAATCAAGGTGAAAGAACGCCTTAATAGACAATGGTCAGATTGGTTTGATGGTATCATTGCATATGAGAAAGGTGTAACAACTATCAAGTGTGAAGTTGTAGACCAGGCTGCTCTGCATGGTTTGCTAATTCGAATTCGGGATCTGGGACTACAATTAATCTCTGTGAATCGTATTGAATCCGATTCAGGAAAATATATTCATCAAGTCGGTGAATAAAAGGAAATAAAATGAATACAAACAAAAAGATCGCTATAATTACGGGAGTAACGAAGGATATCCCAAAAGAATTAAAAAACCCGACCTATATGAAGATACTTAGTTTAACACTATTAATAATTGCGATGTTAACAACACTGGTCTTTAGTCAAGAACTAACACAAACAGTAAGAGGTACCATAATTGATACCGACAGTAAATTGCCGCTAGTCGATGCGGAAGTAATGATATTTGGTACCGACCCATTAATTGGTACGGTAACCGATGTAAACGGTAATTTTAGATTGGAAAACATAGCGTTAGGTAGAATTACATTACTAATATCTTATATAGGTTATGAATACAAAGCCATTCCAAACATTGTGGTGAACTCCGGTAAGGAGGTAGTCTTAAATCTAAACATGCAGGAATCTGCTGTAAAAATGGTTGAAGTAGTTGTTAGTGCGAACAAGAAAAAAGGAGAGGCATTAAATGGTATGTCGCTGCTTAGCGCTCGTTCTATTTCTGTAGAAGAAACCAGTCGTTACACTGGTGGTATGAACGACCCTGCCTTTGTGGCTTCTAGTTTTGCAGGGGTTACTTCTACTTCCGGTAGCAGCGATATAATTGTAAGAGGTAATTCGCCCAAATACATGCAATGGCGTTTAGATGGTATAGAAATCACAAGTCCATATCACATGGATGATCAAAACGCATCATATGGGGCAATTTCTGCCATAAACAACAGTTTATTAGCCACCTCTGATTTTTATACCAGTGCATTTTCACCAGAATATGGAGATGCTTTATCGAGTGTTTTTGATGTAAAACTCAGGGCTGGAAATAACGAAGTATTTGAAGCTGCCTTAGGGATGGGTTTAATAGGTACCGACCTTACACTAGAAGGTCCTTTTAAAAAAGGATATGCAGGTTCTTACCTTGTAAATTACAGATATTCTACAGTTTCCCTAATTTCAGATCTTGGTATAATTGATATTGAAGGATTAGTGAGTTACCAGGATGCGACATTTAAAGTTGTATTGCCTACAAAAAAGGCAGGTATCTTTTCATTCTTCGGATTGGGAGGTTTAAGTGGTTTTTCAATGGAAAATATTGGGCCAGATGGAATCACTACGCCAGGTAGCATTACAAATGCTGATATTAACAGAGATTATGAAAAAGATAACTACCTGGGAAACTTTGGAATCAATCACATCCTGTCTGTTAATAATAGTAGCTTTATTAAAACATCTCTATCCTTTTCTGCAACTGGAATTAATGATGATCTTTTTGAGTTAGATTCAGTTTTTAATAAAACTCAAAAGTTTAAAAGCAGGATAGTAAAATCAACCTACAGAGGAGCTATAACGTATAGCAACAAGATCAATGCAAAAAACAAAATTAAAATAGGCGCTAAATACGCATTATTTGACTATGACTATGATCAAAGCATGTTTAATGATGATACGGATGCTATGTTTAACGTAACCGATTTCAAAAATAATGCAAGCATGTTAAATAATTTTATAAGCTGGAAATACAAGTTAAATGAAGATTTTACTTTAGTATCCGGGATTCATAATATGAATGTTTTACTAAACAATAAACATACAATTGAACCTAGAATTGCTCTAAACTGGAAACTGAACAATACTAATTCTGTACACGCCGGATACGGAAAACATAGTACTATGGAAAACATACACAACTATTATACTAAGATAGAACAGGAAGATGGAAGTGTAACTGAACCTAATAAAAACCTGAATCTACTAAAAGCGCACCATTTAGTTATGGGCTATGAAAAAAGATTCACGGAGAATTTAGTGGCTAAAGTAGAATTATACCACCAGTACCAGTACAATTTACCAGTTGAAAATATTGATACAAGTTATTATACCACCATAAATGAAGGTATTGATTACAGATATGTTGATTTAGTAAACAAAGGAACCGGAAAGAATTATGGAGTAGAATTTACCTTGGAGCGGTTCTTTGATAATAATTACTACTATTTAATTAATGCTTCGTTGTACGATTCAAAATACAAATCGTTAGAAGGAGTTGAGCGAAATACGCAATACAATGGTAACTATTTAGTCAATATTTTGGCTGGTAAAGAATTTGAGAATCTTGGCAAGAAGAAAAACCGAACACTGGCCTTAAATGGCAAGATATTTTTCGCTGGTGGTAAAAAATACATCCCTCTTTTGAGAGATGCTCAGGGGAATTTAGCTGTTGACCCAGCAAATAATAAATATTGGGATTATAAAAAAGCTTACAATAATAAAATTGATGATATTTTTCAATTAAATATATCTGTAAGCTATAAATTTAACAGGCTCAAATCTACACACGAAATTTTTCTCGATTTAATGAACCTTACCAACAATGAAGCCAGAATAAGTGAATATTACGATGAAAGTGAACCTGACAAAATTGGTTACATGAAACAAATGTTCTTTTTTCCTAACTTAATGTACCGTGTATATTTTTAATTTTATTTTTACCAATCTCTTCGCTGAAAGGAACATTGTCAAAACACTCAAAGCCAATGTTTCTGCCTAATATTACCAAAGAGCTTTTCAGCCCATGTCGTACAAGGAAACTCAATTCCAACCCTGTAAAACAAAAATTAGTGCTTTGTGATACAGAAGTGGCTGAAAATGTACAAGCCCAGCACATAACATACGGTATAAATAATTTAGCACTCAGTGGTTTGCCAGGCTCAGTACTTTTCTTTAAGTTTACTTACAAATTGAAAAGAATGAGCTATAAAATACCAAACAATTCATACTGCCATCGTTAGGCGTAATTAGCATGAAAATTAAGGCATTATTTGATGAGTGTAGGAAAAAGATGAAATTTGAATATAGAAAGAGAATATAATGACAGATAAAAATACAATAAAACAGCTTCCCGGAATATTACGTTTCCTTATAAAGCTTTTTCAAATCATCCTTTATATACCGATATAAATAATCTTCATTCCTTTATTTATTATTGGACTAGAAGTTGGAATTTACAAGGAAATGGGAAAAAGCAAGAAACTGGGATTCTCCTTCTCGACAATTAAAGCGCTTCAATATAGGTGGTTCATGCATTATTTTATAAACCAAATCTCATTGGAAGGATTATATCATGTCATATAATATTTTAAAAAATATATTTAAGAATTCCATACTAAGGAAAATACTCAAATACACTTTAGTTGGATATTCAGTTATTACTTTCTTACTAATAGTTATTATTATTTGGATCTATCTTTTCTATTTTTCGGGTCCAAGTGCTTTTAACCTAAATGAATATCATCCATTTAAATCAGAGAAGTCAAAAAACGAATATTTAGCTTATTACGATAAAAAATCCAATGAATGGCCCCTCCGTTCAGAAGAGCGAATGGTTAGTACCTCATATGGTGAAACATTTGTTCGTATCAGTGGCCCTAAAGATGCTCCACCTATTGTTTTATTGCCTGGAGGAGGAACATCTTCGCTAATGTGGAAGAACAACATTGTTGCACTTTCGAAAAATCACAGGACATATGCCGTTGATGATATTTATGACTGGGGCAGGAGTATCTATACAAAGAGAATGGGCTGTTCTGAATCCATCACAAAATGGCTTGATGAATTATTTACTGCTCTTGAGTTGGGGGATAGTATCATCATAATTGGTGCTTCATATGGTGCATGGAAAGCAAGCCAATATCTACTGGCATATCCGGAAAATGTCCATAAAGTTGTCTTCCTAAGTCCTGCCTATACGGTATATCATGGGCGTAAAGAATTTGAAAAAAGAGTGTTTAGAGGCTTTATCCCACTGCGGTATTTTATGAAGAAGGAATTGTATTGGTCATGTGAAGATTTGATTCAGACAGCTAAAGGCAAAGCGATAGCCGATGACCATTTGGATGGCCTCATGCTTGCAATTAGGAGCTTTAAAACCAAAATTCCTCCGGCAATGACAGTTCTGTCTGATAAGGAATTAAAAAGTATTAAAGTTCCGGTTTTGTATCTGGTAGGTGAAAATGAAAAAATGCATTCGGTAAAAGATGCCGTTAAAAGGCTCAACGAGATTTCACCTCAAATAAAAACTGAAGTTATTCCAAATACGGGTCATTGTTTAATGTTTTTATATCCGGAAATAGTAAATGAAAAAATTCTTGTATTTCTTAATAATTGAATTTCTTATAAGAACATACAGTCATGAATTAAAACAAGGAATAATTATCAATATTCTATAAAAAGCATATGTTTAGTATTAGAGGCTATTATTAGCAAGCTGTCAAACATTTGCTTTTCACTTCAACTTTCGAAATCAAAATAAGCCTCGTACGAAAAAAAAACAACTCGAATTTATTGTATTGATTCGACTGTAGCCGCCTTGCACATAACAAATCACTAAAGCCGACCGTGTCACGCACTTTGCAGAAATGGCAAAGTCAGCGCCACGCTACGGCGGCTTAGTTCCACTGTTATCTGTACACTAAATCATCTCCAATGGGCGAAAAAATTGAAGATTTAATCTTTCTCAAAGAGCTCATTGAAGCTGGAAAGTTAAAAGCGCTCATTGATAGACTATATCCTTTGGAGTAAATGGTCGAGGCTCACAGATATGTAGACAAGGGGCATAAAAGGGAAATGTAGCAATAACTGTGGAACTTCAATAGGTCATTTGTTCCGGTATCTATAGCTATAGACGCCCTTTACCTACTCATCCGCCAAAACAGTGTGCTTCTTGTGCACACCCGAAGCCCTCCCGAATAAGTCATTGAAAAAATAGGGGTAGGCTGGGACAGGCTCCCGGAGGCTTTGACCTCATCACGCATCATGCAAAGAAGGAAAGGGTAAAAATCACCCCTAAAAATCATCCTTTCGGATGATTACACACCCTTAACTGAATTAGTAATTTTGTAGTGAAATAATAATCGAATTATTTAAAAAGAATGAACTAATGAATGTAGTGATAAAAATTGACTCAGCGAGTAGAACCTTCCTGAAAAGTAATTGCTCACACGCCAAAGAAGTAAAAATATAAAAATAAAAATGTTTTGCGAGGGAATAACAAATTGAATAAAGGAATAATCAAAACATGAGTGAGAACAACCAAAATCCTCAACCAGCCGACAATCGGTTTGCAGCGTTCGTGATAGGTGGAACAGGAGGCGTCGGCGCACATCTTGTCAATAAACTTATCAACTCTCCTTTCTACTCTCGGGTTACCGTGATTTCTCGAAGAGAACTCACACCTTCCCCCAAACTCAACGTTGTGGTCTGGGACAATTTCACCGATGGTTTGTTAGATCATCCGGAAAAAGCGATCGAGATCTTCAAGAATCATCATGTAGGGTTTTGCTGTCTTGGCGCCTCGGAGCGAGCTATGATGGGGTTGATATTCAACCCGAAGAAATATGGCAAAGTCTTTCGTACAGTTGACTATGAATACGTAGTTGGGACTGCCTCGGCAGCGCATTGCGCTGGCGTGTCTTACTTCTCCGTGATCTCAAGTCCGACTGCCGATCCTAAAGCTCGGTTCCTCTATTCGCGAATCAAGGGTGAAATGGAGCATGCACTGCAAGACATTGACTTTAGGGGATTGAGCATCTTCCAGCCTTACCATTTAATGAAGGTTGCTGCAGAGAGCGACTCGTATATGAAGCAGGTAGGGAAAAATCTGCTTGCTTTTATTGCCCGTATAATACCGGCTAAACAAAAAGCGATTTGGGTCGAAGAAGTGGCTGAAGCAATGAAGATGGAGTTCGAGCAACGCATGGCCAAACAGGGCGAAAAAGTAGCGTTCTACCAGTCTGATGTCATGATAAAACTTGCAGGTCGCCGCTCTTGAAAACAAGGATCATAAATACCGGGAATGGGAAAACGAAATAACTAAGAAATTCTAAAATCTGTATACTAAAAAAATTGATTACTTGACTAAAAAGGAGAAGTAGAAAATGAAACATTTAAAATTGATGTTAATTCTGTTATCAGGATTGTTGAGTCTAACATCTCTGCCAAAGGCTCAGACGATTACTTTGGATGAATTTCTCGATCAATTGAAAAAAGAACACCCTCTATTTGAAAAGGAACGACTTTTGGTTCAGATTGAAAAAGAACAACAGACCGGTTATTTAGGGTATCAGGATTGGCTTATTACATCAAGTCCATTTTATACATATCAAAAGCCGCTTGCCACCAGCACGTTTCTGCCTGATCAAGTCGAGCAAATAAGTCTGAATGCAGGGCTAAATAGAGTTTTTTGGAATACCGGGGGTCGGCTGTCGCTTTCTTGGAAATCTAACTATACCGATCAGAACACACAGGATATTGTCATACCAAATATTGTAACCATACCTGCCGGTCCGTCACAGTATTTTCAGAATGAACTGGCTGTCACGTACGTTCATCCATTGATGAGAAATAAGAATGGAATTTTGGATCGCCTTCAATATGATTTAAAACAATATGATATTGACTTTTCGGAGGTTCGGGCAATTGAAAATCAGGAAGATTTTTTAGCCGCTATTGCCGGTAAGTTTTTGGATTGGGTTCTACTCACAGAACAAAAACAGATTATCCGAGATCGCTTGAAACTAAGTGAAGGCGAACTTGTCAGAACTAAAAAGAAAAAAGAGGCTAACCTGGTTGATCAAGTAGATGTGATTCGTTCACAGGATGCTGTTCGTATTGCTAAACTAAATCAAGTGTTAATCGAATCACAATGGAATGGATTACAAGCTGAAATGGCGGTATTGATACAGAATAACGAACAATTCAATATGAGACCGGTATTCGACATTTATACCCTCCAGGAATTTGGTACTCTCGAGGAAGTCACAAAACACTTGAGGACTAGCTCAAGACTGATTAAAACCCTTAGGATCAGAATTGATCAGCTTGGGTACGCTCGTAAAGGATTTGAAGATATACTGAAACCGGATTTGTCGCTTGTGGCTCAATTTAATACAAAGAATCTCGATGATGGTTTTGGGGAATCTTTGAAAATGGATAAACCGGATGCGGTTATAGGTCTGCAATTCAGCGTCCCTTTAGGAAATCGCACAGCTCAATCGCATATCACAAAAACTGACATCCAGACTACTCAATTAAAAAGAGAATTAGACAATCTCACCATAACCTTGATATCGGCTTTGGCGAATTTACATATCCAGATTCAAGAATTTGAAACTGTATTGCAACTCAATGTTGAACAGATTGAATCGGCAAAGAAAAAAACCGAAGAAGAACTAAAGTTATATGAGCAGGGCCGCGGTGATCTGACCTTCGTGATCCAAAGCCAGGATAGTGAGGAAAATGCAAAACTGAACTATGCAGGGAACGCCGTTACATATCAAAAACTGATTATAGCATACCGGGCTTTGCTGGATGAACTATTATAATACACTACCTCCTAATGGCTATACCCTTTCAAGATAATAAATAAATTGGAGTAAACAATGAGATCATTTATCAGATTTTTCGCTGAACGTCATTTATTGGCAAATCTTTTGACCGTTATGATCATTGCATTGGGAGTGACTTCCCTTATGCAAATTAAACGGGATATGTTCCCCAACGTGGATTTGGATATGATAATAATCACAACCCGTTATCCAGGCGCCTCACCGGAGGATGTGGAATTAAATGTTACGAATAAGATTGAAGATGAATTGAAAGGTATAGATGGCATCGATCAGTTGACCTCGTATTCTCTGGAAAATATATCCGTTATCAGCGTTAATCTCGACGTGGATGCTAAAGATAAGGAGAAAATTAAACGTGATATCCGGGATGGTGTTGGGCGGGTCTCTGATTTCCCGGAAGAAGTGACGGATTCTCCCTATATAGTGGAAATTAAATCGGAAAATTTTGAGATTATCTATGTAGGTATAGCAGGTGATATGCCCTATGGAGAATTGCGAAAATATGCACGCCTGTTTGAGAAAAAATTAAAAAATATCAAGGGAGTATCGAAGGTTGATAAAATCGGGTATCTTGCCAGGGAAATCGAGGTAGAAATATCACAGGATGCCATTGAAGAATATCAGATTCCCATGCGTGAGATTGTCTCTGCCATTCAAATGCGCAATATCCGCTCAACCGGCGGCTCATTTGAATCCTATACAAGTGATAAAAATATAGTTGCTTTAGCCCAGTTTCAGGATCCGCAGGAAGTTGGGGACGTAATCATTCGTTCTACATTTGAGGGAAAACGGATCGTGCTGAGAGATCTCGCAGAAATAAAGGATGATTTCGAACCGGAAAAAACCCGGTTCCGTATGAATGGTAAAGAAGTCATTGCCTTTAAAGTGTTTAAAAAGTCAACCGCTGATATCATTCGAGTTGTGGATGCAATTAAAGAGTTCGTTAGTACGGAAAAAGAACTAATGCCTGATGGAATTGAGCTAATGTATTCATCCGACATGTCCCGTTTTGTTAAAACAAGAATTGGTGTACTAACTAACAATGCGGTTATAGGTCTGATACTGATTCTTATTGTGCTGTTCGTATTCCTTAATTTTCGCACTGCCTTCTGGGTGGCTATGGGCATACCGTTAACATTGATGGCTGTTTTCTTCATATCACCATTTTTTGATGTATACATTGATCTGATCACAATGATGGGCATGATCATGGTTGTTGGACTCATAGTAGACGATGCAATTGTCGTAGCCGAAAGCATTTCCCGACGGCAGGAAATGGGAGATTCACCCATTGATGCCGCGGTAGAAGGAACAATGAGCGTTATCCGGCCTGTATTTGCCACCATTATAACCACTATGATGGCTTTTGGTACTATGTTCTTTATGTCCGGTATGTTAGGAAAATTTATTTATTCCATTCCCCTGATCATCATACTGTCTTTGGTGATATCGTTTATTGAAGTAATACTGATACTTCCGGCTCACATCACAGCCGGTAAAAATCGTAGTAGTGAAACTTCCAACACCAAATGGAATAGACACACCTGGTTTGATAGGGTCAGGTCACGTTTTCAGCGCTCCATGGCACACGTACTGGCTTACCGCTATATCGTCGTGATGTTATTCGTTTTTATGTTAGTTGGTGCCTTCTGGTATGCCGGTAATAAAATGCAGTTTATTCTCTTCCCGGGAAATACAGCGGATCAATTTTATGTAACCGTTGAGCTGCCTACCGGATCATCTTTGGAAGCAACGACAGATAAAATCATGGAGATTGAAAACCTTTTCAACGAAATTCCGGAAAATGAACTGGACTCTTACTGGACCATGATAGGCAGTATGGGAGGAGGTGAATGGCTTACCCCAGGGGAGAGCGAGAATTGGGCGTTTATTTATGTCACCCTTACTCCCTTTTCGGAACGTAGCAGAACAGCAGATGAAATTGTGGATGAATTGCGAAAACAAACTGAAGCATTGGGAGGTTTTGATAACTTACAATACATTGTAGATGCCGGTGGACCACCTGTTGGCAGACCTATTGCGGTTCGTGTTGTGGGCAGTGACGATCCGATGCGGAAAGCACTGGCAGATTCGGTAGTTACCTTCATAACTACAGTTGAGGGAACATCTGACATCACCCGCGATGACAAATTGGGGAAAGATCAGGTTGAAATCATCATTGATTATCCTCGTTTGTCTCAATTAGGACTCACTGTGGCGGATATCGCTCGGAATGTTCGGCTTGCTTACGATGGAATGGTGGTAACTAATGTACGTTATGGTGAAGAAGATGTTGGGTTTCGTGTTTTGCTTGAGGAAAGTGTTCGAAAGAAACCGGGATATTTAGGCGAACTTAAGATCCCTAACCGACAGGGACGGCTGATTCCGTTGAAAGAGGTAGCCTCATTCAAAACCGGTCCTGGTCAATCAAGCTTTTTTCACTATGATGGTGAAAGAGCGATTACCATATCAGCCGACCTTGTTGAAGGCAGCAGCCTAACACCACTGGATGCGACGAATGCAGTGATAAACCATTTCAATCTCACCAGGGATTGGCCTGGTATGGAATTTATAATGGGCGGTGAGGCTGAAGAACAACAGGAATCCATGAAAAGTCTCTTAGTCGCCATGCTAATGGCTGCTGTGGGTATTTATTTCATTCTCGTCCTGTTATTCAATTCTTTGACTCAACCACTCCTGGTTATGTTTGCTATTCCGTTCGGATTGATTGGTATCATTGGAGCTTTTGCTCTCCACGGTGAGGCATTAGGCTTCCTGGCTGTGATGGGTGTAATAGGAATGATGGGTGTAGTAGTAAACGATTCACTTATCCTAGTCAACTTCATAAACATGCACCGACAAGAAGCTCCTGATAGGAAATTTTTAAGGATCGTTGCCGAGGGAACAGCTGGACGTCTACGTCCGATAATACTGACATCAATAACGACTGTCGGTGGTCTATTACCCACTGCTTATGGTCTTGGAGGAAATGATCCATTTATAGCCCCTATGGCATTAGCTCTGGGATATGGAATCCTGTTTGCAACACCGCTTACTTTATTTCTATTACCATGTCTCTACATGATCCAGCATGATATAGGAAAACTTGTGAGACGAATACCGAGGCTAAGGCATTTTTACTTCATTCCAAAAGATGCGGGGATTGTTGAATCAGATTAGGAAAAAATAATAATATTGCTGTTAGTACTAAAGTAAAATATTAGGAATTAATAAAATGCTCGTTGAGTAAAAGTGAATATAATTAAGTAAGGATATTATGTTGAAACAAATTCATTTTCTACTAACCTACACCTGCAATTATCAGTGTGATCACTGTTTTTTATATTCCGGTCCTGATGCGGAGGGAACGTTTACAATAAACCAGCTCAGAAAAGTCTTTGATGAGATTCCAAAGATTGGAACCATTGACACAGTATATTTCGAAGGCGGTGAATCATTTCTTTATTATCCTCTTATGTTAGAAGGAGTCAGAATTGCTCGAGAAATGGGTTTGAAGGTTGGAATTGTGACTAATTCCTATTGGGCCACATCCGTTGAGGATGCTGAACTTTGGCTCAAACCTCTTTGCGAATTGGGTGTTTCCGATATCTCTATGAGTGACGATCAATTCCACTATAGTGACATAGAAGAAAGTCCACCAAAAATGGCTTTAGCGGCAGCGAAAAAACTGGGTATGCCGGCAGGAACGATTTGCATTGAAGAGCCAACGGTAATGATATGCAGAGATCAGGACCAAAATAAAGGTGCAGCAATCGTTGGCGGTGATGTTGTGTTTAGAGGTAGGGCTGTGGAGAAATTAACAGAAGGATTGCCAAAAAGAAAATATACGGAGTTCACTGAATGCCCTTATGAAGAATTGGAAAATCCTAAAAGAGTCCATGTTGATTCGTACGGAAATGTACACCTTTGCCAAGGGCTGACAATGGGTAATATGTGGGAAACTCCTCTGGCTACGCTAGTGAAAAATTATGATGCCCATTTGCATCCTATCAATGGACCTTTGATCCAAGGAGGACCTGCGCTTTTAGTTAAAAATTACAGTGTTAACCACGAGGATGAATACATCGATGAATGTCATTTCTGCTATCTTGTGCGTATGTCTTTGATCGACAAATATCCACAGTACTTGGCTCCACGACAAGTTTATGGTTTGGAATAGAGAGATATGTCAAGTGCAGGCTAATTTATTATTGAATTCAGTGACAATTACTGAAGTATAAAATCATCCCTTAAAATCACCCTTTTGGGTGATTACAAACCCTTATTTCATATTGTATTTTTTATATGAAACAAGGCTGGAATTCATAAGGTTTAGAATGAAACAAAAATTATTAATAAACTTGTTAATTGTATTTTCATTAACAACGGTAACATTACAGGGGCGATGGCGATCACTCCCCACTGGTGTCAGCATAGAAAGCTCTTTTTACAATGTATCTGATAATGATATAGAATTTTTATATGACCTCACATCAAACCCCAATTCGGTACGAAAAATAGATCAATCTATTTTTACAAAAGTGTATGAAATGATTGATTCTGCTGAGCAATTAATCGTGATTGACTTTTTCTTATTTGGGTACGCGACCTATGAAGAGAATCCGGATTATATAAATGTAACCGGCGATTTAACTGCCAAACTGATTGAGAAGAGAAATAAATATCCGGAAATGCCAATTTATTTTATTACTGACGAGTTTAATATCTTTTATTACAGTTATTTCCCGCACCACCTGGAAATGCTTCGGGAAAACAGCATTAATATCATTATTACAGACATGACCAGAATGCCGGATTCAAACTGGTTATACTCAAAGTTTTGGCATTTTTTACCCAGATGGTTTGGTAAACCAAAGTATAAGGGCTGGCTTCCGAACTTTTTTGGTGATCCTGATAATAAAGTTGCCGTTCGATCAATGTTAAGGCTTTTAAACTTCAAAGCCAATCATCGTAAAGTCGTAATTACCGAAAAGCAAGCCCTGATCACATCCGCAAATCCTCACACTGCCAGCAGTCTACATTCTAATATTGCGTTTACTGTGAAAGGGGAATTAATTAATGAAATACTCGATTCCGAACGAGAGATTGCCAAGTTATCAAAAGATAGAATTGATATATCCTGGCAAGGAAATAAAACGTCAGGTCCAATAAAAGTAAAATATATTACCGAAAGTAAAATTCGTAAAAACCTGATTAGGGAAATCAACAAAACGACTGTTAACGATTCTATTGATGTCGGGATGTTTTATTTATCTGATCGAAAAGTAATTAAAGCTCTGAAACAGGCATTAAAACGCAAGACTCTTATTCGACTCCTGCTTGATCCAAATAAAGATGCTTTTGGAAAGCAGAAAAAAGGAATACCCAATAGACAGGTGGCTTCAGAACTATATAAATCGGGGGCAGAAATTCGGTGGGCTAATACCCATGGAGAGCAATTTCATACAAAATTGATCATTATTACTAAAAACGATTCAATTACAATTATGGGCGGATCGGCGAATCTTACCAGGCGAAATCTTGGTGATTATAATCTTGAATCTGATCTTCAGGTGCTGGCACACCGGAATACGCAAATCGTCAAAAAAGTCAAAAGCTATTTTAATCTTGTTTGGAAAAGTAATCCATATACGTTGGACTATGAGGAATATGATGACACTTCTAAATTAAAGTATTTGAGGTATCGTTTCCAGGAATGGAGTGGAATGGGCACTTTTTAATCAGTGTGAAATTTATCATGAACAGAGCAAGCCAAACCGGGTGTAACAAAATGAGATTACTTAAAAAGGTAATTATATTTTTCTCGCTTCTGTTGGCTCAAACTTCCGCAGATTCAATTAGTCGTCCTAAAATTGGATTGGTCCTTTCCGGTGGAGGTGCCAGGGGTTTTGCACACATTGGCACATTAAAGCTACTCGATTCCCTACAGATTCCTATTGATTATATTGTCGGTACCAGTATGGGGGGAATTACAGCTGCTCTATATGCAATCGGATATGACGGTGCGGAACTTGAGAAACTCGTAAATAAACAAGATTGGGAGGAAATTTTTACTGACACCCCATCCAGGGATTTACTTCCGTTCTTTGAGAAAAAAGATGCTGGGAAATATCAGTTTGAATTTGATCTGAAGGGTTTGAAACCGGTCACTCCGAGCGGATTAATTCGGGGTCAAAAGGTGTCTTTATTATTTTCAAGGTTAACCTCTTCCTACGAACACGTCACCAATTTTGACCAATTACCAATTCCCTTTCGTTGCATTGCTGTCGATTTGATCACCGGAAGGGATGTGATCCTGAAAAGCGGATCTTTAGCCAAGGCCATGCGATCAACCATGTCTATTCCTAGTATATTTAGTCCGGTGGAGTGGGGGGATTCCTTACTCATAGACGGGGGGCTATTAAATAATTTACCAGTTGATGTTGTTCGCGAAATGGGTGCCGATATAATTATTGCTGTGAATGTTGGTACGTCTTTGAAGAAACGTCAAGATTTGCAATCCATTCTGGATATTTTAGAGCAATCAGTCATTATCCCTGAAAACCTGCGGCAAGAGGAAAATATCAAACAAGCGGATATTCTGATCATCCCTCAATTGGAAGATCTTAGTCGTGTAGATTTTAATACTGAAAATATTAAACGAATTATTCACCAGGGAAATATTGCTGCATATAAAAATATAAACGAACTAATTCAACTAAAAGAGACCTATCAATTGAAGCGTACCGGATATTCCTCTGACTACCAAGGCACGGAAGAAAAACTGATCATCCATGGTGTAACTATCAGTGGCAATACCACACTTCCATATATATTTGTTTACCAATTATTGGGTATTAGTCCTATGGATATTTTTGATCCTGATACACTTGATGCCAAATTATCACGAATGCGCCATTCAGAATATTTTGAAACCGTTGAATACGAGATCAAACCGGTTTCCGGTAAATATGTCCGGCTCTTAATTCATATAAAAGAAAAGCACAAACCGTTTATCTATGGAATTTCTATCAAGGGTAATGAAATTCTTCCGTATTTCTTCATCTATCATCTGTTAGGTATTAAACCGTTAGATATATTTGATACCGATAAATTGGATCGACAGATCACCGAACTGTATAGTTTAGGCTATTTTGAAACGATACATTACGAAATTGAACCGGTTTCAGAAAAAAGTGTACGCTTGATCTTGCACGTTAGGGAACGATCTTTAAGGAAATTAAGAATGGGGTTACACTATGAAAGTCGCTATAAACTAATTGCAATTATTGGTTTAAAAGGCACTGACATTGTTATACCCGGCTTACGGATGGAAAGTGATGTGCAATTCGCCGGTTTAACACGGTTTCGATTTAAAGCATTCTATCCCTCCAGAACGTTAAACTTTCCAGTTTATCCTTTCCTACGGGTTAATTATAAGGATATCCCTGTAAATGTATTTGATATTATGGGGAAAAAAGTTGCTTCGTACCATGATCGTTCGACTGAATTTGGAGTCGGAATTGGGTTTTTGCCAACGAAATATTTAGATTTGGAAGTTGAATATAGTCTAGAGCATATGAACGTTGAACCCGAAATTGCTATGGCTGGAATCATTCAAACTACTACTGACACTATTGCATTTGAATCATGGTATGACAAGTTACATAAACTGCAAGCGGCTTTTCATTATGATATGCTGGACGACGTTTTTCTACCCAGAGAGGGAATACTTATTAGGGCGGATTATGAGGGTAGTTTTAAGGAATTAGGAACAGATAAAGAGTATAAACAAGTGGAAATTTCAGCTGATTTATACCGTACTTTCGGACGCCTTCATACAGGACGAATTTTTGCCCTTCATTGCCAGAGTTCAGGTACGTTACCCATCTACAAGTTCTTCTCTTATGGAGGGCCTGAAAGTTTCATTGGTGTGGATTATGATCAACTTTTTGGTGATAAAATGTCTATCTTGCGTTTTGATTATCGTTATCAGTATAAACCGGATTTGTTTTTAAAACTGATTGTAAATACAGTCCTGAACTATGAATATCACTTTGAGAACTTTACGTATAAACCTGAACCTGTTTGGGGTTATGGAATTAGTTTGACCTTTCTTTCCACAATAGGCCCCCTTGAACTTATTTTCAGTCGTGGGGAAGAAAGTGTTTTTAATCCTGGAAATAAAAAGAACAACATATATTTTACTGCAGGATATCAATTTTGATTTGGAACAATTTGCTGTTGAAACGGGCAACCCGGTGAAAAATAAGTTAATCAACATACAAGCCTAAAAAATTCAATGCACACAATAACTTTTTCAAAGAAGTGTGCGAAAGATTAAAAACCTACAATCGATGAAAAATTCGAGATCTATACGGGATACCAATTTTAATCACAGCCTGTAACTGAGGATATCTTTGAAGTTACATTAACCGGTTAACTGCAATGGGGTTCAGAGAGTCGCGAGTTCCCTGCCGGCAGGCAGGAAATCCTGTCGCTCCGACAAAATAAATGAAGCCTTTTTCATATTGAGAAAGGCTTTTATTTTCTTCTATGTTTTCAAGTCAAATAATGATCATAGATCCATCTATGGTCAATCCGGAGATCGAAGCAATTAATAATATTGCTCTCCGTTCAGAATTGGCCATATCTATTCATTTTCCTGCTCTTTACGGATGCGATAGCATTCGTAATAATAATGGACACATTTCCGGAATTATTATTTTGGGTAGTTTGGCTTCTGTGGAAGATGAGTATGAATGGCAAAATTTTCTTCAAAGTTTTATCCTTGAAGCATCTGATGACTTAATTCCTATTTTAGGTATATGTTACGGACACCAATTATTAGCTCATGTCTTTGGCGGGAAAGTGGAACCATTATGGAATGGTGAAAAAATGAGGGGAGTGCGCAATGTGATTTTATCCGCTAATGGTTTGTGGAATGATGAGCAATCAGGCTTTTTAGCATATTCACATTTAGAAGGCGTGGTTGAATGTCCAAATGATTTTGAAGTAATTGCCACAAGCGAAATGGTTCAAATAGATGGAATTGCCTCAAAAATTAAACCGATATGGGGTTTTCAACCCCATATAGAAGCAACACAGAGTTTTTTTAAAAAACGAGAAGTGAAAGAACATTTTAGCTATAATTTTGGATATGAAATTTTGGACTCATTTTTAAACTTTTGTTCGAAATAAATAAACACTTAAATTCATTAATCTGGAATTATTCATAGGTAATGAAATAATCAGGTTATCTATATTCAGGTGCATCATTAATTAAACCAGATAGAAATTCATTTTATTATGAACCTTTTTCAAGATCCAACTTTTATTCCAATCACTATCATATTTTTAGTGTTATTATTAGTTGCGTTATGGCAAAAACTGGATAAATACATCATCCCTTTATCCATTGTTTATGTCGTCTATACTGTTATTTCAGCATTTACGATTGAAAATACATTCCCACCAGAAATACTAGCTCAACCGGTTGATAACAATTCTGTAGTCATTGACATTATTAATGATGGTGTTAACCCGGTCGAGATCATTAACGATTCCAGCGAAGTCAATCTTCAAAAGGACACAGTAAAAATTGAGGAAGACCTCGTTATTGCCATTCCGGACCTTCGAGTAAATTCGTTGCTTTTTTGTGAGTCTATGGAAGATAGCGCTCGAAAACCAATCAAAATTGGGAGTGAATTTTCTATTGGCCTTGAAAAAGTGTATTGTTATTCAGGGATTCGAAATATTCTAGGAATTAGAACGATATTGTATGAATGGTATTTTGAAGGAAAATATATTGATACAATTCCTGTCGATATAGAACGATCTGTTCATTGGCGTTCCTGGACATATAAAAAAATAAAAAATGCTCAAGTGGGACAATGGTATGTTGTTATAAGGGATGAGCCAACAAATACAGCATTAGATACGGCTTACTTCACAATGATTGATGAATGACTAAAAAGAAATTAATTCTATTAATTATATTTTCTTTATTCCTGTTTTCATGTGGGAAAATGCAATCTTATCGCAGCATCCCCATAGGCTGGAAAAACATCTCGGCTGAATTTGAAGATTTACCGGATGGTATTCGGGTGTTTTCCGGACGAAATAAGAAAATACCCATTAATGCTTGGTATGTTGAAGTGGATAGTAAAAAACCGTTTTTAAATACAGATGTATTTATATCATCCGACGAAGATAGAAGAGAAACCCCCAGTCAATTTACTGAGAGATTGAACGCATCTGTCGTAATTAATGGAGGTTATTTTTTAATGCATAAAAATCCGGCAGAACACGTTGGATTAATAATGCATAATGGTAAAATTATCACAAATACATTACGTTCTTTGCTTAAGAGAGATAAGCGGTATTACGTCACACGTAGTGCTCTTGGTTTTAATGCAAATGGGGAAATGGATATTGCCTGGATTGCGAGTCGTAATGATTCGATTTTTGAATGGGGTAAACCTATGGATAATAGCCCTGACACTCCCGCTGATGCACTTGATTTTAGTCAATCAACCTATTGGAATGTAGAAAGTGCTTTACAGGCTGGACCGGTGATAATCCATAATGGCCATCGAAATGTCACGGATGTTGAAGAAGCATTTTTCTGGACAAAAATCCCTGATATTCATCCCCGTTCTGCAGCTGGATACACAAAGGATGGAAAACAAATATTCCTCGTAGTGGATGGTAGACAAGCTGACAGCAGGGGAGTAGACTTATTAGAATTAGCCATTATTATGGATGGCCTGGGCTGCGAAGAAGCAATCAATCTTGATGGGGGTGGCTCCAGCGCTCTTGTTGTAAACGGGAGGCTATTAAATAAACCGGCTGGTTTTACGACTCAGCGTGAAGTTATGTCTGCAATCGCAGTATTTTCCAATTAAATGTCAAAAACATATATCATTGTACCCGTATATAATGGGGAGCAGTACATAGAATCGTTTCTCGATCAAATCGGTGATAAATGGCGTAAGAAACTGATATTTGTTAACGATGGAAGTCGAGATAAGTCAGAGAAAATTTTAAATGAGAAAAATGTAGTTGTGATAAATCATGAATTTAATAAAGGCAAAGGAGCGGCCATAAAATCCGCATTACAGTGGATAAAAAGCCACGATGGGAATTCTGTCATTACAATTGATATTGATCTTCAACATCCTCCTGAACTATTAAATGAATTCAGCCATATTCCGAAAAATACGATTGTGTTAGGGTATCGAAATGATCGAAAATCAATGCCTGTATTAAGGAAATTTTCAAATTTTATGACAAGCTTACTTATTTCTGTCCGAAGTGGAAACGTTATTAAAGATTCACAATGTGGCTACAGATCATTTAACTTGGATATATTGAAATATGTATCATGCGAGGAAAATGGTTTCCATTATGAGAGCGAGTTCTTGATTAAATCTTCATTAATTGGGTGGAAAATCAATCACATTAACATACCAACAATATATGAAAATCAGCCATCAGCGATGAACCATTTCAGCGATACAATAAAATTCATCAAACTTTGGTTTAAAAGCTTTTTGTGGATATGAAGACGATTAGAAAATTATATGATTGGGTATTGCATTGGGCGGAAACACCTTATGGACCGATGGCTCTATTTATCCTGGCATTTGCGGAATCATCATTTTTTCCCATACCGCCGGATGTATTATTAATTGCGTTGGCATTAGGTGTCAGAAAGAAATCATTTTCCTTTGCTCTCATCTGCAGCATTGCAAGTATATCCGGTGGATTATTTGGGTATAGTATTGGCCATTTCTTATGGTGGGAGGGAAGTGCTTATTCTGGAATCGCACATTTTTTCTTCAATAATATACCAGGATTTACTGAAGATTTATTTATGTCAATTCAAAAGCAATATTCAGAATATGGATTCATGATTATCTTTACGGCCGGTTTTACACCAATTCCATACAAGATATTTACTATTTCCGCTGGCGCTTTTGATATAAACTTACTGCTATTTGTAATTGCATCTGCTGCCAGCCGGACAGCCAGATTTTTCCTTGTGGCCGGTTTGATTTGGAAATTTGGTAAACCCATCACTGCATTCATAGATAAATACTTCAATCTCCTAACAATAATATTTACAATTCTACTTGTTGGCGGCTTTTTCTTTATTAAGTATCTTTTCTGACGAATTAACCATTTATTCCCTTTTATAATCATTCTAAATTCGGAACCATTTCGGGGTGTAGCGCAGCCCGGTTAGCGCGCGTCGTTCGGGACGACGAGGTCGGAGGTTCAAATCCTCTCACCCCGACTTTTATGTTCCTGGTGATTGGGCAGCAGGTAGAGTTGTAGTTTGTTATTTAAAACTACAGTTGGGTAACACCCCAAGCAGCCTACTAACTAGTTACAAATAACTATTAACCAGATTCAAAGCAATGAGCTATAGTTTTAAAAAAATAGAATCCAAGTGGCAAGCTTTTTGGGGTGAAAAGAAGACCTTTAAAGTCACTGAAGATAAAAATAAGTCCAAATATTATGTGTTGGATATGTTTCCTTATCCATCAGGGGCTGGGCTACATGTGGGGCATCCTTTAGGTTATATTGCAACGGATATTGTCGCTCGCTATAAGCGGATGAAAGGCTTTAATGTTCTTCATCCCATGGGCTGGGATGCGTTTGGTCTTCCTGCAGAACAATATGCCATTAAAACAGGGACTCATCCCAAAGAAACCACCAAAAATAATATCGATAATTTCCGTCGACAAATAAAAATGCTTGGCTTTTCTTATGACTGGGACCGGGAAATTAACACCACTGACACTTGTTATGTAAAATGGACACAATGGATATTTCTTCAATTATATAAGAAAGGTTTAGCGTATGAAGCTGAAAAACCGGTGAATTGGTGCCCTGAATTAAAAGCTGTTTTGGCCAATGAAGAAGTTGTTGATGGAAAATCAGAAATCGGAGGCCATCCGGTCTATCGAGTCCCCATGCGCCAATGGATGCTCAAAATTACAGAATATGCTGAATCTCTCTTATCTGGACTGGATGATGTTGATTGGCCACAAAGTGTTAAGGAACTTCAGCGAAACTGGATTGGACGTTCTGAAGGGGCGGATGTTGAGTTTCCTATTGAAAATAGTGAGAAGATTATATCAGTATTTACTACACGTCCGGATACTCTCTTTGGAGCAACATATATGGTGCTTGCTCCGGAACATCCATTTGTCGATGAATTAACAATCGCTAATCAAAAAGAATCTGTGAAGAAATATCAGGAAAATGCCAGCAGGAAGTCGGATTTGGAAAGGGGAGAGCTCAACAAAGAAAAAACAGGTGTTTTTACAGGCAATTACGCTATCAATCCAGTTAATAATGAAAAAATCCCCATTTGGATTGCTGATTATGTTTTGATGTCCTATGGAACCGGCGCCATTATGGCTGTTCCTGGCCAAGATCAGCGTGATTGGGATTTTGCTACAGAATTTGATTTGCCCATCATTAGAACTGTAAAAATACCCGACGATTTTGTTGGTAATGCCTTTACTGGTGATGGTCCGGCAATCAATAGTGAATTTTTTGATGGTTTATATATTGATGCCGCCAAGAAAAAAATGATTAAATGGTTGGAAACTGAAGGCAAAGGTAAAGGAACCGTTCGATATAAACTTCGTGATTGGCTGTTTTCCCGTCAGAGATATTGGGGCGAGCCAATTCCCATTATCCATTATGATGATGAAAGTAAACCCTTAAAAAATTCTGAACTACCATTAGAACTACCGGAAACAGAGAAATTTGAGCCATCCGGTACAGGTGAATCGCCCTTAGCAAATATAAAAGATTGGGTTGAAATCAAAAACAATGAGGGAGAAGTCATTGGTCTTCGAGAAACGAACACCATGCCTCAATGGGCGGGATCCTGCTGGTATTATTTACGTTATATTGATCCCGCGAACATTGAACAGCCTTGGGATAAAGACAAAGAATCCTATTGGATGCCTGTGGATTTATATGTCGGTGGTGCAGAACATGCAGTATTGCACTTGCTTTATGCACGGTTTTGGCATCATGTTTTGCATGATCTTGGGTTTGTCTCAACCCGAGAACCATTTCATAAATTATTTAACCAGGGTATGATCTTGGGTGAAGATGGCTCAAAAATGAGCAAATCTCGCGGAAATGTGATCAATCCAGATGAAATTGTTGACGAATTCGGCTCTGATTCCATGCGATTATACGAAATGTTTATGGGACCATTAGACAAAGCAAAACCATGGAATACTAAAGGTTTGCAGGGATGTTCAAGATTTATTATCAAATTATGGTCTAAAGTGTGTTCAGATGATACTTTAAGTGACATAATTACTGAAGATGCGCCAAACGATGAAACCATTAAATTATTACATCAAACAATAATGAAAATCGGCACTGATGTAGAAAATATGCGCTTTAATACAGCTATTTCGCAAATGATGATATTTACAAATCATTTAATCACATTGGACACTATTCCAATAAGCGTTTTAGAAACATTTGTGAAACTTGTATCGCCGTTTATTCCGCATGTAGCAGAAGAACTCTGGGAATATTTAGGACATAATAAATCGATCGCCTATGAACCTTGGCCGGAATTTGATAAAGAACTAGCCAAAGAAGAATTAATTACTATCGCTATTCAGGTAAATGGAAAACTTCGGGCAAATATTGAAATACCATCAGATTCAGAAAAGTGCGATGTTTTATTAATGGCAAAAGAAAATAATCGAATAAAAGCTTATTTGGATGGGAATAAGATAATAAAAGAAATATACGTACCAGGGAGATTAGTAAACTTTGTAGTTATTTAAATATTGTACCTAATGCGCTATTATACATAATATATATTATATGCCAACTACATCGACGTAGTGAACTCTTGGAGGTTCTCTTTCTTCCCTATGATCATTATTGTTTGATCACGATGTAATATATGATCTGATCCAGGATTAACGATTACTTCCCCATTTTTCTCTATTATTCCTATAATTAACAAACCATATTCTTCTCTTAATTGTGAATCCTTAATCATTATACCATCATATTTTTCAAATTCACTTAACTTGATTTCATCTATTCCGTAGTCTATCGATGTTTGTTGAGGTGTTGTAATGGATACGCTATCTTCCAATTGCGGACTTAATAATAATTCAGACATCTTATGGCCACCAGCCACATATGGATTCACAATTTTGTCAACACCCACTCTCCGTAATTTTAATGCGGTATCATTGACACTGCATCTGGAAACGAGGAATGCTTCGCTGTTCATGGTTCTGACGGACATACTGACAAATAAATTGTCCTGATCTGTGTTTAATACAACCACAATTCCCTTGGCTTTTTGGACACCGGCCTCATTTAGAGTTTCTTCTAATGTGGCATCTCCTTCCACATATAAAAACCCACATTCCTCTATCATTCGGATTTTTTCAGGATTATTCTCAATAACAACGAATGACTGTTTTTTCTCACACATTTCTTTGGCGATCACAGCTCCCATCCTGCCGTAACCACAAATGATGTAATGATTTTTAAGTTTATTGACACGTTTTAACATTTTCCGTCTCCGATATTTGTTTAATTCTAAAAGTTCGCTGCCGAACTGCGAGATAAGATATGCGAAGCTCGTGACGCCAAAAACAATAATAATGATGGTCCAGATTCGACCTGCTTCTGTTAATGGATGGACTTCCTGAAACCCAACGGTTGCTAATGTGATTAATGTCATGAATAGACTATCCAACAGACTCCATTCCTCACCGCCAATGATATAAAACCCAAGTGTCGCAATCCCCACTAGACCTATTATCCAGATAATGATCTGTTTACTTCTACGATGTATCATTTTACGATTTTACTGACGCACTAATCCAATTTAAATAATCTTTCGATCCGTGAAGAATGGGCAACGATATGATTTCCGGTGTTTCGTAAGGATGAATATCATCGATAAGCCGGTAAACGTTTTTTTCATTTTCTTTTGTTGTTTTAATAAACAATAAAATTTCATTTTCGTTGCACAGCTCTCCCTCCCATTCATAAACAGATTGAATACCGGGAATGATATTCACGCAGGCTGCTTTTTTTGAATCTATAAGTTTTTTAGCGATGGTTTGTGCATCAGTTTTAGTACCAATTGTGGAAAGAATCATAACGAATTCCATGGAAAGAATTTAGAGTTACAAACGAAACCTTTCTACGATAATTATTCAGATAATAGATAAGCCAGTAATAATGGAATGCAAATCGGATTGTCTATCAACTATTTTTCCAAAAAGTTAGCCTGATATTCCCCATATAAAACGGTGTATCTTTGATCAAAGTCCAACCCTCATTGATCATAATTCGATTTAAACCTCCCCGTTTCATCCAGGTTATATAATTCTCGAAGTGTTCACCTCCTGCTAATTTTTCTATTTGTCGAATTCCCCAACCAAAAAATCGAGATATGACTGAATTCCTTGAGGGAAAATCAAAATCAGTTATAGAAAACATTCCATCTGCTTTGAGTACCCTGCAGACTTCCATCAGTTCTGCCTGAATGGTCTCGGTATCTTTCTCATGCAAAGCGAATTGAGAAATAACCAAATCAAATTCTCCATCCTCAAATGGAATATTTGTCGCATCTCCCCACATGCATCTTCCCTTCGCCTGTTTTTCTGCCTGTTCCAACATGGAATCTGAAACATCAATGCCTACCGCTTCAATATTTTCTGGCAGCATGGATAATTGTTTTCCCGTCCCGCAACACACATCAAGTACGCGTTTTGGATTTTGGATGGTAATCCAATCCACTAATGCCTGTCGAATAGGATTAACTAATGGGTTTAATAGCCGATCATACCATGCCGATGACTGATAATAGTCATCATTTGATTTTTTTTGATTAGCCAATATTTTCGGGAAAAAAGAAAAAGTTAACCGATTTAGTATGAATTATTAATTCTTTGTCGCTACAACAGTAATGCTGTAAATCCCAAGCCCACTTTGACGATATTTTTCTAATTGGTTATCATCTAGATATAATTTTAGTAGTTCTTTTGGTAAAACTATCTCACGGGATTTTTTTATTTCAACATCTTTAAATCCAGCATTCTTGATTATATCCAGATATTCATATTTCTGGAGAGCACCTGACACACAGCCGGCATACATCTCGGCTGATTTTTTAAGGTTGTCTGGAATTTCCCCTTCAAGTACAATGTCTGAAATACAAAAATGCGCTCCTGGTTTTAAAATACGGAAAATTTCACTAAATGCTTTCTCTTTATCCGGAACCAAATTGAGAACACAATTACTGACAACTACATTACTCATTTCATCACCAAGCGGCAAATCTTCGATATCTCCCAGTTTGAATTCAACATTCTCGTAACCATGTTTTGCTTTGTTAAGATTTGCTCTTTCTATCATCTCTGGAGTCATATCTATACCAATAACCTTTCCGCTTTTCCCAGTGATCTGTCTGGCCACAAAAACGTCGTTTCCGGCACCCGAACCTAAATCGACTACAGTATCTCCGGCTTTAATATTTGCATATTCAGTCGGTATTCCGCAGCCCAGGTTCAGATCGGCTTCTGCCACATAACCGTCCATTTTACTATAATCCAGGCTAAACGCTGAATAATCTGTTTCGCCGCAGCATTTACTTTTCGGACTACAACAGGAAGAATCCTGCGTTACGATGTCGGCATATTTATCTTGTACAATTTTTTTAATATTTTCTGAAGTTCTCATTTTGTATCTCCGTATTTTTACGATTGCTATTTTATTAATTGCTCTAATTCATTAAACACATTGATAGATTGTTGAAGTAGTGCATTATTAAAATATTGTTAACAACATTTGAATGTTGAAAATAGCTTTGTAAATGCTGTTTTTGTTTTTTCAACAACTGTTTCATTTAGGCAATAACATGTGCGCGGACCTTCTATCTCACCTTTTATTAGCTTTACACGCTTCAATTCCTTCAAATGCTGACTTACAGTCGATTGAGATAATGGCAATCGGTCTACAATCTCCCCTGTAATGCAGGAGTTGAGCTCATTTAATATCCGCAGGATGCTAATTCGGGCAGGATGCGATAATGCTTTTGCTATATCTGCTAATTGTGTATCAGTAGGTTGAAATCCTTCTATTTTGGCAACCGGCATATTTTTTCCTTAAATGTATATCGTAAATATACGATTAATAGCGATATATTTACAAAAATTGTTTTCATCTTTATAAAAGATAAAAAACATATAATATTATATGTAAACCTGTTTTCTCAAAATCAAAACCAGTTATTTGTATTTGTTTGATTAATTATGATATTTTGAATTAATTGTAATTCGTCTTCCATAATAGCTGTGATTCTATACAATCTGTAAGGAAACCAGCTATAGAATTATAGAGGGAAATTATTAACTTCACCTCCATTAATAGTCAACTATATTTGTTATTATGAAAGATTCTCAAAACAAAAATACCATCAAACGAATTCGCAAGTACATAAAACGGAGAAATGCTGTTTCTTCAATTGTTCAAAGATCACTTATTCAGATCAAATCGTTTGATCAGTTATTTGTTATCATTATTGCGATGATAATCGGTGTAGTGTCTGGATATGGAGCTGCTGGATTCAGATACCTGATTGATTTTTTCAGAACAATCACTTGGGGGGATGGTAGTTTTGTTGAAGTCATCCATGCTACTCCCCTTTACCTCAAGATTGGTATCCCAATTATTGGTGGAGTTATTGTTGCTTTATTTGTAAATCGTTTCGCCCCGGAAGCCAAAGGACATGGTGTCCCTGAAGTCATGGATGCAGTGGCGACAAAAAACGGCTTTATTCGAATGAGAGTCGTTTTAGTAAAGGCATTGGCTTCAGCTTTATCAATTGGAAGTGGAGCGGCAGTAGGACGTGAAGGTCCCATCGTACAAATCGGATCGGCATTTGGTTCATCCATGGGGCAGCTCTTTCAAGTATCTACACGTAGAATGAGAACATTTATTGGTTGTGGTGCCGCGGCGGGAATTGCAGCAACCTTTAATGCACCGATCGCCGGAGCGATCTTTGCCAGTGAAGTTATCCTTGGCGATTTTAGTGTTGCAGCTATTGGACCTATCATCATTTCTTCTGTTTTTGGGACAGTCATCTCACGTAGTATATATGGCGATTTCCCAGCATTTATTCCACCTGTTTACACCCTACAATCTCCTTTTGAAATTATTTTCTATATTGTCCTTGGAATTATAACCGGATTAGCAGGTTGGCTGTTTGTTAAATCTTTATATTTTTCAGAAGATATTTTTGATAACTTGAAATTACCCATTGCTATTAAAGCAGCTATTGGTGGTGCTTTACTTGGACTATTAGCGTTGTTTATTCCAGAGACACTTGGTGTTGGATATGAGTCAATGGATCGTGTACTTTCAGGAAATATGCCATATTTTCTTGCAGGAGCCTTGCTGTTTGGGAAAATATTTGCTACCAGTTTATCATTAGGTTCTGGTGCTTCAGGAGGTATTTTTGCCCCTTCTTTGTTTATGGGATCTATGCTTGGAGGAACATTAGGAAGTATCTTCCATGCCTTTTATCCTGAAATTACTGCGTCATCCGGTGCATATGCTCTTGTGGGTATGGCAGCCATGGTGGCGGCGACAACTCATGCTCCTATTACGGCAATCCTTATCATTTTTGAAATGACATCTGAATATACTGTAATCCTTCCTTTAATGGTCACGAGCATTGTTGCGACTGTAATTACAACACGAATGCTGGATGGAAACATTTATACCATAAAACTGAAACGCCGAGGTATTGATATCCACGGCGGGACAGCCAGTAATATTCTTGATAAATTGAAGGTGGATAAAATCAAACAGCAGTTGCTGGAAGTTATTCAGGAGGATGCTACAATGGAAGAACTCTTAGAAAGGATGTCAACCAGTAGTCAATCCGTATATTATGTATGTGATTCTCACAAGAAATTATCCGGAATTATTACTCAGGGGATGGTACGACACTTTTTAAACCGCTTGAAAGAAATACCAAAAGGGGCCACTGTTAGAGATATTTCTAATACACACTTTCCAAAAATAAAAGACCATGTCCCTGTTCACGAAGTCTTGCGGTTAATGTTAGAGTCGGACATGCTGGCAATTCCTGTTGTGGATGATCAGGGAGTACTAACCGGTCAGGTTTTTCGTCGAGACATTCTTCGAGAATACCAGGAAATGTTAATTCAGTCACAAAGTGCCGGACACTTGGCATCCTCGATGAAATTTGTTCATAAATATTATCATGAGAAAACCGAGGTTATTCCTGGTTTTCTTATGGCGAGAATTAACACACCAACAGAATTCGTGCATCAATCATTTAAGACATTGAAAATTCGGAGCGAGTATAACGTAGATGTGTTACTTATCAGAAAATCAGAGAATGGACGATTCACTGACATCATGCCAAAACCGAATACAATTATTGGACTTGAAGATCAGTTGCTGATTTTTGGGAAAAAAGAAGATGTTGAATCCATCTGTCAATTATCATAATCTGAGATTCAGAATCGGATTAAATAATTTTAATATTTTAAGGGTGTTTATTTATAAGTCTTATGAGTGAAGTCTTGGAAAATGATAAACTTCACACCAAAGAAAATGACAATAATGATAAAAATATAAGGGTCAAATAACCAGCCGAAAAGTGCAATTGCTGAATACAAGTAACGGACCCCAAGTGTATATCTATAAGATGCACGATTAATCAGCGAAGAATAATATTTTACGGCAGAACCCTTATGTTCTTTAACTAAAGCCGGGTCTGCACCAATCACTAAAACAAAATGACCAAGATGACGAAGAGCCGTCATGAAATAAGAAAAAGCTACGGCAAAAACAAAAATCAATAAATATAATTTTACTCTAATAATATCAGGGTGTTCAGCCCAATTATGAGGTCCAATGCCTTTATCCGTTACCTGTGGTAATTGTAATAACAAATTACCAACAACACCCATCAGTATTAAGGACGATGAAACCAAGACTGAATTAACCATGGTAAGGTTTCTGGTTTGTTGAGCAGCTGCTATTATATCGCGGCGTTCAATTAATCCCTCTATCCATGACTCACGAAATAGATCAAACCGCTTCCTTGCCGCCTGTTTTCTGAAAATCCGGCTAACAAAGGGATAAATGACGTGATATACCGGAAATACTATAACGAAAAGAATCAATCCAATGATATCGATTGGATTAGAAAATATTAACGGCCATTGATTTGGTGTCATGTTCATGATAAAACTTTTTTTAAAATGTTAATCTATGCATTCAATTGTACGCCCGACAGGATTCGAACCTGTGACCTCTTGCTCCGGAGGCAAGCGCTCTATCCAGCTGAGCTACGGGCGCATATTTTTCAATATTAGTGGATGTGAAATTAATGTTTTTTAAATGAATCAAGTTAGCAATAACACGTGACAAACCACTATTCACGAACGCTCAGCAGCTTCGATAGTATTTTCCACTAGCATAGCGATTGTCATGAGCCCTACTCCACCGGGAACAGGTGTAATGGCTGACGCTTTTTCCTTGACGTCACTGAAATCAACATCACCAACCAACTTATAACCCTTTTCTGAATCATCCTCTACCCTATTAATCCCCACATCAATGATCACTACACCCTTTTTAACTTGATCAGCCTTTACAAAATTCGGTACGCCTATGGCTGCAATCAGAATGTCAGCCTGACGAGTGAAATAAGGAATATCAGTCGTCCTGGAATGGCAAATCGTCGTCGTTGCATTGGAAAATTCTTGTTTTAAACTCATCAAGATAGAAATGGGTCGGCCCACAATATTGCTCCGCCCAATCACGACCACATGTTTCCCGGAAGGATCGATTTGATAGTACTCAAGAATGCGCATAATTCCCTTGGGTGTGCAGGGGATAAATCGGGGGTTTCCCGATGCCAGAAGTCCCATATTCTCCGGATGAAAACCATCCACATCTTTTTCCGGATTGATTGTTCGGATAACTGTGGATTCATTCATATGTTTTGGCAAGGGCATTTGCACAAGAATTCCATGAAAGCGATTATCATTATTTAAATCGCCAATTAAAGATAAAACGTCAGTTTCAGGTATATTTTCAGGGAACTTGAACGTTTCAGAGAACAAACCCATTTTATCAAATCGTTTTTCTTTACTATTAACGTAGATCTGAGATGCCGGATTATCACCTATCAATACAACCGCGAGACCGGGTGTTGTGCCTGAACGGGTGAGTGAATCTATTCTGGGTTGGAGGGATTTATAAACATGCTGGCTGACAGTTTTTCCGGATAATATCAATGCTTCAGCCATGAAATTGAAAAATTATTTAAATATTCTCGTCAATAATTTCGATAAGAGATTGGATTTTATTTTCGATTTCAGTTGAAAAGGATTCTTTGTCATTTCTGATAGATAATAATTCATCAGAAATATTCATAGCGGCTAAAATGGCAATGCGTTCTGTGGATTGTTCACTAGGCATTTTGTCTTGAACTTCTCTCATTTTTGTGTCAACAAATTCAGCGATGCTTTTGATATAGGTAGAATCTGTAGGAGCTTTGACTGTATACTCATGACCATAAATGGTTACACGAGCTAAATTATCAGTATCCATAATTTATGTCCCCGTTATGTTTATTGGTCTCTCAATTTAGCACTAAAATCTTTTTCTACAACAGCTGTAATATCATTTATTACGGAATTTATCTCTGCTTCTTCAAGTGTTGTTGAAGGGCTTTGGAACATGATATTAAAGGTGACACTTTTTTTATTTTTGCCGAGTGATTCATGTCTAAAAATATTTTTGGGAAATGCAGATTTAAAATTTACACCTCCAGCCTTTTTAATGGATAATATTACATCTTCTGCTTCAATATTTTCATTCATTACAAAATTCAAATCTCGTTCCACTTTTGGAAATGGAATAATGGATTCATACTTAATTGATTGATTCATTGCCTGAATGACTTGTTGTAAATCAATCTGAAAGCCAAAAACATTTTTGGCATCAATATCCAACTCTGTGAGAACGGAATGATTCAATTTGCCGCAATAACCTATTTCAGATTTATTGTATAGGATACTGACACCATATTCATAATGATTATATTTACTCGTTTTAAAAGACAACCCCGGCAAGTTAAGGTTGGCGAAAAATCCTGATACATAGCTTTTTAACGTATAAAATGAATGAGGGTGTGCTTCACCATGAATATTTTCACTCTGCATATCGCCATGGATTATTCCCACCAACTGGAGTTGTTCAGTATATCCGTTGTTCTGGTTATAAATCTGGCCAATTTCAAAAAGTCTTAAATGGGTAAATCCACTGTGAATATTATGATTCAACGTTTGGAGCAGTCCTGGAAATAATGACGTGCGTAAATGAGACATTGCACTGCTTAAGGGATTTTTCATTGGAATAGCGTTCGTTCCCATTAAGTTGCTTGTTTTTTCGTCTGTTAAGGAATTTAAATAACACTGGTTAAAGCCTAATCCGCTTAATACAGTCGCTATTCTGGTAATTCCATCTTCGGGATCGATATCTCCCGGATCATATAATCCTTCGTAGTGAAAACTGGCAGGTATATGATCATATCCAACCATGCGGCACAGTTCTTCAATCAAATCAACTTCTCTTTCCAGATCCGGTCGAAATGAAGGTGGCATGCATGTCCATGTGCCAGTACCGGTTTCATCAATAACGATTTCTAATGAAGATAGAGTGTCCTTTATAAACTCATCCGATAAATCTACTCCGGCTAAAATATCCACTTTCTCACGAGTTAAAGTGATAGACTTCTGTACAATCTTTTTCGGGTAGGCATCTATGACCCCGGGTACCCACTCTCCCCCGGCCAAATCTTCCAATAATTCTACTACACGCCAATAGGCATTCATGGCTCCATTTGGATCAGCACCCCGTTCAAATCGTTTAGATGCATCTGTAGCCATGTTAAGTGACTTCGCTCCTAAACGGATCGTAATTGGATCAAAATAAGCACTTTCTATCAAAACATTATTAGTTGATTCGCCTACTGCAGAATCATAGCCACCCATCACGCCGGCAATGGCAATTGGACGTTCTCCATCAGTAATTAAGAGCTGGTCTGTTAATTCTCGATTTACTTCATCAAGCGTTTTAACAGCTTCCCCTTTTTTTGCTTTACGGATGGAAATAGTTTTAGATGGAATTTTGTCATAATCAAAGATGTGGGTTGGATGGCCCATTTCCAATAAAACATAATTGGAAATATCGACAATATTGTTAATACTGCGCTGTCCGGCAGATTCTAGTGCTGCTCTCATCCAGTCGGGAGATGGTCCGATGTGTATATTTTTAACAACACCTGCAACGTATCGAGGACACGAGTCGGGATCTTCGATATTGATTGTTAGAATTTTTTCAACATCATTGGATTTAAAATCTTTTTCTTTATAAACAATTTGATTGAGCTTACGGGTAGTTTTTGCGGCAATATCACGTGCAACACCAAAATGGGACATACAGTCAGGACGGTTAGGTGTCAAATCGATCTCTAGATAATCTTTCGTTGAAAAATAATCATTGAAATCAGTTCCGGGTTTGGCTTTTTCATCCAATACCATGATGCCTTCTTTTTCGTCTGATAAGCCCAACTCACTTTCGGAACAAATCATGCCATAACTATGCTCTCCCCTGATTTTGACTTTTGTAAGCTTAAAATTATCGCCTAGAACGGCCCCTACTTTTGCAAAAGGAACTTTTTGCCCGGCTTCCACATTTGGAGCTCCGCAAACAACTTGAAACTCTTCTTCACCATCCGATACGATGCATAATTTCAACCGGTCAGCATTGGGATGCTTTTCTGCTTTTAATACATGTCCGATCACGATACCGTTAAAATCCTGTTTTTCCGGTACTTCTGCTTCCAATCCGAGCATAGACAGCATATCAGCCAGTTCGTCCGGGGAATCGTTGATTTCAACGTATTGACGAAGCCAATTGATAGAAACGCGCATCAGAATTGCTCCAGAAAACGAACATCGTTCTGAAAAAACAAGCGAATATCATCAATTCCATATTTCAACATGGTCATACGTTCAATACCCATTCCAAAGGCATATCCATGCCAAATACTGGAATCGTAACCTATATTATCAAAAACATTAGGATCGACCATACCACACCCAAGAATTTCCATCCATTTTCCCCGTTTTTCATCCCAGATGTCGACTTCTGCACTGGGTTCAGTAAATGGGAAATAACTTGGGCGAAATCTCATCTTTGTATTTTCGCCAAAAAAACTTTTCACGAAATATTCAATAATTCCTTTCAGATCTGCCATGGAAACATGTTTGTCAACAAAAAGGCCCTCGATCTGGTGAAATAAACAATAACTTTTATAACTGACTGCCTCATTGCGATATACACGTCCGGGTACAATATAACGCAACGGTGGATCACGATTTTCCATTAAATGGATCTGAACATTGGACGTATGCGTACGCAATACCATGTTATCGTCAACGAAAAACGTATCCTGCATATCCCGGGCAGGATGATGTTTAGGGATGTTTAATGCTTCAAAATTGTGATAATCATCTTCGATCTCCGGTCCGTAAGCCACCATAAAACCAACGTTTTTAAAAATCGATTTGATTTCATCCAGCGTTTGCTGTAATGGATGAACGGAGCCGCATTTGATTGGAAGCCCCGGTAAAGATAAATCCAATAATTCTTGATCACCCTTGTCATCTGCTTTGGAATGACTGGCTTTAGTGTCAAATTCTCCCTGGAGCTCATTTTTTAGTGAATTGATCTGTTGACCGGCTGTCGGTTTTTCTGAAACGGGTAATTCAGCTAAAGTTGAATAGAGTTCTGCGAATAACCCTTTCCGGCCAAAATATTTTGTACGCAGTGATTCAATTTCCCGGGGATCAGTGGGAAAAGAGTCAGTGTCGGCCCGAAAGGAATTTCGGACCGACTTAATAGACTCAAGGATGGACATTGTTAGCTCTTGACAGAACTCACAAGTTCAGCGAAAGAATCGGGATTGTTCATTGCCATGTCGGCAAGGATCTTACGATCCAGTCCAATCTCTTTTTCTTTCAATCCGGCAATAAATGCAGAATAGGACATACCATGTTGTCGGACAGCCGCGTTAATGCGTGTGATCCATAATCTGCGGAAAAAACGTTTCCGCTGACGACGATCACGATAGGCATATTGCCCTGCTTTCCAAACTGCGTCTTTTGCAGCTTTGAAATTGCGGCTCCGGGCACCATAGTAGCCTTTGGCCTGCTTTACTACCTTCCGATGACGTCTGTGTCGAGGCACAGAACTATTTGCTCTCGGCATCTTATACTCCTTTAGATTGCGAGCATCTTGCGGACGCGTTTTTCTTCAGCGCTGGCAACGAAACCTGCGAGACGCATTTTTCGTTTAGCACTGTTACTCCGCCTGATGAGCATGTGTCTATGGTTTGCTTTGTTGCGTCGAATACGTCCGGTTCCAGTTAACTTGAACCGCTTTGCGGCGCTTCGACGTGTTTTCATCTTAGGCATTCTCTTCTCCTACTTTGCAATGTACATGAGGGAAATTCTACGTCCCTCTAATTCTGATTGTTCTTCGGGCTCTGCAATATCACCCAGCAAGGCGTATACCCGCTCTAAAATTGATTCTCCTAAATCTTGGACGCGAGATAACTCTCGACCCCGAAACATTACAGTTATTTTTAATTTACAACCGTCTGATAAAAATTTTCTTCCCAAGTTCATTTTCGTTTGTAAGTCATGTTCACCAATTCCTGGTCGAACTCGCAGTTCTTTGATTTTGATAACATGCTGTTTTTTTCTGCCTTTTTGTAGTTTTTTCTTTGCTTCATATTTGATTTTTCCAAAATCTAATATTTTACATACTGGCGGTTTTGCGTTTGGAGCAACTTCAACCAAATCAAGACCACTTTCCTGGGCTTTTGTTATTGCTTCATCAATATTAACAATACCTAATTTTGTGCCATCTTCAGTAATGAGCATGACTTCCGAAGCAGTAATTTTATTGTTTACACGTGTTTTTATCTTTTTCCCGATTATAAACTCCTTTTGTTAATTTCTTCTTGTAAAGTGGGAATCAAGTCATTTAATAACATTGATCCCAAATCGCCTTGATGCCTTCTTCTAACGGAAACTGTACCGGCACCGGCTTCTTTTTCGCCCACAATGAGCATTATGTTAATTTTCCTTAATTCTGCCTGACGAATTTTAGCTCCAATTTTATCAGCTTTATCATCCAATTCAACTCTAAATCCGCTTTCGTGTAATTTTTTTGTGACTTGTTTTGCATAGTCGATGACTTTGTCAGACACAGGTATAACAATCATTTGAATGGGCGCTAACCAAAGAGGAAAGTCACCGCCATAATGTTCAATCAAAAACCCAATAAATCGTTCATGAGTACCCAATGGAGCCCGATGAATACAAAGAGGTGTTTTTTCCTGATTATTCTCATCTGTGTAAGTAAGGCCAAATTTTTCTGGGACTGCAAAATCAACCTGGTTCGTAGCCAGTGTAAATTCTTTTCCGATAGCACTCCAAACCTGAACATCTATTTTGGGTCCATAGAAAGCAGCTTCACCGGGGATTTCAACGAAATTTATATTTCCGGAATTTAAAGCTTGGCGAACGGAATTTTCTGTAGAAATCCACATTTCAGGATCATTAATATATTTTTTACCTAATTCAGCAGGATCGTGCAGACCTAACCGCATCTCGTATTTTTCAATTCCAAAAATGTTAAAATACTCAACGTACATTTTGCAAACTGCCAAAAATTCCTCCTCAAACTGATCTGGCGTGCAATAGATATGAGCATCATTCATTTGCATACTGCGAACGCGCATCAAGCCAAATAGCTGACCTGATTTCTCATAACGATAGCAGGTGCCATATTCAGCCAATCGATATGGTAAATCTCTATAGCTTTTTGGCGAGGAATCATAAATTTTATGATGGTGCGGACAATTCATTGGTTTTACATAGTATTCTATACCGTCCACGTCCATAGCGGGGTACATGGAATCTTTATATAAATCCAAGTGCCCGGATTTTTTAAACAAATCACCTTTTGACAAATGAGGAGTCCGTACGCGTTTATACCCGGCACGATGTTCCTTCTCTTTTGCCAGCATTTCCAATTCATCGATAATCACCGTTCCATTAGGTAGCCATAAAGGCAGTCCGGGGCCCACTTCATCACTAAAAGTGTAAATACCCAATTCTTTTCCGAGTTTTCGGTGGTCCCGTTTTTTTGCTTCCTCCAGGAATGCTAAATAATCTTTTAATCCCTGTTTTGTGGAAAATACAGTACCATATATACGCTGAAGCATTTTATTATTTTCATCGCCCCGCCAGTATGCCCCTGAACTAGTCAATAATTTAAAATATTTAATTTTCCCTGTTGAAGGAACATGAGGTCCTCTGCATAAATCCAGGAAATTATTTTGTTGGTAGGCTGAAATGGTTTCATTCTCATCGATCTCTTCAATGATTTCTACTTTATAATCTTCTCCCATTTCTTTGAATTTCTTCAGCGCCTCATTTCGCGTCAATTCCTGCCTGGAAATTGAAAAATCACTTTTCGCCAATTCTTTCATTTTGGCTTCGATTTTTTCCAGATCACTATCAGAAAATGTACCGTCAATATCGAAATCATAATAAAAACGATTTTCGATGGCAGGCCCGATAGTTACTTTTGCGTTCGGGAACAGCTCTTTTACTGCCTGAGCCATCAAATGGGCTGTGCTATGCAAAAGTACATCATGCCCTTCTTTTGAATCTCCGGTTACAATTTCGACTTTTGCGTCGGTATCAATGGGGACGGTTAAATCCGTAAACTGACCATCAATCTTTGCAGCAACGGCTGCTTCCGCCAAACGAGGTCCAATACTTTCAGCTATTTGCAGCGCATTTACACCGGCAGAAAATGAACGTTTAGACTTATCTGGGAAGGTTATAGTAATGTCAGTCATGTGTTATTGGATTGGAAATACAAATCAAAAATGTATGCAGAGGTGCGTCAGCAAATAGGAATCGAGTATCTGTGGCAGTGCTGTTATATATGTTTTATTATTCACAATAAAATGATCATTACTATTAATGTGGGCGATACTGGACTTGAACCAGTGACCTCTTGCATGTCAAGCAAGCACTCTAACCACCTGAGCTAATCACCCAAAATTATTCCTAAATGAACCGACGAATTTAATGCTTTTATGAGGGAAAAATAGAAAGATTTCTAAAATTTAATTATCCGAAATTGTTTGAAATGCTTCCGTATACGCAATATGATTATGAAGTAATTCGTTGGCTTTATCAATAAAATCATCCTGTTGAATATTATAGCGAATTCTCCCTTTATTGCCGTCAAGGATTTGAGCGAAGTTTGAGTAAACGCCATTCTCAAGATCGCTATATTCTTTATCAAACAAGGATTCAGTTTGATCTTGAATAAATTCTTTAATAGACTCGAAAGCATAATTCAATTTTTCATTTTTATCGTCATATTTCTGTAGCTTTTCAACGCTTTCTTCAAATTGAAGTTGACCATCGATTTTGATATCCAGTTCCTTCTCTGATAAATAATTAGAAAATAATTGCATCATGTTTGTTTCATCTAAAACATCATCGATTGTGGGATATTTATTTTTATTATCACGCGCAAATGAAAAGAAATAACTCTTTCTCCAGCATTCCCTTGTTAATGGCCCTACTTTGTCGTCGTCAATCACAACGTCAGGATAAATTCCACCTCCGCCTTTTACGCTTCTTCCTGTTTTAGTCGTGAACAATGTATCCATATCCGCTTTACTCACAATCACATCTTTATTTAAATAACCAGGTTTTTGTATTAATCGACCGCTGGGTATATAATATTTGGCAGTAGTGATCTTTAATGAGCGTTTTTTATCAATTCCGTATACCGATTGAACAAGACCTTTTCCGAATGATCTCTTTCCGATGATAATTCCCCTATCCAAATCTTGGATAACTCCTGATACGATCTCGCTTGCAGACGCACTGCCTTCATTAATTAAAACGGCAATTTTTATATTTTCATCTAAAATTGGTTTTTTCCTGGAGAATATTTCCCGATTAGATTCCTTATTCCTACCTTTTGTAGTAAGAAGCTTTTCGCCTTTGGGTATGATGAAATCAAGAATATCAATCGCTGCAGCCAATAAACCACCCGGATTATTTCTCAGATCCAGAATTAGGTTTTTCATATCATGATCCATTAATGATCGAAGCGCCGATTCTACTTCTTTTGCAGCATTTTTCGAAAAGCGTGATAGAACGATATATCCGGTATCCTCATCGATCATTTCTGCAAAAGATACATCATGCACTTTTATATCGGCCCGGGTTAGATGGAAATCAATAGGTTCGTCCTCCCCCAGCCGTTTGATCGTTAATACAACATTGGTTCCTTTTTGGCCACGAATAAGATCGGCAGCCTCACTTAGATTCAAATCCTTCGTTTTTGTTTTATCAATACTGATAATAACATCACCACTCATAATTCCAGCGCGCTGTGCAGGGGTATCATCCATGGGAGAAATAACGGTTAAATGGTCATCTCGTTTACCGAGTTGTATCCCAACACCTCCGTATTTCCCATGGGTAAGCATGTCCAACCCATCCCGTTCTTCCGATTCGAGATATACTGTGTAAGGATCGAGGTCCGACAACATCTTGTTGATGCTTGTTTTGGTAAACGTATCCGTATTGAGTTCGTCAGCATAATTGATGATAAGATGTTTGTACACTTCATTAAGGATACGCTGCGATTTGGCGATACTCCGATACGTGTCAGAATTGGAAGCGCCTATAACGATAATAATAAAAGCAGATAATAATAAACTGATAAATATCTTCTTCTTTTTTGAATTAAAAATGGTCATTATTGGAAAAATCTCCTGTCTATTTCTTGCCAAATAATACGATGAATATTTTCAATGGTTTCATGTCCGTCAACAATCATAATTCGTTCCGGAAAGCGTTTTGCTAAAGCCAGATACATATTACGAACATCTTGCTGTAATTCCAGGCCTGCCTTTTCAATGCGATCCGGCTCTGAAGAATGGCGTCTTCGAAATCCCACTTCAGGAAATACGTCGACGATAAAGGTTAAATCAGGGTGTAAGTCTGCCGTAGCAAAGTCATTTAATTTAATCAGCCAATCGACGTCCAAATTGCGTCCACCGCCCTGATATGCCAGTGTGGAATCCGTATAACGGTCGGCAATGACCCAATGACCTAATTCCAGGTTGGGATAGATGACCTCATCCGTTAGTTGAGCCCGGCTGGCAGTCATTAATAGTGCTTCCGTCCGATCCTGAAGTTCGTCCATTCCCTTGGTCAATAAAATTTCCCTGATGGATTCTGAAATCCGTGTTCCACCCGGTTCCCTGACCAAGATGGTTTTACATCCTTTGTCATTCAATTTTTCCAGAATCAGTTTGGCTTGCGTGGATTTCCCACAGCCGTCAATTCCTTCGAATGAAATAAACCGTGACTTTATTAACCTCATTAATTCACCAGTTTTGCAATAGTGTAGGTTTGATAGAAAAAATGTTTTGGAGCTGTATTGAGTATAAAACGTAAATATGTAAAACGTAAATCGAGTTCCTTTACATAATTACGTTTTAAATAATTACTCACCAATAGAATTTTCTTATCCTCATTCATTTCTGTACTTGTAACAAATATTTTCTTTCTGATAAATAATCCACTTAAAAATAGACATTTGGATCATCTTTACCAATCATTAATACACATTCACCTTTCGGTGATTTATTAGCAAAGTACGACAATAATTCCGAAACAGTTCCACGAATTATTTCTTCGTGCATTTTGGTTAATTCCCTGGCTAAAACAGCCGGTCTGTCTCCAATGACGGAGTAAATGTCTTTCAACGTACGTGCAATGCGGTGGGGACTTTCAAAAAATACAATGGTAGCGCCTTCATTTTTAATGGCTTCCAGTCTTTTCTTCCGTCCTTTCTTGGAAGGGATGAATCCTTCAAAAAGGAATCGGTCTGTTGGTAGACCGGAAGAGACCAGCGCCGAAAGCAAAGCAGAACTTCCGGGAATACTTTCAATCCTGATTTTTTCATTAATGGCAGCGCGAACCAGTTTATACGCTGGATCACTGACACCCGGAGTTCCTGCATCAGAGATGACAGCGATATCTGATCCGTTTTTTAATGTTTCAATAATTTTAGGGATTCTTGAAAAGCGATTATGCTCAAAATAGCTGATCATGGGTGTTTGAATATCATAATGGGATAAAAGAATTTTGGAGTGTCGCGTATCCTCTGCCGCAATGAGCGAAACAGATTGGAGAATCTCCACTGCCCGGTATGTAAAATCCTTTAGGTTGCCGATGGGTGTTGCGACTAAATACAGTATTCCCGATGTTTGGGAGGATGTCATATTATGTGTATTGCTATTTGGTTGATTTCAAATTTGGTTACTGTCTCATTATTTAAAGAACTATAGATAACTATTCTACCCTATTCGTGTTCTCTTTTCAACCATTTTAATTCCAAGGCGTTCCAGTTCTTCCATAATCGGAATATATATTTCTTTGCTATTTGGAATCTGCACACCTTTTTGCTTGAATTTTCCTTGTGAGATTAAATTTACTCCGACAGCAAGAGGTAATGACACTGTTCTTGCCATGGAAGAATCACCGAAAGGAATACCGTAATCTATAAGCGTTGACGTAATCATATCTTTTGAACCATCATGATTTTCTACGATAAACGTATGTTTGAGTAGAAGCATATCCTTTTCTCCATCTTTGAAGAATAGCTTTTCCTGCATCCGTTCGCTTAATACATCGAGGTAATTATCACACTCCGGAATAAGGTCATCGCTGAAAAAACCCAGCCAATCGATTCGTTTAATAATATCTGAATCTGCAGAGATGCCAAGTCGCTTCGCCGCTGCTTGCAATACGTCTTCATCCGTTTTCAAAAGATCTTTCATCATCTGGCGATAGGTCATCCCCTTGAGGTTTTCCCGGGGAGAATCGTCAAGCAAACCCAAATCCACAATGGCTTTAATTGTATCACACCATCCCAGGTTCCGATACGTACCCCTCATCACAGTTAATGCATCGTTCAGTGAATACAAATCCTTGTAAGGGAGAGAATCACGGTTTGGATACACCTCAAATTTGCCCAATCCATCAACTTCCTCTACATGATAATTAAGAAAAAGATCTTTTCCGTCTATATCAATAATTTCTCCATCTTTGAGATAATGAGCAGAATTTTGGGAAGCAAGAACAACTCCTTTGGGACTCCATGAAAATTTGTAGCCGAACGGATTATCATTATCTTCCGGAGCAGGAAGGCCGCCGCAAAACGAATAAAAATGTAGAATCTTCCCTCCTTCACTTTCTACAGAGTCAATGATTTTCATTGCAGACATATGATCAATTCCCGGATCAACACCGATTTCGTTCAAGAATAGAAGATTTTTACTTTTTACATCTGCATCCAGGTCTTTCATTTCTCCGCTTACATAAGATGTCGTTGCCATGTTTTTTCCCAATTCAACACAGAGTTTGGCTACTTTAAAATGATGAATCCAGGGGAGTAAACTAACAACAACGTCACTTTCCGAAATAAATTGGGATAGTTTTTTCTCATCTTTCACATTCAGCGGAAATGCAGCGCCATTTTCATATCCTTCAACCAATTTTTCTGCCTTGCTGACAGTTCGGGAAGCAACTGTAACAAAATTATCCGGTTGTTCCAAAAGGTATCTAACACCCGGTCTACTGACTAATCCTGCACCTAGCACTAATATTCTTTTCATATTATTAATCCTATAAATATTGGGTTATATATTGATATTCCGGGGTAAGGTTCCCGCGATGGAGAATCAACGCTTTTTTAATTGGATTTGGCAATTTTAAATCCTCATAAGCAGCATTAAAATCTGTTTGAACAATTTCAGGAATATACTGACGGAGAACGGATGAAAAATCCTGCGATGCTTCTTTCGGGAATTCACATGGTAGAATTTCCACAGCCATGACTGTAATTCCTTCACTTTGTGTTCCATCTGAAAATTGATCGGTTGACGGGAAATAAGTGAAAGTAGGCGATCCCGGAGAAGTGTCCTTATGTGTAATTTCAATGGAACCGTCAATATCACAGCTGATATCCCCAATAACCTTGAGATTTATTTTGGCATTATTCCGCAGGAAATTCTTGGTGACAAGCCGGGGATAGTCTTCCGTCCAGTAAATACAGTTTACCAAAACATCCAAGAATGGAATATACGTCTCAAATTTTGGTTTATATTTTTCCGGATGTGTAAAATATTCCTGTAAATCAAATTCACCTTTTTTTGGTTCGACGAGATGTTCTTCCTTAAATACAACTTTATAAAAATGGAATCTGTCTTTTTTCAATTCACGGTATTTTGTTATGAGATCATCGGGAGTTATTTCAATATGAGGTAGAAGATCAATAATTTCTTGTGCACCCTGCGATACATTTCCGTAGCCTGCAAATCCGAAAACAAGTGGAGTTGAAGTCCCCTCCTGTTTGATTTTCTCTCCTATTTTAGAAATATGTTCCATTACATCTTCGGTAGATTCGTATTGAAATGGCTGCCGGATATCAGAAAATAAATTATCAATCCCTGCCAAGTTCAGTTTTTCACTTAACGCATGGAGAGTTTCAACCATGCCGGCAAGACCTGCGTATCTTCCAAAGAAAATCAGGCGTTGATTTTGTTCATTTGCAATTTTCTCGTAATCAATGAGGTTGCAGCCCATTTCCATCATTCTTTTTAACATGGGCATATTATACGATTGCCCTTTTATAACATGAGAAAAGAAAATATACGTTTGATTTTTTTGAAAAAGATCAACCGGAATTTCCTTCACAGCCAATATCAAATTTGCTGATTGGATATCTTCAGAAACTTCAGCTCCGTTCTGGCTATAAAGTTCTTCGGAAAAGACACGTAAATCTGAAGGCTGAATCACAGTTTTAATACCGTATTGTTCATTAAGCATATGAACATCTTCAGGCGTTAGTGGTGCACGCCTTTCCCACACACTTTTATCTTCCCGACGAATTCCAATTATATGAGACATTTGTATCTGTTATCCTGAATTAATAAACTGCTGTAATTTCATTAATTATTTGCTTTTTTTTGTAGTACAGACATTCTTGTCTGTACTACTGCAGACAGGAATGTCTGCAGTACCTTTACCTTTTTACCGTTATTCATACCCTTTGGGACAACTTTCTATAAAGCGGTAGTAAATAACGAATAACCATTGCCATTTTAATAGTGATCTTCAAGGTGACTAATATAGATTTGAGGATCAACTTGATAAATCAAATTTTATTCCCTGGGCAAGAGGTAATTCCTTACCCCAATTGATTGTATTTGTCTGGCGGCGCATATACTGCTTCCATGAATCAGAACCGGATTCACGACCACCTCCGGTATCTTTTTCTCCGCCAAATGCTCCACCAATTTCAGCGCCTGAAGTGCCAATATTGATATTAGCAATTCCGCAATCACTGCCCACGGAAGAAAGAAATGTTTCTGCATTCTGAACGTTTAACGTAAACATGGCAGAAGAAAGGCCTTGGGGAACATCATTGTGGAATGCGATCGCTTCTTCCAGTGTTTTGTATTTGATAATGTAAAGGATGGGAGCGAATGTTTCTTCCTGAACGATATCCCAGTGATTTTCAGCGCTTGCGATGGTTGGCTGAACATAATTCCCTTCTAAAACATCACCGCCGTAAAGTATTTCGCCTCCGGCTTCTTTCACTCGATTTAGAGCGTTTTTATAGCCGGAAACAGCGCTTTCATTAACCAACGGACCCATGAGTGTACCTTCTGCCAACGGATCGCCAATTTGCACCTGTTTATAAGCGCTAACGAGCCGCTTTACCAATTCGTCATAGCGTGTTTCATGAATAATGATTCGACGTGTACTTGTACACCGCTGGCCGGCCGTTCCCACTGCGCCAAACGCAATGGCGGGAATAACCATATCCATATCAGCTGTTTCGTCTACAATAATGGCATTATTTCCACCCAGTTCCAGAATGGTTTTCCCAAAGCGTTCTGACACTACTTCAGACACATGACGGCCCATTTTCGTGGAGCCGGTAAATGAAACCAACGGAACCCGTTTATCATGGAGCATTCGTTCACCCACGATAGAACCGCTGCCAATCACCGTATTAAATATGCCTTTATAACCATGTTCCTTGAGAACATCGTTACAAATATTCTGGACAGCCACACCACAAAGGGGCACTGATGACGATGGTTTCCAAATGGTGATATCGCCGCAAATGGCTGCCAGGAATGCATTCCACGCCCAAACGGCCACAGGAAAGTTGAATGCAGAAATAACACCGATCGGACCCAACGGATGCCATTGTTCATACATGCGATGATCGTTCCGTTCCGAATGCATGGTTTTACCATAGAGCATCCTGGATTGACCCACAGCAAAATCAGCAATATCAATCATTTCCTGAACCTCGCCGTCTCCCTCCTGCTTTATTTTACCCATTTCCAAAGAAACCAGGCTGCCGAGGGCGTCTTTCTTTTCTCGCAGTGCATCGGCCATTTCTCGAACAAGTTGTCCTCGAATAGGAGCAGGAACTTTTTTCCAGGTTTTAAATGCTTCTTCAGAAGCGACCAACACTTTTTCATAGTCCTCTTCTGTGGCCTGGTATACTGACGCAATCACTTCACCTGTACTTGGGTTAATTGAATCAATCTTTTTAGAACCTGAAGATTTGATCCATTCATTGCCTCCGACACAAGCTCCGTAATTCTCTTTTTCAATTCCTAATTCGTTTAAAAAATCCATGTTTTTCCTATACTTAATTTTGAAAAATATTTTGTTAGTTCTTTGAGTAAAAATAGCTGGCAAAATTACATTTATTGGAATGTGTTTTCCTATACGGGAAAGTGGATTTTCTTTGTTTTTTAGTGAATGGTTACTTCTGAAAACTTATGGAATCTTGATTCATCACAATAATGCGTACCTATAAATAGAATAATGTTAAATTAATCCCAAAGATGAAAGGATAAGAATTAAATGAAGTCTTGGTATTCATTTTTCTACTGACACTTGATTCCTTGAAATCATCGGGATTGTAAACCTACAGAATCATCCCAAAATGGCCTAACGACAAATCCATCTGTTGAGGGATTGAATACCTGTAGATACTACAGAATCATTTTACAAAAACAGAATCTAAAACCATAATAATCCCGGAGGGATTATATGTCTATAAAAACACAAAAGAACAAAGTTCTTAACCCCGTTGGGGTTATATATTCAAGGAGGTAATGCATGGCTAATACTTTTACACAGATTTATATTCAAATCGTTTTTGCAGTACGAAACAGGCAAAGCCTGATCACACCAAAATTTGAAGAAGATTTATTCAAATATATAACCGGCATTGTTCGGAATAAAGGACATAAACTTATTTCAATAAATGGTATGCCTGACCATATCCATGCCTTTATTGGTTTAAAACCAAAGGAATCTATTTCCGACTTGGTCAGAGATATGAAGAAAGATTCTTCAAAATTCATCAACTCAAAAAATTGGTTACGAAGTCAATTCAATTGGCAAGAGGGTTATGGTGCTTTTTCGTATGGACAATCTCAACTAAATAATGTTGCTCGGTATATTGAAAACCAGAAAGAACATCATAGAAAAAGAACATTTAAGGAAGAATATATTGGGCTATTAAAGAAATTCCAAATTGACCATGATGAGCAATATTTGTTTAAATGGATTGATTAATAACCAAAATAAGTGAAAATTCATTCAACACCGAACGGTGTTGGGTTTGTTTTGATATTTAGTTTTTTATAGACATCTGATTCCTACGGAATCATCAAGATTGTAAATCTATGGATGAACCAGGATTGTAATCCTACAGAATCATCGGGATTATGAATCCTATGGAATCATCCTAAAATGGCAACACGCCAAATCCAACTATTGATGGATTGTATATCAGTAGATACCACAGAATTCTTTTACCTAAACAGAATCTCAAACTATAAAAATCCCGGAAGGATTATATATCTATAAACAGACTAAAGATCAAAGTTCTTAACCCTGTTAGGGTTATACCTTCAACGATACTAATACCTTTTCACAGAGTACTTCTATAATTCTTTAATTACATCCTCAATGCAAGACCCAATTTGATCAATTTGCTCTGCAGTAATCGTGAGTGCCGGAGCAATGCGGACAGTTGAATGATGGGTTTCTTTTACATACACACCACGTTTTAATAACTCCAAGGATACAGTATGTCCATCCAAGTGTTTTTCATTATGCATTTCAAATGCAGTTAGTAGCCCTCTGCCTCTGACCTCTTTAATCTTATCCGGATACTGCTTTTGAATCTGTTTTAATAATCCTAATAATTGATCACCACGATGCTGGGCTTTATCGGCTAAATTATCTTCAACTAATACTTTAATTGCATAAACTGAAACAACTGATGCTAATGGATATCCGCCAAATGTGGAGCCTTCTGAACCCGGGGTCAATACTCCGATAACTTCATCACTACCGGCTACAAATGAAACAGGTAAAATTCCGCCGCCTGCTGCCTTGCCGCAGCCCATTAAATCCGGTTTTATACCATAGAGCTGATGGGCGAAATTTGCGCCTGTTCGGCCAAACCCTGTTTGAACTTCATCCATTGCCAATAAAACATTGTATTTCTTACATAATGATGAAACCTGTGTCCAATAATCATCATCAGGACATATCACCCCACCTTCACCTTGAATCGGTTCCACCAGGAAAGCGGCAATACGATCGCCTTTTTCTTCAAATTTCGCTCGTAAGGCGGCAACATCATTAAACGGAACTAATTCGATTCCCGGGACAAATGGTCCGAATCCTTCACGAGCATCTTCGTCGTCCGTAAATGAAACTGCCGTCATGGAACGACCATGGAAATTCCCCTTCGCCCCGATAATAATCGCTTCATTTTCAGGGATATTTTTAACCTGGTATCCCCATCGGCGGTAAAAATTAAAAGGCAGTTGCGGCGCTTCCACCCCGGCCTCTTTTGGGGCGGCGCGGGCCACCCCCGTGATGTCTGTGGTGGGCCG
>VAOY01003909.1_pt1 | contig 60495 bp, 48 predicted proteins | sample 3393881 | NCBI WGS metagenome assembly VAOY01 (sample SAMN08290430, study PRJNA428436) | hydrothermal vent metagenome | isolation source: Deep-sea hydrothermal vent chimney | place: Indian Ocean: Southwest Indian Ridge
ATCACAGGTTAAAAACTGATAATGAGGAGGATATGACGGATGAATTCAAAATTGCATCATAATATCAAGCAGAAAAACGAACTGCAAAACTTAAGTAATAAGAAATGGAAAATTAACCAGGCTATAGCATTTAACGCAAAAGATGATTTTTCAGATTTGCCTAACTACGAAGTTGTATATAAAATTCTCAAAATTGTTCCTGAAGGTGACAATATGGAATTACAACTTTCCACTGCTGTAAAAAAAGCATATCCGGCAGATACTAAAGTAAGAATGCATACCCCAGCCTGTGGTTCGTATGTTTATACAACTATTGTTGGTTCAAAAGTTCCAAAAATCTGGAAAGCATATAGTAATAGTGCTGTTCTTGGAAAACCTGGACAGATGGGGTGGAAATTTTTCCGTCCGGGAACCGCTTTTGTGAAAATTATAATTTTGCCGAATTATGCTAAGAAAAAAGATGAGAAAATAGCCTTTACAGCTTTAACCCTGAAAGTAGCCGAATAATTTTTCTAATATTTACAAAAAAGCTCGACATTGCAGTTGAGCTTTTTTTTGTATTTATTTTTTTACAACTCCTTAGGCGTCGACGATTGCGAACATTAATTTTACTTCAAATACTTTTTTGCCGTCAACGCTGATAGTGCCGTGTCCTTTTCCGAAACGGGAGGAACCCGGCGCAATAATCATATCGCAGACTAATTGGTCGCCCGGGAAAACCGGATGGAATACTTCGGCGCGCTCAATTGACATGAAATAACCGATTTTCCCCTGGTTTTCAGGGCGGGAAAGCACTGCCACGCAACCCGCCTGGGCAGTGATTTCACACAGGAGGGAGCCGGGCAGCGTAGCGTAGTCGTCCGGGCAGTTCGCGAAGATTTCTTCGTTTTGAGAAATATTTTTGGTCGCGACCAGGTTGTTGCCGTCAATTTTGATGATGTTGTCAATGAGCAGGAAAGGATAACGATGCGGAATTAATTTCATAATCTCATTGACGTCATGAGATATTTCCGGAGTCTTGTCAAATTCGTTATACATTTCCGGCATTGCTTCAGGATGCGTCTTCGGACGCAGCGCTAAAGTTATCCTGGCCTGACAGCTGAGGCCGGAATTATTTGAAGTTTTACAGGAAACCACGGCTTCACCATTTTCGATCTCAAGAACTTCGGCATCAATCCGGATCCGGTCGCCGGGATTGTTCGGTTTGCGGAATTTGACTTTTTCAACAAGACGCATATAAATGTCATTTTTCCCGGCGGGATCAAGCTTGTCCGCGACCGCGAGCTGGGCGAGCTGTTTCATCGCTTCGACCTGCAAAACGCCGGGCATGATTGGATGCCCGGAGAAGTGCCCCTGGAAAAAATGTTCATTAATGGTTAAGTTTTTGACTCCGACATATTTTGTGTCGCTTTCCTTCGTGGCGCGGTCCAGCATTAACATTGGATAACGCTGCGGAAGAATTTTCTTGATTTTGTTCAAGCTGATAATATTATTATTCATAATTTTGTGTCCCCACCGGTTTATATTTGTTTTAACATTGCCGCGGCCAACTGGACATTGAAATAATGTCCCGGCTTGACAGCTATGATATTGGCTTTTACCCGTTGTCCGCACAAATAAATATCGCCGATTAAATCGAGAATTTTGTGGCGGACAATTTCATCTTTAAATCTCAACTCATCTTTGCAGATAATCGCCCCGTCATGGATAATCGCAGCGCTGTCCAGACTGCCGCCTTTGACTAAGCCCATTGCCATTAACTGTTTAAGGTCCCGGTAATGGACAAAGGTCCGGGCGGAACATATTTCATTCCGGTAAACTTCAGGCGTCACGCTGACTTCCATGTACTGGGTTTCAAGCGGACAGCCGGCAAAGGAGCTTACACAGGATATTTTTAATTCATCGCCCGGCGTAATTATTAATTGAGTGCCCTTCCCTTCGATATGGATAATTTTTTTCGCTGTCCAGATTTTCGCTTCGGCATCCTGTTCGACGCTGCCGGCTTCGAGCACTGCTTCCAGAAACGGCAGAGCGCTGCCGTCGACAATAGGAGGTTCCGGCCCGTCCAGGTCAACTGCGGCGTTGTCAATAGCGCCGGCATGCAGGGCGGACATGATATGTTCAATTGTATAAACGAGCACGTTTCCATTGCCGATAGTGGTGCCGCGGCGCGCGTCGACGACATTAGCGGCCAGGGCTTTGATTTCCGGTTTGCCGGGCAGGTCCACCCGCCTGAAAGTAATTCCGGTATTTACCGCCGCCGGCAGCACGGTGAGAGTCGCGCGGGCCCCGGTGTGAAGCGCTATTCCGGATAATGTCGCGGATTTTGCAAAAGTTCGTTGTTTCGGCATATTAAAAACGCTAAAATAAGTTATGTTAGTAAAGTTTTAATATAGCGCAGTTATTCAAATTTGAAACCGGCAGACGAAAATTATGGATGAATCAGTGAAAATAGTCGTTGTAACCGGCCCGACCGCTACCGGAAAGACCGCTTTGACGGTAAAACTGGCAAATTGTTTTGCCGGGGAGATCGTCAGTGTTGATTCGCGGCAGGTTTACCGCGGCATGGATATCGGCACCGGCAAAGACCTGGCGGAGTATCAGTTCAAAGGGCGGGCGGTTCCGTATCACTTAATTGATATTGCCGATCCGGACTACGCGTATAACCTGATGGAATTTTGTCTGGACGCGCGTTGCGCCGTTAAAAAAATCAGCGCCGCCGGGCATTTGCCGATTCTTTCCGGCGGCAGCGCCATGTACTTGAATGCCTTTCTTTCCGGTTTCAGTCTGCCGGGAGCTCCCCCTGATGAAGCAAAACGCCGGGAACTGCGCTCCAAAACCGTCGCGGAGCTGGACGAACTACTGAAAACCACCAGTCCTGAAGCGTTCGCGCAACTCAAGGATCACAATAATCGAACCAGGCTTCTGCGGGCACTGGAAAAATCCCGGGCTCCCGGACGGGTGCCGGAGCTTCCGCCTGTGAAATTCGAATCATTAATCCTCGGGGTGTATTTCCCCCGCAAAACGGTTCATCAACGCATCGAATCCCGGCTCGACGCGCGGCTCAGGGCGGGAATGATTGAGGAGGTGGAAAAACTTCATAATGATGGTGTTTCATGGAAAAGGCTTGATTTCCTGGGTTTGGAATATCGTTATGTCGCGGAATATTTGCGGGGAAAAACAACTTACGGCGATATGCGCGATAAATTACTCATCAAAATCCGCCAATTCGCCAAACGGCAGGACATCTGGTTCCGCAAAATGGAACGCGAAGGACACGTAATCCATTGGCTGCCCGGGGGCGATTTTGAGCAGGCGAAAGGGCTGGTAAATAACTTTTTAGCCGGTGAAGCCTTGCCCGAACCAACGATCAGGATCAAAGATATTGATTACGGCAGAAAAAAATAAAAAAAGCCGGATGTAACAGCTCCGTGATCCAGCGGCGGACTTTGCGCAGGCTGAGCCTGAGCGCAGCGAAAGGCAACGCGCTGGTCGAATTTTTTGACGATTTTGGTGGAAATCTCAGCAAAATTCGGCAGTTTTACAGCAGATTATCCATAAGTCCGACAGGCTGCTAGAGGCGCAAAACTGTTAATGCAGTATATTATTAGTAACTAACTCTTAGAGTGCAAATTGGTATAATGACAGCCTAATAGATTATTATAGCATAAAAATCCGTATTTACTTCGACTTTAATGTAGCACAACCGTCCCGGTTGTGAATATTCTCAAGCGGGACGCTTGAGCTACATTCCTGCTTGTTACTCAATGACATTAGCCTATTGCCACGTTCATGCAGAATGAACGAAGCGCCAATTCCTCGCTGACGTTGAATTTCAGCTCGTAAAGCAGTTTGTCTACTGCTTCCAGAGCCTGATACGCCGCTTTTTCATCGATTTCAGCAGGAATTTCCAGGCCGTCGAATATTTCCGGATTCGCCAGCTTTTCCGGCGGCGTACCGCAACTCAATAAATAAGTCTGCGCAAAACAGGTATGCATCGCGGAAATAAAATAATTGCGTTCGCGGATGTATTCGCCGGCCGCCGCCGCTTCAAACTGTGCGAGAATGCGTTTGCGCATCGGCGGCTCCAGTTCCTGCGCGTATTGCAGTTTTGCCGCCCATTCCGTTTCCACGCGGCCGGCGGCTGAATCTTTGAGATTTTGGGTGATTGAAATAATTTGAGCGGCGCATTGTTCCGCGAGGACCATATTGTTTTTTGCCTTGAACTGTAAATCATTCAAGGCGGCAAACAAAGCCCGGCTGTTTTCAAAATCAAATTCGCAGCGGTTTTCCAGTAAAATTAGGCTCTGGCAGCGTGAACGCGTCGTCGGCAGCAAGGCCGCCGGATTGCCGGTAGCTAAAATAAATAATGAATCGCGCGGCGGTTCCTCCAGAGTTTTGAGAAAGGCGTTTTGTGACTGCGTATTCATCCGGTCGCAATCATAAATGATGCCGATTTTTTTCCCCGCGACAGCGATACTGGTCAAATAAAATTGTTCCTCAAACCAGCGGATGGTATTGGGTTCGGGATTTCTATGTTCGCCAACCCGGATCTGCCAGGCTTTACCGGTGGGCGCTAGGGTGTAAAGCTCGGCGTAAGTCTGTTCGCTTAACTGGCGGCAGGTTTTGCATTCGGAACAAGGCGCGCCCTTGTCGTCTTTGTCGGGGCAGATGACAATCTGCGCGATTAGGGAAGCGAATTCCGCACGTATTTCAGGGGTGTCGCCGTGCAGTAAATAGGCGTGTGCCAATTTGTTGGTTCTGCAGGCGTTTATCAAACTCCTGACTATCAATGGAAACTTTTCAGCGTATTTTTTAAATAACATTTTCTACGAACTCCACTATTTTCCGGTGAATTTGTTCGGGAGCACCTATGGCGCTGACTATTTTTACCCGTTGGGGTTCGCGGCGGGCTATTTCCAGAAAACCATTGCGCACGGCACGGTGGAAATCAATATCCTCCATTTCAAAACGATCATGGGTGTTTTGGGTTTCCTCACGTCTGGCGGTGCGCTTAAAACCTTCTTCCGGCGGTAAATCCAGCAGAATCGTCAAAACCGGTTTGCAGGAACCCACGGCAAAATCATTCAGTAAATTGAGTTTATTCAAATCCATTCCCCGCGCGTAACCCTGATAAGCGTTGGTGGAATCGTAAAAACGATCACACAAAACAACGGCGCCGCGCTTGACGGCGGGTTCGATCAGGTAGCGGACGTGCTGCGCCCGGGCGGCTTCCAGTAAAAATAATTCGCTTTCGTCAAATATCGCTTCTTCGCCATTGTGATGTTTGATTAATTCGCGGAGCTGTTCGGCCACGGGAGTGCCGCCGGGCTCGCGGGTAATCAGGCATTCACGGCCGCGCCTGCTGATATAGTCTTTTAACAAGCGTAACTGGGTGCTTTTGCCCGCGCCCTCGGGGCCTTCAAATGTAATAAAACAGCCGTTCATATTCTGCCGATCCGTTAAATTCTGAATTTTGTCTATATTTATAAATAGCTCCATTTGCGAATTTCGCAAAGTGCAGTAAGTTTTATATAGCAAATATTTTTAAAATTAATGGAGCGCAAGATGTCTGCCAAAGAACTCAATCGCAATACTTATTTGTCAAAAAACGTGGGAAATTTTCCTGAAACCCTCAAAATCGGTGATCGTGAATACCTGAAAGTCGAAGATTTACGTTACGGAACCAATCCTCACCAACCGGCGGTTTTCTATAAGCCGGCCGGTCAAAGCAGCGTTATCGGCGATATGGAAATCCTCAAAAACGGTAAAAGTGGACTTTCACAGACAAATCTCGAAGATATTTCCTATGCTTTGAATATCGTTAAATTTTTCGACACCCCGGCCTGCGCGGTAATGAAACACGTCAACCCGAGCGGCGCGGCGGTTCAGGTCGGCGATGAAGGCTTGAAGCAAATTTACTGTAAAGCCCGCGATGCCGACGCGCGCGCGGCATTCGGCAGCGCGGTGGCTTTCAACGTGGAACTCGATATCGAAACAGCTAAGGAAATCATGGGGTCATTCGTCGAATGTGTAGTAGCTCCGGCTTTCGCGGACGGAGCGCTGGACGTTTTCAATGACCGGGAAACTTTCAAGCTTAACCGGCATATCCGCATCATCAAATGCGGCGATCCGGCGACTTTGCCGAAATTTACCGGTGATGACGCTGAAATATGCAGCACAATCAAAGTTCTGGCCGACGGCTCACTGGTGGTCGCGGCTCCATTGACGACTTCATTGCGCGGCGCGGCGGACATGAAGACAGCGGCCGGCGAAAACAACCGCGCCGGCCGGCAAAAATCAGAAATCGCCGCTTCCGGACAGCAAATCAAGGATTTACTCTTTGCCTGGTACGTGAACTTGAGTGTCCGCTCAAATGGCGTGGTAATTGTTGCCGACGGCCAGACTCTGGCGGTCGGAACCGGCGAACAGGACCGGGTCGGCGCGGTTGAACAAGCTATCATCAAAGCAAAAGAAAAATATCAGGGCGAGGGTACTTTGGAGGGGGCTGTCATGGCCAGTGACGGTTTTTTCCCGTTCGCGGACGGCGTGGAAACTGCGGCGGCGGCAGGCGTGAAAGCAATCATCGCCCCGGCGGGTTCACTGCGCGACGCGGACGTAATCAAACGCGCCAACGAATTAGGTGTAGCGCTTTATCACGCGCCGGAACGTATCTTTTCGCATCATTAGGATTTTAAGAACACGGATAAACACGGATGGACACGGACGGACACGGACAGATTGTGCCGGAGAAAACCGGCGGCTTGACCGCTCAAACTTTGCGTGGCGAGATCACCCGCGTTATTTATGAAAATGACGAGGGGGGCTTTTCCATTATACGTATTGCTGACGCGCAAGGTGTTGAACATACGGTCGTGGGTAATTTTTCCGGTGCTTTTGCGGGACAAAGCCTTGAAGTTACCGGTAAATTTGAGACGCATAAAGAATTCGGCATTCAACTCCGCGCGGAGCATTTCCGTTTTCTCCTGCCCAGTACACGTGAAGGAATTATCAAATATTTATCTTCAGGAATGATCGACGGGATCGGTCCTAAAAACGCTGAGAATATCGTTAATCATTTTGGTGATAAAACCTTAGAGATACTCGACAAATACTCCGTACGTTTGAAAGAAGTTCCCGGAATCGGCAAAAAACGCGCTTCCCAAATCAGCGAAGCGTGGAAAGCGCAGTCTTCACGGCGGGAAATTTTCATCTTCCTGCAGGGTTTGGGGATTTCCAGTCTTTACTGCCAGAAATTATACAAGGAATACGGCGACCAGGCGGCGGAAGTAGTTAAAGCCAATCCCTTCCGGCTGGCTGATGAAATAGATGGAATCGGATTCTTGATGGCGGACAATATCGCTTCGGCGCTTGGGATAGATCAAGTCGACCCGCAACGCCTCGCGGCCGGAACTCTGTACACTTTGAATCAATTGACTATGTCCGGACATTGTTGTTATCCCGTTGAAGAATTTACCGCCAAATGCGCGGAAACCTTGCGCGTTGAAGTGGAAATCGCCGGCAAGGGCGTGGATGAAGCGCTGCGGCAGGGCTTCATCAGCATTGAAAATGATATGGCTTATCCGGTTAATTTACTGCGGGCTGAAACTGAGCTGCCGAAATATATTTACGGTTTAGGCACTTGCCGGCGGCATCCTGGTTTAAAACTGGCAAAAGTCGCTCCGGCTGCAGGCCTTCAGCTCAGCGGCGAACAAATTCACGCAGTTGAGCGGGTGGGGCGGTATCCGCTGAATATTATTACCGGCGGCCCCGGAGTGGGCAAGACAACGGTTATTCATGAAATCGTCCGCCGCGCCCGGGCGGCTGGACTAAAGGTTTATCTGGCGGCTCCTACCGGGCGCGCCGCGAAACGGATGTCCGAAGCGACTGATTTTCCCGCTAAAACTATTCACCGTATGCTCAAATGGGAACCGGCTGAACACAAATTCGCTTATAACAGTGATCATAAACTGCCTTGTGATTTACTGATTGTTGATGAAATTTCAATGTTGGATATTACTTTGGCTTTGTATCTGTTCCGGGCGGTGAATTTTGGTACTTCCGTAGTCCTGGTAGGCGATGCCGACCAGTTGCCTTCGGTCGGCCCGGGAAAAGTTCTGCATAGTTTTTTAAGGTCGGGGATGTTCGCCGTAACCCGCTTGACGCAAATTTTCCGCCAGGGAGCGGGAAGCAGAATTATTTCCAACGCGCACCGGGTGAATCATGGAGAATTGCCGGAAAAATCGAATGATAATCAGAAATTGGCGGATTTTTACTGGATAGAACAGGATGATCCGGAGAAAGTCCTGGATTTAATTATACGTCTGCAGACGGAGCGGATCCCGCAGCGTTTTGGTTTTGATCCGATTCGTGACGTTCAGGTTTTGACGCCGATGAACCGGGGTAATTGCGGGACGCATTCGATAAATGACTGCCTGCAGCATATTTTGAATTCGGGGCACAAACCGCAATTCAAAGTCGGCGAACGTTCTTTTAAAGCCGGCGACCGGGTTATGCAGGTTTCCAATAATTATGATAAAAACGTTTTCAACGGCGACCTGGGACGGATTGGAAATATTGACAACAAAGAAAAAGTTTTCAGTGTTTACTATGGCGGCTCGAAAGTGGTCAAATATGAGTTCACTGAAGTTGACCAGATAACTTTGGCTTACGCGATCACGATCCACAAATCGCAGGGCAGCGAATTTCCCGTGGTGATTATGCCGATGCTGAATCAGCATTATATGCTGCTGCAGCGTAATTTATTGTACACCGGAATGACCCGCGCTAAAAAACTGCTCATTTTGATCGGCGGCGCCAGGGCTATAGGCATGGCGGTGCGAAACAGTCGCCTGGAACCGCGTTTTTCACAACTCACGCAAAGGTTAATAGCAATCAGGAAGCGAACACCGACAGACGATGAACACGGACAGATTGTTTAATAGATTGTATTTTTGCGATGATCTCCCTTGATAATAGCTTCGGGATACAATACATTAAATAGATAAGTGTTACTCATGGAGAAAGAATGTTTGGTAAAAGAATAGGCATAAAAGCGAAAATATTAATTGTAATGCTGCTTTTGACTGTTATTACTTTTGGCCTTGCCGCGATTTTAACCCTGGGAAATATTAACGCCCTGGGAAATTTTACCCTGAAATCCTGTGGTGAACTCGGGGCGAAGTCGCTGGCGGACAGCAGAGCCGCGTTACTGGAGCATTCGCGCGAAGAATTGTTGTCTCTGGTGGCCGGGCAGGCAATGATCGCGAATGTTCAGTTGAAGCGCCTGGAGGATGAATTGAATATGCTGGTCAACTTGTCCGGGCGTTACCTGCTTGGCGGGGAAAGTTCGTTAACGGGAAGTAATGAACAACGTTTTTTGAGTGTGAAAAAGCCTGACCCGCTGCTTAGTAAATCGCGAATTATTGTTTATTCCAAAGATTCCGGTGAACAATACAGGTCCAATATGGAGCGTATTGGCCGGCTTCACCCCTTGCTTAAGTTTATTTATGGTAATCAACGCAGCCTGGATATGATTTATGTATATACTTCCGACGGATACTATATCAGCTATCCGTGGACGAAACCTAGGAAATGTTTTTTACCCTTTAAACGGGAATGGTACAAAGAAGCTGTTAAAGCGTCAGGCAGGGTTGTGTGGGTCGGCCCCTATATTTCCTCCAACGCTAATAAAATAATCATGACTTGCGCCAAAGCTATTAAGAATTTCCAGGGCGAAATAATCGCGGTTTGCGGCTTGGATATAACGGTTAAAGAAATTACCCATGGTTTTATCGGCATGAAACTGGTTCACGCGGGGCGGGCGTTTTTGATTGACAAGGAAGGAAATATTCTGGCACGGCATAAGATGAAAGGCAAAGGCATGCAGTGGTATGAAGATTTTAAAAAAGAGAATCTGTTTAAAAGTAAAGATAAATGCCTGCGGAAAATAGCCGCGAAAATGGTTGCGGGAAAAGAAGGCGTTGAAAAGATTTGTGTGCGGGGAAAGCCCGAAATGCATGTGGCCTTCGCGCCGGTGTCTATAACAGGCTGGAGTATCGGGGTGGCTGTGGACTCCGCTGTCCTGACGGCTTCCGTACGCAAGTTGAAGCGGTAATGGAAGATAATATTAAAAAACACAAGTTGCGTATAAAAAACTATTTTGATAAAAATTTAAAAATTTATTTAATCACCGGCGGAGGTGTTTTGATTCTGGTTATGATATGGGGGATTGTGTTCTCCCATAGAATAACCGCGCCGGTTTTGATGTTAAAGAAAAAAGCTTTGAGGATTGCGAAAGGGGATTTTAAGAGCGGCATTCATCTGCACACCGGGGATGAACTTGAACACCTGGACAAAAGTTTTGACAGGATGACCAGGGATATTACCCACTACATGCTGCACGTGAGCAATACGGTGCGGGAACGCGAAAAAATAGAACAGGAGTTTGCGGTAGCCGGTAATATTCAGTCTTTCATGCTGCCGTCCAAATTTAAGAAAGTGCCGGAAGTCGCGATTGAATCCTATCTGAAGCCGGCTCATGAAGTCAGCGGTGATTTTTATAATTATTTTATGGTTGACAAGAAGCATTTATTCTTCTGCATCGGGAAAGTCGCCGGTAAAGGAGTGCCGGCGGCAATGCATATGGCACAGGTGATGACCTTGCTTAGCCACCTGGGGGCTATGAAGGTTGAACCTGAAAAACTTTTGCTCATAGTCAACAATACTCTGGTTATAAACAATAAAACAGATATGTCGGTCAGCGCATTTTGCGCTTTCCTGAATGTTGAAAGCGGTGAACTGGTGTTCAGTAATGCCGAACATATTCCGATGGTTTATATTCATGACGGCAAGGCCGCTTGTCCGCAAATAGAAAAATCCCCGGCGCTTGGAATTCATTCTGTCGGGAAAGAGCTTTTTAAACAAAACAGCTTACAGTTAAGCTGCGGGGATATTTTGTTTTTTACCACAAATGGCATTGATATGGAGGAAAATGAGAAGGGCGAAGTGTTTGGCGAAAAATATTTGTTGGATACCTTTAAAGACTTAAAGGATTCAAATGACAGTGTAATTAAGTTTGCTTTGGCGCGATTAAAAGAATTTTATGGTTCCCGAATATCAAAAAGAGATGTTGCTCTATTGGCGATTGAGTACAAAGGCGGGTTTGTATGAAAAAAATGTCTTTAAAAAACAGAATACTGTTATATTTTCTGATCATACCGTTTTGTGCTTTTGTGGCGGCAGGTATTCTGACTATTATAGATATGTATGAATTGCAGAGTTTTGCCGCAAAGACCGGAACCGATATTGCGAATGAAGTAACTCAGGAAAGCGTTTACGCGCTGCAAAAGGAAATTAATGCGGAATTGCAGATGCTCGCTGAAGGACAGGCGGCAATTTGTCAATTTCAGATGCGGCGGGCTCTTGCCGGAATGAAAGACATGGTTTCTTTATATTCAGCTATTTATACTGGAGAATACAATATTGATGATAAAGGCTTTGTGGCCGGGGAAACATATAACCATACTCTTAATGATGATTTTACTTATGTTAATTATCCCGCCGGCCTCAGCCGAACTGAAATAATGCGCGGTTTGAAAAAAATAACGATGATGCGCAACGCGTTTAAATTTTCCTGTGCCTATAATGATTATTATGTTGGAATGGGAATTGCTCTGCCCAATGGTTTGTTTTTAAAATATGACTGGTTTCCGGTTCCGCTGGATTATGATGTCCGAAAGACTCAGTGGTTCAAAAGCGCAATAGTCAAAAAAGGGGGGATTACATGGCTTGACCCGGCTCCATCCAGCACCAGCAATAAATTGCTTTTAACTTTTTCTCAAGCAGTAGTTATCAATGGCAAAATTGAAGCGATTATTGTGATTGACGTGCTTCCGCAGACTATTTTCAATGAATTTGTTATGACGCGCGGCACCGGCTGTTTTGCATTTTTAGTTGCCCCGTCCGGCGAGCTTGTGGCGCGGGAGGATATGATTACTAAAAAACTTATCTGGAACTTGTCCCCTGAAGAGAAAATGGAATTTAAAGAGGCTGTCCTTAAAAAAATAACAACCGGGAAGAAGGGAAATTTTACGACGGTATTCAAAGGAGAGCGTTTGAATGTGGCGTTTTATCCTATGTTTCCCGGGCGCTGGGGGGTTGGTGTCGCTATTCCCCTGAAAAATGTCCGGGTTGCCGTGGGAAAGGCTTCAGGCAAAATAGCCAAGAAAAAGAAAGTTTATATTCTGTCTACACGGCAGTATATTGATGAGAGGATATTAATTTATCTGGGAGTCGGCCTGGCCGTATTGATAATCATGTTGTTTTTTGCCGCCTGGGCGGCACGGCGTCTTGGAAAACCGGTTACGCAGTTGGAAGCGGGAGTGGAACTGTTCGGCAAAAGGAAATTAAATGAGAGGATTGAGCTTAAAAGCAATGATGAGTTTCAGGACTTGGGGGAAACTTTTAACGCCATGGCGTCCGAGTTAAACGAACAAATTAAAAACCTCAAGGAAAATATTGCTCACCAGGAACGGGCTAAGCATGAAATGCTTGTGGCGGCCGAAATTCAACGCTCAATGCTCCCGGATGTTTCTTTGGCCTTTCCGGAACATGACGAATTTGACATATACGCGGAAATGCATCCGGCCAAAGAGGTCGGCGGTGATTTTTATGATTTTTTTCTTGTCGACGAAAAGCATTTATTTTTCGCGATCGGGGATATTTCAGGTAAAGGGCTTTCCGCGGCGCTGTTTATGATGCGGGCGCTGACTTTGCTGCGGCACGAGGCGGAGGACGGATTCCCGCCTGACGAAATTTTTGTGAACGTCGGTAATGAATTGGAACACAACAATGATTCATGTATGTTTTTCACCGGGACTTGCGGTTTGTTAAATGTCAGCAGCGGCGAAATTGTTTTGAGCAATGCGGGGCATCCGCCGCCCTATTTGCGACATGGGAACAGCTTCGAGGCTGTAAAAACGGAAAACGGCATGATAGTCGGAGCTTTGCCGCTCAAACGGGAGCAGTTCAGTATCACAAAATTGCAGTTGCGAAAAGGCGATACCCTGTTTCTGTATACTGACGGCGTGACCGAGGCCTTCAATAATAAGCAGATGGAGTATCAAGCAGAACGTCTGCATGCCGCGTTACAGAAGCTTACCGGGGCCAACCCCTGGGAAATACTTGACGGGGTCACAAAATCCGTAGCTGAATTCAGGGGCGACGCTCCCCGGTCAGATGATATAACCATGTTGACGATTAAATATTATGCGTGATGAAAAAAAAGTTGTATTCCTGGAAATAAATTCCTCATATTCGCATTCAATGCCGGGATATTGCTTAATCCGCGCCCTGGCGGAACAGCAGCTTCCTGAATGGCGCTGGGGGCACTCCGGGGCGACCACCAAAACCGCGCCTGCTGAAATTGTCCGCGATGTAGAGGCGGGGAACCCGGATATTTTGCTGGCGACCGGATATATTTTCAACCTTGACTTATTACTGGAAGTTTGTATTGAGCTGAAAAAGGCTGATAAACGCTTGCCGATTTTTCTTGGCGGCCCGTGTTTTCTTGGGGACAACGAACATTTTCTGCGGGAAAATTCATGTATTTCCGGGGTCATCCGGGGAGATGAGTCTTCGGTTCCTGATTTACTGCGGCGGAAGAACTTTAAGCGGGTTGCCGGCTTATGTTATCTCGATGAGCAAAATTGTTACCGGGACAATCAGCGGGCGGATTACAAAGCTGAACTTGATACTTTGCCGTCCCCGTATCAACAGGGCATAATTCATCGCGGAAAAGCTTTTTATCAACTGGAAACCAGCCGGGGCTGCGGCGGAGCGTGTACTTTTTGCACCAGTTCCAAAAGTAAAGGCGTCAAATATCATTCTCCGGCACGGGTAAAAAAAGATTTGCGGGCGCTCCATGGGCTCGGGTATCGGGATATAAGGCTGATTGACCGTACTTTCAACGAGGATTCCAAACGCGCGCTTACAATGCTAAAATTTTTCGCGGAAGATTTTCCGGACATGCGTTTTCATTTGGAAATTCATCCCGGCAGGCTTAAGATGGAAGTCCTTGAGCAGTTGGCGAAAGCGAAAAAAGGCAGTTTGCATCTGGAGGCTGGAATTCAAAGTTTTGATCCGCTCGTACTGAAACGGATTTGCCGGCCGTCATCAGCGGAAACAGTCGAAAAAGCTTTACTTTCCCTGCTTTCTTCAGGTAATTTAGAACTCCACGCGGATTTGCTTGCCGGTTTGCCGGGGCAGACTTTGGCGTCTTTGCTAAGCGATGTAAATAAGTTGCTGGAATTAGCTCCCGACGAAATTCAACTGGAAAATTTAAAACTTCTGCCGGGAACGGCGCTGCGCGAAAATCCACCGCCGGGCCTGAAGTATAACCCGGCCCCCCCCTGGCGGATAGAGCAGACTAATGAAATGAGCGCGGCGGATTTAACAACGGCCGCTTTGTATTCTTATGTCCTGGATTCGTGGTATAATCCGCCGGGATTGAGAAATGTATTTCGTTTCTGCGCCCGGCGAATTGAGGACTTTTTTGTTAAATTTTGTACTTTTATTGAGCCGTATTGCGATTTAAACAAAGGCAAATTGCCGATGGAAAAGCGTTTTGATCTGCTGGAGGAATTTTTACGGAAGCAGGATGAAAAATCCCTGGAATTATGCCGTTTCGCAAAAATCGCCGGTGGTTTCCGTTGTGTGGAAGCGGATTTACGCGAATATTCAAAGCCGCCTGATGAGACTGTCATCTGGCGTCGGGCTGGTTTGGATGAAAATACCGCAATAAAACGTTGTGTGATTTTAGCCTGCAGTTTCAACGCGGCGGATTTCTGGCTGGACGCGAAAGCACAGCTCCAAACTGGGAAAAGCAGATATATCTTCAAATTGCATTATGGTAGAAATGTTGCTTGTCTTGTAACATCCGCCTGTGGCGGAAACTTAGGGTGGTAATTGCTTAGCGCATTCCGGATTGTCCGCTTTCAACTGGACAAAATGATTAACGAGCTTTATATTAATCTTGTTTTTTAAAAGTCGCATATCCGGGGAACGACTTTTGGAATATTATTAAAAAATAATAAGGATATATTTTTATGCAGATAGTTGACCGCGAATTTATGGATAAGCTTACTGGACAGGCGAAAACAAGTGAGCGCAAGCGAGCTCATTTTAATTTTCATGAATCGCTTGATGAAGGCATTCACCGTTTATGCATGGGGGCGGAACCCGGAACATTTATCCGTCCCCACCGGCATTTTTCGGCCGGCAAATGGGAGTTATTTACTATTTTGCGCGGAAAAATCGTGGTTTTGATATTTGCTGAGGACGGCCGGGTGCTGAAACGTGTTGAAATGACCGCCGGCGGCGACACTTGTTCGGTGGAAATTCCCGCGAGTTCATGGCATGCTTTCGCTTCAATGCAAAGCGCTTCCATTGTAATGGAAGTCAAAAGCGGGCCCTATATGCGCCCGGCTGCCGGGGATTGGCTGCCGGGAACGCCCGCGGAGGGTGAAGCCGGCGCCGACGAACTTGAAAAATGGTATCAAAACGCTCAAGTCGGAGATAAATTATTTTGCAGTTGAGGAAAATATGAAAAAATATCTGGAAGATGAAAAATCTAAAATAGTAGCGGTTCGTATAATATTATGCGTGGGAGTTTTGGCCTTTTCGCTTTTACTCGCCGGCCTGTTCATGTTGTTGCGGAAAACTCCTAAACGCCGCTCAGCTTCCGAATTGGTCAAAGTGCTTCTGGCTGTTCCGGTAAAACTTGAGGACGTTAAACTGACACTTTGCGGCTACGGTACGGTTGAACCGATCCAGGAAGTAACCCTGAGTTCAGAATTGCAGGGCCGGATTACCATGAAATCCGTAGATTTAAAGGCCGGGCAATTAGTCATGAAAGGACAAGTTCTTGCTAAAATTAATTCCATTGACTACGAAATCGCCTTGCAGAAAGCTTCGGCCGAAGTCATGCGGCTCCGCGCTGAATTGATTCAACTCAGACAATACATTAAAGACTGGGAGGGGGAGCTTGAGAAGGACAGGAAAATTTTAGCTTTGTGCGTCAGCGATTACAGGCGGCAGACAAAACTTCAGCGCCGGGGCGCAACCGCCACGAAATCCGTTGAAATCGCGCAGCGCCTGGTCGTCAATCAACGCAAGGAACTTATTAACGCCAACAGTAATCTCAAACAGAAGCGCTTGCAGATTGCAACCCTGCAAGCCCGCCTGAGAGGCGCGGAGGCTCAGGAAAAACAAGCGCGGGTAAATATAACACGCAGCGTCATTCGCAGTCCTTTCAACGGCCGGCTCAAAAAATTATACATTGATCATGGAGAACTGGCCGGCTGCGGCACAAAATTATTTGATATCGCTGATGATACGCAACTGGAAATACCGGTTTCGATTGACGCCCGCGAGGCCGCCCGGTCCATGGGATTGATTAAAAATAAATCCGAAAAAAAATATTTAAACTGGTTCAAGTCTCCGGAAAACAAAAAAGTCAAAATTCAATGGACGGAAGGGGCGGATTTGTGTGAATGGGAAGGCCGTATTAACCGGGTGAAAGAGTTTTGCGCCGAAACCGGGACGGTAACTTTTATTATTCGCCCGGTGCGCTTCCTGAAAGGGTGCAACGGTTTTTTTCCTTTGCTTTCCGGGATGTTCTGTAAAGTCTTTTTTACCGGAATTACTTTAAAGAATGCCGTTTTGGTTTCCTGGCCGGCCGTACAGCTCGACGGGAATGCTTATGTCGTCAACAAACAGGGGCGGCTTGAACAGCGTAAAATAACGGTTTTTTCAACAAAAGGTGAAAAAGCCATTATTTCCGAAGGCCTGAAAAATGGCGATCTCCTGATCATCCAGCGCTTGCCGCACGGTTTGATAAATGGTATGAAAGTACGTCCGGTCAATCCAAAAACCAACTTGCCGTATGAGCTCGGGAATGACGAACGGAAGCCAAATAAAAAGCGGCCCGCGGGAAAATAGAATATGAAAGGATTCTTTAAAATTTTACTGAAAAATCCGGTTTTCGTCAATATGTTGATGTTTATTGTCATTGCGGGCGGTATTTTCGGCGCGGCTTCGATGTCCAGGGAATTATTCCCCAGCTTTGAATTGGACAGGATTCTGGTTGAAGTCGTTTGCCGCGGCGCCTATCCGGCGGAAGTCGAGGAATCTATATGCTTGAAGCTGGAAGAAGCTATTGACGGGATTGAGGGAGTTAAAGAAATACAGACTACCGCGGCCGAAGGCTGCGGCAGCGCCCTGATTACGGTTGAGGATGGATTTGACCTGAATGATGTCGTTGACGAAGTGACATCCGCAGTGGATGCGATTTCAACCTTTCCGGCGGATGCGGAAAGCCCGACCGTGGAAAAAATAAAACGCAGAGCCAACGTCTTATCAATAATAGTCTGGGGGGATTTACCGGAACGGCAGTTGAAAGAGGCGGTACGGGTGCTGAAAGATGAATTACTGCAGATAAAAGGCATCAGCCAGGCTTCAATCAGCGGAACCCGGGAATACGAAATATCAGTTGAAGTTTCTGAAGATAAATTGCGCAAGTATAATTTGAATTTCTCCATGGTGAGCGACGCGATCCGCCGTAATGGACTCAATTATTCCATGGGAACCATCCGAACCAGCGACGAGGAATACCGCATCCGCGCCGTCGGACGCAAATACCATGCTCGCGATTATGATAAAATCCCAATTATCACCCGTACCGATGGAACCATCATAACTTTGGGGGACATAGCTGAAATCAAAGATACGTTCAACCCTGATTCCAGAGTAATTTCACTGTTTAACGGCAAACCGGCGGTATCGCTGAATGTTTTCAAAACGGATAAGGAAGACACCATTGATATTTCTGATAATATAAAGAAATTTCTGCTCCGCAAAGAAAAAGAAATGCCTGAATCCATCCATTTTACAATCACTGCCGATATGGCGAAGCTGATAAGGGGACGCCTGAACATGCTGGTAAATAACGGAATGCTGGGCCTGGTTCTGGTATTTTTCGCTCTCTGGATGTTTTTGGATATAAGACTTAGTTTCTGGGTGACATTAGGGATTCCAATCTCATTAGCGGGCGCAATGGTCATCATGGCGCTGTCGGGATGTTCGATTAACATGCTTTCCCTGTTCGGATTCATAATGGTTTTGGGATTGATCGTGGATGACGCCATCGTTATAGGGGAATCCATCTATAATAAACGTGTTGAAGGCGCCGGCTGCCGGGATTCGGTTATAAATGGAACCAGCATCGTGGCTTTGCCGGTAATTGCGGCGGTAACAACTACGATTGTCGCTTTTACGCCGCTCTTCGCGATCACGGGAATTATGGGAAAATTTATTCTGCAAATTCCCATCCCGGTTATTGCCGCTTTAAGTGTATCGCTGATTGAGTGCCTGATCATTTTGCCGGTGCATTTGCGGCATTTGCCCGGTTTAGACAAGACGCATTCCCCGAAAAAATATAATATTATGGGAAGACTGCGGCAGAAAATTTCACGTGGATTAACACATTTTATAAAAAATATATACGGCCCTTTTGTTAAACTCGCTATACAATGGCGTTATCTGGCGGTGTGTATTGCCGTTGGAGTACTGATTATCATCGGCGGGCTTATCAAAAGCGGCTGGGTCAAAATCAGTTTTTTCCCGAAAACCGACAGTGATTACATTATGGCTAAAATTGAAATGACTCCCGGTACAACTCTGGCCGAAACCAAAAAAGTTGCCGCCCGGGTATTGGCCGGCTGGCGGAAAGTCGAGAAAATGTTTGCTGACGATATTCCCGCTGATAAAAAAATGTCAAGCGGGGTTTATACATTGATTGGCGCTTCAACGATGTTTGGCGAAGGCGTGACTAAAAGTTCGGAACTGGAAATAAATATTGACCTGCTCGGGTCCGAATACAGAAAAATCTTTTCAGATACTCTGGTCGGCGCGTGGCAGAAAGCCGTAGGCCCGATTGCCGGGGCGCTCAGAACCAGCTTCACCAAAAAACAGCACGATGTGGGCGGCAATCCGATAGAGGTGAAAATTAAAGGCGACTCCTATGATGACATATTAGCCGCGGCAAATGCCTTGAAGGAAAAAATCGCTTTGTACCCGGGCGTCTACGACGAAAAAATAGATTACAACCCGGGGAAACGCGAGTTTGTGATAACTATAAAACCCAGCGCCTACCGCTACGGATTGAGCCTGGACGACATCAGCCGTTATATCCGGGGCGGTTTTTATGGCAACGAGGCGCTGCGCTTTCAAAGCGGCCGCGACGATATTCGGGTAAAGGTTCGTTATCCCGAAAAAGGCGGACGCAATTCAATCGAGTATTTGAAGACATTACGCATTGAAATCCCGGGCGGGAAACGGGTTCCGCTGGCCAGTGTGGCTGATATAAAATTGCAGGAAGGACTGAATACTACAACCCGGTATAATCGAAAACGTGTCATTCAGGTTGTCGCCGATTTGAGTAAAGACGGCAATCTCACCGAAATAATGGCTGATTTAAGGACGAATGTATTTAAAGAAATAGAAACAAGGTATCCGGTTATTTGCGAGATTGAAGGGCAGGAGAAAGAACGTATGGAAGCAATGGGTGGTTTATTCTTTGGATTTCCGTTAGCATTACTGGGGATATATTTCATTATCGCTTCGATGTTTCGTTCATACATGCAGCCGGTGGTTATTATGACAATAATTCCATTCGGACTTATCGGCGGTGTTATCGGCCACATTCTGATGGGAAAATCTTTGTCAATATTGAGTATGTTCGGCCTCGTGGCATTGTCAGGAATTGTCGTCAACGACGCGATTGTTTTAATTGAAGCTGTCAATACGCAGATGGAAGCGGGCGTAGCGCTGCATATTGCCGTTTGCGAAGGCGGAAAACGACGGTTCAGGGCTATTCTTTTAACTACTTTGACAACTTGCGCCGGCTTGATGCCCTTAATTCTGGAAAAAAGTTTTCAAGCGCAATTTTTAATCCCGATGGCGATTTCGATTGCCTTTGGAGTTATGTTCGCTACTGTATTGACTTTGGTTTTGATGCCCTGTCAATTGATGATTTTAAGCGACTTCAGGCGTCTGTGGCATCGTCTCTGGAGCCAGGAATGGAGAACGCGCGAAGAACTTGAACCGCGTTCCAATACCTATATCCACGAAAACTTTGAAGATTAAGACATGTGCTATTTGTTCAATTGTTTAAAATACCGCATTAATCCCTTGATGCCGTGTTGTTTGACGTAGTCGCGGATAAAACGATAACCATCGCCGTAAATTTTGTTGCTGTTTATTTCCATGCGCTTATTCATAACTCCCCGGCCGTAAAGATCATTCACCCGGGTCGCGAAATATTCCGCCCAGCCCTCTTTTATTTTCAGGGATTTGATTTTCGGGAATTTTTCCTGCATCCAGTCGTGTCCCAGTTCATGCGCGCAGACTTCGATAAATTTCCACTCGGGCAGCCCCGATAAAATTAAAATGGAATAACGATTATTAGTTCGATATTTTGTGGTCTTTTCCTGCTTGCCGTTAAACAAAGAATAACTTGTTTCAACCTTCATCTTGATGGTGTAATTATATTTGAATAATCCCATTTCCATACCCGGTTCGTAGTTGGCTGATGCTTTTGGCAGAGTTTTTGAATCCACTAAACGAAAATGTATCCGGTGATTTGTCGCCCAGTCCAGTTTGCTTCGTATTTTGGCTCTGACTGCGTCGAATAACTTTCGCCCCGCGGCTTCTGAGAAGATTGCCGTTTTGTCGCAGTCAGCGCACAAAAAACGTCCGTCTTTCAAATACCTTCCTGAAGCCGCGGGCAGCGAACAAACACTGCACTTGGGTAAAGCGGCACAGTATTTGCAGTACACTTTATCTCCTTCAGGAGTCTTAATTATCACACCTTTGCTGAAAGGTTTATCACACAAGCTGCATTTTGGCAGGGTCGTTTCCAGACATTTTTTGGAGCAGTAAAATTTACCTTTCTTACGATACGACCCGCGTAAGCAACGCTTATGGCATGCAGCGCAGCGCGGTTTAGTTTTATTGAAACATTTTTTACCGCAAAATATTTTCCCTTCGGACTTCAGATATCTGCTTCCGCCGCGAATTTTCTTTTTGCAGACCGAACAACGTAAAGTTGCCGCCGCAAGCTGAAAGATGAATAAAAAACTCAAAATCATAAATAAAATTTTTCGCATAATATTCCTTTGCAGTATTTGCAGTATTTAAAATAATTACGAATTACACCATGGTTAACCCGTTGAAATGTTAATGCAGAACATCACTGGGGTGGACTGTTGAATGGAATCCGGGCCATTTAGCTATATCCTGCGGCCCGGCAGGCGCCGGGTCAAAAATTAGTTCACCATCCTTAATCCATTTACTGTCATGTTCTTCGAGGAACTCAAAAAGCAATTTCCGCATGTTTTCAAGCTGTTGAGCGTCGGGGGAGGAAGCAAGCAGATCAGATTGTTCGCAAGGGTCCTTTTTCAGGTTAAAAAAGAGTTCCGCACCACCATATGCAGTCCAGGTGTACTTGTAGTCTCCTTTAATAACGGCAAAATGAGTATAATCGCAATTACCATAAAAAGTGCGTTGTTGTTCCGGTTTGCTGCAAAGTTCAAGTAAATCCCGGCCATCAAGGCTGTTCGGGCAGTCTGTTCCGGCCAGCTTAAGTATTGTGGGCATAATATCCGTCAGATTGACAACAGTAGCGCAGGAGGAGCCTTTCAGCAGAGAGCTTTCCGGGGAGTTCGAAGGCGGCCTGACCAGTAAAGGGATATGTGCGGAACCTTCCAGAAATATACTTTTTGCTCCCATGTGGTGATCGCCAAGCATGTCTCCATGATCGGTTGTAAAAATAATCCAGGTATTTTCAAACAGCTTCAATTCGCGCATCCGGGCAAAAAGCAGCCCCAGTGAATAATCCACCTGGGTAATACATGCGTAATAGGCACGTTTATAATCCTTGAGTTGTTCATCACTCATCCGGTACGCATTATTCAGGCAGTATGTGGGGCGCATGAAGCCCTGGGGTATTCCGGCCATGTCCTTTGACCAGTCCCCGTAAACCGGCAGTGGAAGGTCCTTGTTCTGGTACAGGGCCCAATAATTGGCGCAGGGGTCAAAGGGCGGATGCGGCTTGGTAAAGCTGGTCCAGAGAAAAAATGGGCGGGTATCGTCACGGGTTTCAAGGAAATCAACCGAGCGTTGAACCGTCCAATGTGTCAGGCTGTGAAGCTCATCGACTGTTGAAATGACTGGTTCCACCTCATTTTCTCCCACGCCATGTTCTTTCGGGAGTCCGGCATGAGCGTTGCGATGTCGTTCCCGGTAATAATCCATGGGCAGTTCCATGTGTTCAAAGCCGTAATTAGCCCGCATCGGCTGAAAGTGCATTTTGCCCTGGGCTCGTGTCTGGTAGCCGTTCGCGGTCAAAAGTCCGGGCAGTGTCGGATTTTTTGTCATAGCTTGAACACTTTCCGCATTTCCGGTGATACCAAGCGTGTATCCGTGCTTTCCGGTCATAATGGTGCAGCGTGCCGGCACGCAAACCGGACTGTCACTGTAACAGCGGCTAAAGCTGATACCTTCATCAACGAGCCAGTTAAGGTGCGGGGTGTAAATATGCGGATTGCCGAGAGCGCCAATGGTGTCGAAACGCTGCTGGTCGGTGGTTATTAATAAAATATTCGGCCGGTGTCGGGCAGACATAATATGGTTCTCCTTTTGCGGGTTTAATTTCAGTTTATTTTTCAGCAGTCGAAACTTTACAGCCGACCGACAATAGTTTTTCGACGACATCTTCATAACCGCGATAGATTACGCCGGCGGAATTAATCGTGCTTTTACCTTTGGCGCACAGCGCGGCAATAAGCATTGCCATTCCGGCGCGGATGTCGGGACTGGACATTTGAATACCGCGCAGTTCGGCCGGTCCGTTGACAACTACCCGGTGCGGGTCGCAGACTATCGCTTTCGCGCCCATGCTCATGAGGCGGTCAACAAAATAAATACGGCTCTCAAACATTTTTTCAAAAAACAGAACCGAACCTTTCGCCTGCGTCGCCATGACAATCGCCGCACTCATTAAATCTGACGGGAATTGAGGCCAGGGGCCATCAGAAATAACCGGGCAATGCCCGTCAAAATCATCAATGACCCGCATTTCCTGATTCGCGGGCAGATAAATATGATCGTGCCTCAGTTCCATTTTTACCCCTAAACGTTCAAAAACCCGCCGCGTCATCCAGTAATGCCTGGGAGTCGTTCCTTTCAGCGTTAATTCGCCGCCGCAAACCGCGCCCAAAGCTAAAAAACTTCCGGCTTCAGTATGGTCACTGACAATATGGTGTTCCGCTCCGTGTAATTTTTCAACCCCTTCGATTTTCAATGTATTACTGCCCAGGCCACTTATTTTAGCGCCCATTTTGTTGAGCAGTTCCGCTAAATCCGTTACATGCGGTTCGGATGCGGCGTTGCGGATAACGGTCGTGCCGTCCGCCCCAACCGCCGCCATCATAATTTGTTCAGTAGCCGTTACGCTGGCTTCGTCCAGAAACAGCTCACAAGCGACAAGGCGGTTTTCCGCCTTAAAAATAAATTCATCATTGGTTTCGATTTTTATGCCCAGCTTGCGCAAACCGTAAAAATGCCCGTCCAAGCGGCGGCGGCCGATAACGTCCCCGCCCGGCGGGTGGATAAGCGCTTTGCCGCAGCGGATGGCCAGGGGCCCGGCAAACAAAATTGAAGCCCGCACCCTTGAACACAATTTTTCACTGATAGTTGATCCGGTAAATTTTTTTGCCTTGATTTCTATAACATTATTATCAAAATTAACATCCACGCCGAATTTCTCGACTATTTCCAGCATAACGCGGACGTCCAGAATATTCGGGGCGTTGCGCAAAATAACCTTTTCATCGGTCAGTAAAGACGCGGCAATCATCGGTAAAACCGCGTTTTTATTGCCGCTTATCGTAATTTCCCCCTTAATCGGGGACCGGCCTTCTATGTACAAAGTCTGCATGGTTAAATTCCTTTTGTGCTTATTAAAAGTAAGCAGAAAAGCATAGCTTTTCAAGTCTTAAGTTGTAAAATTATCCAGTTAAAGTATTGTAATTGAATATGGAATAAACCGATTAACTCAAAGTCAAATTTAAATATGTCAAATTACAGCGAAACTGACTGGAAAAATATAGTTTATCGCGGTGTTGAATCGGAAGAACTCGATTATAAAGCCGCGATTGACTGGAAAAAATTGAGTAGAGTCGGCAAAAGTAAATTTGTCCGGCACTGCCTGGCTATGGCTAATACCAAAGGCGGCTACATTGTCGTCGGCGTCGGCGAAGATTCCGCGGGGCAGCCCGCGCTTTTTACCGGGCTCACTCCCGCGCAGGCCAAATCTTTTGATCCGACAATCATCGGCAATTTCGTCAATCGCTATGCCGACCCGGAAATAGACATCACTATTGAACGCCCCATCGTCGATGGCAAACGCTACGCGATATTTGTTATCAGAGCTTTTTCCAGCATCCCGCATGTCTGCGCTTACGGCATGAACGAAGAACTGCAGCAGGGTGTTTTTTATATCCGTACCGCTGACGCTGCGAGCCGGGAAGCTCACCGCGCCAGCGAAATCCATACGATTATCCAGCGCGCCCTGCGGAATCAACGTGAATTACTGGGCCGGATGATTCGCGGCGTGCTTTACGAAAACCGTGACATGCCAATAGAAAATGCCGCCAGTCATTTCAAAGAGGATTCCAGCAACGGCAAACGGTTTTTCCTGCGCCGCCGCACTCCCGGCGACAATCAGAAACCCGCTGTTTTCCTGCAGCTGACAATCAGTCCGGCGCAATATACCAGAGACAGATTTACTTTGTCGGAAATAAAACGCGCCGCGAGCAGTTCCTCTTCCCTGTTGTCGGAACCGCATTTCGTTACTGAGCGTGATATGAGCGAGAGTTACTTCTCGAACGCCGCTTTGCGCTCACTGCCGGACGGCGAACTGAAAATGTGGCAGATTTTCAAAACCGGTATGTTTCATTATATTGCCTACTGGCCGGTGCCGGACAAAAAAATCAAATACCAGTATATTCTGCGTTTTTTCGCGGAAGCGGTCAGTTTCCCGGCCCGTTTATATTCGGAGCTTGGTTACGACGAGGAATTATTGAACATTACGGTCAGGCTCAATGAAGTGGAAAATGTTGAATTAATCGAACCGCCGTTGCTCAAAACTCAAAAGCACAGCGAATATCTTTGCCGCATACCGGATATCCGCATCACGCTCCAACGCAGCGCGGCGGATTTAGCCAGCGGCTATGTGGAGCACGCCGCCAGAATCATCAAGGAATTATGCGAAAGATTCAATTTCCCGGACGGACGCCACGACAATCTCCGCCAAAACATCATCGACTACCTCGAAAAACGCTCGTGATTTCCAGTATGCCGGCCCGGCCTTTTTTCAATTGGCAACTTGCAATCACATTTTCAGGAGTAATATTGTATTTTTAATTTTGTTTACCAAGGAATGGCTAAATGCTGGCAAAAAGGATTATTCCATGTTTGGATGTTACCGCCGGGCGCGTGGTGAAAGGGGTCAATTTTGTTGATTTGGTTGATGCCGGCGATCCCGTTGAAGCCGCGATAAAATACGATAAACAAGGTGCTGACGAAATAGTTTTCCTGGATATTACCGCGACCAGCGATAATCGCGCGACAATGCTTGATGTCGTGCGGCGCACCGCCTCACAAGTTTTTATCCCCCTGACCGTCGGCGGCGGAATCCGCACGGTGGAGGATATGCGCTTAATGCTCAATAACGGCGCTGATAAAACCTCTGTAAACACCGCCGCGATTAATAAGCCCGGGCTGATCAGTGCCGGAGCGGAACGCTTCGGCAGTCAATGCATTGTTGTGGCTATCGATGCCAAACGCGTTCCCGGACAAAAAAATAAATGGCGGGTTTACACCCACGGCGGCCGCAAAGCCGTTGACCTGGACGCGGTCGAATGGGCGAAGCGGGCTGTTGAACTGGGTGCCGGCGAAATATTGCTGACCAGCATGGACGCCGACGGCACCAAAGACGGTTACGATTGTGAACTGACCAGAGCCGTTTCCGAAGCTGTTTCCGTACCGCTTATCGCTTCCGGCGGCGCGGGAACCCTGGAACACCTGCTGGAGGTTCTCGAAAAAGGCAAAGCTGACGCGGTTCTCGCCGCCAGCATTTTTCACTTCGGAACTTTCACCGTCCCCGAAACAAAAGAATTTTTAAAACGACATAATATTCCAGTAAGGTAATTACAAAATGAGTAACAAAGCAAAGTTTAAACAAGCGTGTTTAGATTATCACGCAACTCCCGTCCCCGGCAAAATCGCCCTTAAAACAACGAAAGCATGTGAGACGCAAAAGGATTTGTCAATGGCCTATTCGCCAGGCGTGGCGATTCCCTGCATGGCGATCAGGGAAAATCCGCAGGACATCTGGAAATATACCGCCAAAGCTAATATCGTTGCCGTAGTCAGTGACGGAACCGCCGTACTTGGCCTGGGCAATATCGGCCCGGAAGCGGGCCTGCCGGTAATGGAGGGTAAATGCATTCTTTTTAAGCGTTTTGCCGATATCGACGCGATGCCGATATGCGTCAGCGATGTATTCCATGAGAATGGTGGAACCGACGCGAAAGCCCTGATTGAATTCACTAAAAAGCTTGAACCGACTTTCGGCGGCATAAACCTTGAAGATATCGCCGCGCCGGCGTGTTTTGAAGTTGAGCGGGAACTGAAACAAATCATGAAAATCCCGGTGTTCCACGACGATCAGCACGGCACCGCGATTATTTCACAAGCCGCCATCATCAACGCCCTGAAAATTGTCGGTAAAAAAATCGAAGACTGTAAATTTGTCATCAGCGGCGCCGGCGCCGCGGGAATAGCCTGTTGCGAATTCTACATTTCCGCCGGGGCTAAACGTGAAAATTTCATAATGTGCGACTCAAAAGGCGTTATTTATAAAGGACGCGGCAGCTTGACTCCGGAAAAAAAACAATTTGCCGTTGAAAGCGAAAAACGCAGTTTAGCCGAAGCCATGGAAGGCGCGGACATTTTCCTGGGATTTTCGGTTGCCGGGGCGGTCAGCGCCGAAATGGTCAAAAGCATGGCTCCGGAGCCGATCATTTTCGCGATGGCGAATCCGGTTCCTGAGATTTATCCGGACGAAGCTCTCGCCGCCGGCGCCGCCGTAGTCGGGACCGGACGCACTGATTTCCCGAACCAGGTCAATAATGTACTTGGCTTTCCCGGTATTTTCCGCGGAGCTTTGGATGTCCGTGCCAAAAATATCAATGAGGAAATGAAACTTGCCGCCGCCGCCGCCCTGGCTTCACTGGTCAACGAAGCGACGCCTCCTGAGGTGCTGGAGATTTTAAGCGCCGCCTATCCCGAGGACGCCGCCGCCGCTATGTTTGAAGGCGAAATACCGGTCAAAAATAGCTATGTCATTCCCAAACCATTCGATCCGCGCATTGTCCCGCGCGTCGCGCGTTACGTTGCCGAAGCCGCAATGCGGAGCGGGGCGGCAATGATAGAAATTATCGACCTGGACGCTTACGAACGCGAAGTCGCCGAACGGGTTAAAGCGGCAAATTGCAGGAATTCGGCATAATTATTTTTTGAATTGCCCGGTCATTACAGCAAAGCAGTCACTTACCCGTTCGGGGGGAGTGCAAGGAGCTTTGTTGGACAAATAACAGGCATAGGAATTTTTGTCATCAGGGCTGTAGCCGTGCATCCCCGGCAGGGCGTTCAAGCCCATGTCGCCGGGGACTATCTGGATGCCGGGTGCGAACAGCAGAATTTCCTCTCCGAACATATTATCGTCAAAATCAATTCCATATTCCCGTTTTTGTGCCTGAGTCAATAATTCAGCAGCTGACTGCGAATTAAGGATTTCCATTATTTGTTCGCGGGCGGGGGGATTGAAAAACCAGAAACGCGCCATGGTCGAATCAAATACCGCCGCGTAATCTTTGCCGAATTTTAAATCAAGTTTGTCAATCTGCTGTTTTAAATCGGATTCGCCGCGCAAGGGGGTCATGCCGTGATCCGAAATGACCGCGAAAGTGAAATCAGCATAATTATCATTAGCTGTTTGCAGTAAATCCTCTACGGTTTGTTCATATTTCAATATTTCTTCAGCAATCGCGGCCGGGTCGTTGATATTGTTATGCAGAAAACCGTCAAAACCGGCCGTGTACAGAAAACCGAACTGGATATCTCCCCGTTCCAGAGCAGTTTTCATCTGTTTTATATTGTGGCTTTCCGATTTGCGCCAATCGGAAATCAGGTAGGAAACTTTGTTTTCGTTCAAAATATCACATAAATTTTTTACCGGCGCTAAACCGCCGGCAGCGAAAATATCCGTTTTTTCGCAGTAGTCAAAAAACGGCAAACGGTCATACGGCATGCTGTACAGCTCGAAATAACCGCTGAAACCATATATTTTCTTTATTATTTGAGACAGGATATGCCGAACGCGCCAGCGCTTGAATATTTTACCCGGAAAATATTGCAGCGGTAAATATTTAAATATTTTAAACGGGGATTTTGAAGGAGCGTAGTAGTAAAAGCTGAAATGTTTATGTTCGGTCGGTTTTTTGCCGCTGAGTATTGTGGGAATTGCGGTTGAAGAATAACCGAACTGCATTTTCAGCGGATATCGGAATGGCAGCTTTTTTGCGCAAAACTTATGTTTATTGACAATCTCCCAGCCAAGAGCATCAATAAACATGAAAATAGTCAGGTGTTTTTCCATAATCCTTAAACCTGTTCTATTTCGCCGGTTTTACATTCTTTTCAGGTGTAACAGCTTTTGCCGGTGTAAGTTTTTGTTTTGTTTTGTCTATTTTGACAGTGGGAACTTTAGCAGTTATCGCCGGTTTGATAATTTTTGCTGGCGCAACTTTTTTTACCGGTGCGACTTTTTTTACCGGTTTTTTTGCTGGTGCTTTTAGCGGTGCTTTTAGTGGTGCTTTTAGTGGTGCAACTTTTTTTATCGGTTTTACAGCTTTCAGTGCTTTTAGTGGTGCTTTTAATGGCGCGCCTTTTTTTACTGGTGCAGCAGTTTTTGTTGATTTTCCAACTATTGCCGTAATAATTTTTTCTGATGAGACAGCTTTTTGGAGCTTAGCGCCTTTTACAGTTTTATTTATTTCTTCAGTTTTTAGTTTGCCCACTACAGTTTTCTCATCTTTAGTCCCGAAGAGTTCCAGGTTTTTGGCTATAGCCTTAGCTTTTTCGCGTTTCATTTTGAGGCGGGCAAAATGTTCCTTTTTGCGTCGTTTAGCCGCGGGCCTTCGTCCTGCTTCCGCAAGATAGGTGGCGAGAGAGTTGTTTTCGTAAATGATAGCATATTGTAATGCTGTGCGTCCACTGATGTCAACAGCATTAATATCCGCGCCGTATTCAACGAGCAGTCTGGCGGTGATAATGGAATTACGCATAGCGCACCACATCAAGGGGGTGCGGTTAGCAGTGTCTGCCAGGTTAACATTCACGCCCGCGCGAATCAGCACTCTTGCAAGCAGCCATTCTTTATAGTAAATAGCATAGGTTACTGGTGTCCATTCATCTTTTTTGTCCTGATAATTGAGCGGCGCGCCGTGTTCCATCAGTCTATAGGCTGCGGAGTTAGTGCCGTGAACAATTGCCTCAACCAGATTTTGACCTTGACGATAGGGGTCATCTGAGCTCAAATTAAACTTGGTACCCTTAGCTGGAGGAGTGGCACAGGAGTTCAGGAAAAATACAATAGTAGTATACATTGCTAATAAGAATATTTTTTTCATTTTTTTTATATCCTGTTCATTTTTTTTAAGATTTTGCCCTACAATTTTTAACATACTGCCTTAATGAGTATTTTCCAAGTTGATAGCCATTATTTATCAAGCAAAAAAACGCGGTTTATGAAATAAACGAGACCGGCAAAAGTAAAAAAAGGCGGATGCAACGGCTCCGTGATCCAGCGGCGACCGAACGTCGGCTTCGTTATCTTTTTTGTTTTGCCGATGCCGTCGAAATAAGCCGCGCAGAATCAAATATTTTTTATTTTTTTTGGTGGCACTTGTTGCGTATGGCGCAAAAAAGATGTAGTTTACAGAAAGCTGCTTTCATCGAACGGAGAATCAATATATGCGGGATAAACTGGAAAAGTTGAAGAGTTTGGTTGGTGACGCGTTTGAACTGCGGCGTGTCGCCGCGGTGCTGGATTGGGATCAACAAGTAGGAATGCCGGTTGCGGCAGCCGCTAACCGGGCGCGGCAGACTTCATTGATATCCAGTTTGGCGCATGAAAAATTGACCAGCAGTGAACTCGGGGATCTTTTGGCATATCTCGTGCCGGAAATGAAAAATCTCGATCCTGAATCTGATGAGTATTGCCTGATAAAACTGGCCGCCCGTGATTATAAACGCCGGACAAAAGTTCCTGCCGGACATGTTGCGGAATTTACTCATTTGACTTCTCTGGCTCATTCCAAATGGGAAAGCGCCTATGCCGGGTCTGATTTTCTGATCTTTAAAGATTCTCTGACTAAAATTTTCAAAATGCGCCGGGAATACGCGGATTTTTTTGCTCCTTACGATCACGTTTACGATCCATTGCTTGACGAGTTTGAGCCGGGCATGAAAACCGCCTCGCTTATTGAGATATTTGCTGTGATACGTCCATTGCAAGTCGAGCTTTTGCGGGAAATTGCGGCATGTCCGGAACCGGATCGAAGTTGCCTGGAGCATAAGTTTGCCGTCGACAAACAATGGCAGTTATCCAGGACCGCCGCCGCTGCGCTGGGTTACGATTTCAGTCGCGGCCGGCTCGATAGCGTTGTTCATCCTTTCACGACCTCGTTTAATTTGAATGATGTCCGTATAACTTCTTATGCCAAAGAGGATAATTTGAGTGCTTTGAGTGCGACCATGCACGAAGCCGGGCATGCTATATACGAACAGAATATAGCCGTATCACTGGAAAATACGCCGCTGGCAAGCGGGGTGTCGCTGGGAATGCATGAATCGCAATCCCGTTTGTGGGAAAACCTGGTCGGACGCTCTTATGCTTTTCTGCAATTCTTTTATCCCAAACTGCAAAGTGCTTTCCCGGTGCTGCAAAGCGTTTCATTAGATGAGTTTTACCGTGCTTGTAATGTGGTGAAGCCCGGATTCATTCGCATCGCTGCTGATGAAGCGACTTACAATATGCATGTTATGCTGCGTTTTGAATTGGAGGTTGCGATGCTTGAAGGTTCTTTAGCGGTCGCGGATCTGCCGGAAGCATGGAACGGGAAAATGGAGGAATATCTTGGAATTGTGCCGCCGAATGACTCCCTGGGATGTTTACAGGATGTGCATTGGTCGGCTGGTTTAATCGGGTATTTCCCGACCTATGCCCTGGGTAATTTGATTTCAGCTCAGCTTTGGGAAGCCTGCCGGGAAAAATTTACCGGCCTGGACGCGGCTATAGCTTGCGGGGATTTTGGAGAACTGCGCGGCTATTTGTGCGAAAATATACATCGTTACGGCAGCAAATTCGAGTCTATGGAATTACTGAAGCGCGTTGTCGGCAGCGGTATTCGTCCTGAAATTTATATTAAATATTTGCGGGAAAAATATTCGGCAATTTATGGATTGTGAATAAATGCGCTAAAAAATAGCGAGGAAGCTTGACAAACGAGCTTATATGCAGTGTATTTATGAAGGCGCTTATTTAACTGATTTTATCCCAAAAAGGATCTTATTTTATGTTACGTAGAATTTTCAGCTTAGTTGTTTCTTTGTTCATTGTCGCGGGGATTGCGGGTTGCGCCCGGCAAATTATTGTCGCGGAAGTGTTGCAGCAGCCGCTTGGAAGCAAAGTTTATTTGAAGCACAATATCTGGTATCGGGATCGGAAAGATATTGACTGCCTGAATCCGCAGCAGGGCAAAATTCTGCCTTTTGGTACAGAGCTTGAACCGGTCGAAGCAAGCGGAAGTAAGCTTTCTTTTAAAACAAAGGACGGGAAATTATTTACGATTTATTGTGATTACAGTTTGATCATGATGCCGATGGAGGCGTTTATTAAACAAGTTTTCACCTTGAAAAATCGCGCCGAATTAAGCAAGGGAATAAAGCCGGAGCTGCTTAAAAAACTACTCCTCGGCAAAATCGAACGGGGCATGACAAAAGATCAAGTACTTCTGGCGTGTGGTGTGCCGTCGGCATGCCGGACTCCTTCCGTACTGAACAGTACATGGATTTACTGGTTAACTCCCGATACGGTTTACCGGGTTGTTTTCCGGCGCGATAAAGTCAACACGATTATAAATATAAATGATAAACTTTAATTAACAGAGCTTATAAATGCAGAAAAAAAAAACAATATTAGTTACCGGCGGCGGCGGTTTTATCGGCTCGCATTTGTGTGAACGTTTACTTTCCGACGGGCACGATGTAGTTTGTCTGGACAATTTCTACACCGGTTCCAAGAATAATATCCGGCATTTGCTGGATTCCCCGAGTTTTGAATTAATCAGGCATGATATAACTTTGCCAATATATATTGAAGTGGACGCTATTTACAATTTAGCTTGTCCGGCTTCCCCGGTGCATTACCAGAACAACCCGATTCACACGACCAAAACTTGTGTTACCGGTGCCATTAATATGCTCGGTATCGCTAAACGTTTGAATATTCCTATTCTACAGGCGAGTACTTCGGAGGTTTACGGCAACCCGCTCGAACATCCGCAGACGGAGGAATATTGGGGCAACGTCAATTGCATAGGTGTCCGCAGTTGCTACGACGAGGGGAAGCGTTGTGCGGAGACATTGTTTTTTGATTACCGTCGTCAATTGAATGTTGCGGTTAAAGTTGTCCGTATATTCAATACCTACGGGCCGCGCATGCTGCCTTATGACGGACGTGTGGTCAGTAATTTTATTGTTCAGGCGCTGCAGGACAAGAATATAACTATTTACGGCAGCGGCAGTCAAACCAGAAGTTTTTGTTATGTCGCGGATCTGGTCGGGGCACTGGTGGCGATGATGGAAACCCCTGAAGCTGTTACCGGTCCGATAAATCTCGGTAATCCAGGTGAGTTTACCATGGTGGAATTAGCTGACCTGGTCATTGAACTGACCGGTTCAAAGTCAAAAAAGGTTTTCAAAGAATTACCTCAGGACGATCCTACTCAGCGTAAACCGGATATTTCAAAAGCCAAAAAAGTTCTCAAATGGGAGCCTGAAGTGCAGTTGCGTGAGGGGTTGGCTAAAACCATCGAATATTTTGCCTCTATTATTTAAATTATAGTTTATTGAGCCGCTCCGCTGGAGCTGGATGAATATTGAACATATATAACCACGGGTTGGCACCCGTGGCTACGATAGAATCATCCCTCCGGGATTTATAATTCAAATTCAGGTAATATAAAATGAGAAACCAAGCTCCACAGGTGTTAAAACTGTGGAATAATCAAGCTCCGCAGGAGCGATTTAACCGTAGCCACGGGTGTTAACCCGTGGAACAACGATGTGCGAACAACATATCAAGCTCCGCAGGAGCGATTTAACCGTAGCCCCGGGTGTTAACCCGTGGAACAACGATGTGCGAACAACATATCAAGCTCCGCAGGAGCGGCTCACAAAGAAAGGTAAATATGGGACATACATACACATCTTTACATTATCATATCGTATTTTCGACTAAACAACGCTTAGAAATAATGTCCCCTGAATTAAAAGATTCTTTATCTGCATATATTGCAAAAACAATAAATAATGAATTTGGTTTTACACGAAAAATAAATGGTACTGATAATCATATTCATATTTGCGCTGATTTAAAATCAAGATTTGCGCTCGCAAATATATTGAGAACAATTAAGGCGAATTCATCTAAATGGATAAAGAATAATTTTCAATTAAAAGGTGATTTTGCGTGGCAGGAAGGATATGGAGCATTTACGGTAAGTAAATCATCTGTTCCGGATGTAATAAAATATATTATAGCACAAGAAGAGCATCATAAGAAAATGACATTTCAGGAAGAGTTTATCAAATTATTGGAAAAGCATGGGGTTGAATACGATAAAAGGTATATTTGGGATTAGTTTATTGAGCCGCTCCTGCGGAGCTCGAATGTGTGGTGGATGTTTAACCACGGGTTTACACCCGTGGCTACTATTGAATCATCCCTTCGGGATTTTTAAATAATATAAAATGAGAAATCAAGCTCCACAGGTGTTAAAACCGTGGAATGATTAAGCTCCGCAGGAGCGGTTCAACCGTAGCCCCGGGTGCAAACCCGTGGAACGATGTGCGAACAAAATATTAAGCTCCGCAGGAGCGGTTCAACCGTAGCCCCGGGTGTAAACCCGTGGAACTCCGCAGGAGCGGTTCAACCGTAGCCCCGGGTGTAAACCCGTGGAACTCCGCAGGAGCGATTTAACCGTAGCCCCCCGGGTGCAAACCCGTGGAACGATGTGCGAACAAGATATAAGCTCCGCAGGAGCGGCATACAAAAAAGACAAGCATGAAACAAAGCGGGTTTACAGGTATTGAATTAGCAGAATGCACTATGGGGCAATGGAATAGCATTCCATTGGGATTTGAGTTGGACCGGGTGCTCACCGATACGCGTGCTGATTGTTCAGGCGCCTTGTTCCTGGCCCTGCGCGGAGAAAACTTTGACGCCCATGATTTTCTTGCCGCGGCGCTTGCCGCGGGAGCGGCGGCCCTGTGCGTCGAAAAAACTTTTGCCGGCTGGCTCAAGGCTGGCTGGAATATTCCGGTTTTATTGGTTGATGACACTTTGTCGGCGTATCAGGCGATTGCGAACTTTCACAAAAAACGCTTTGAAAATTTGCGTTCGGTGGCGATTACCGGGAGCATGGGAAAAACCAGCTGCAAAGAAATTATTCGTTCCATCCTGATCGCGGCAGTTGGTGAAGACGCGGTTTACGCGACTGAAAACAATACTAATAATCAAGTCGGAGTGCCGCGGAATTTACTCAAGGTGAATCATAAACACCGTTTTTGTGTTCTGGAAATGGGGTCGAATCATTTTGGCGAGATGGAACCCTTAAGCCGGACGCTTGAGCCGGATGTGGCCTTGATAAACTCAATTGCCCCATGTCATTTGGAAGCATTTGGCGGCCTGCGCGGCGTGGCGCGGGAAAAATGCAAAATATTTACCGGGCTGAAGCCGGACGGAATCGCGGTTATTCCGGCGGATTGTCCCGAAATTGATTATTTATTGACGCAGACAGAAAAATTCAAAACTGTACGTTTCGGCAGGGAGGTCAAAGTTATTTACCATGGCGGCAATTTACACGGCAGCAGGATTGAACTGCTGTTTAATGATTTACCCGGACGAATAAAGCTTGACTGGCCTTTGAGCGGAGCGCATCAAGCCGCTAATGCGGCGGCGGCGGCAACGGTTGCTTTGAGCCTGGGGATTGACGCGGAGACGATTGCCTGTGGTTTGCGGAACTGCGTTTTGCCCGGAATGCGGATGAAAGTCGCCCGCGTAAATGATATTGACTGGATAAATGACGCCTACAATGCCAGCCCGGAAAGCGTTGCGGCGGCTTTGCGCTGGCTGCAGGAATTTGTCGATGCTGAGAATTTGGTATTGGTGCTTGGAGATATGCTGGAACTCGGGGAAGCTGCAGGCAGCCGGCATCAAAAAGTTTTGCGCCGGGCTTTTGACTTATTCCCGGATGCGGTTTTTATCCTGGTAGGCAGTGAGTTTGAACAGGCGGGGCGGGAGCTTGAGCTTCCACGCAGGACTCGTTTTTGCGAAAATTCAGACGAGGCGAAAGAGCTTTTAAATCCCTTGCTGAGAACCGGGCAAACTGTATTTTTGAAAGGTTCGAGAGGAATTAAGTTGGAAAAGGTATGGCCTTATGAAAACAGTTAGTGACTATGTAACACATTTGACTTCATTGATTTACGGCAAAATAATTATAAATGATGTGCCGGTCGGCCAGGTGACATGTGATTCGCGGCGGGTCAAACCGGGAACGCTTTTCTGCGCGATAGCCGGAAGCACTGGTAATGGACATGATTATATAGAATCAGCTATCGCAAAAGGGGCGGCGGGGATTGTTTACGGTCAGGATTTGAAAGAATATGCTCCCGGGGTTTCTTATTTAAAAGTGAAGCGGCAATACTTGGCTTACGCTATGGCTTGCGAATTGTTTTTTGGCTGTCCCGCGAAAAAATTCAGGCTGCATGGAATAACCGGGACTAACGGCAAAACCACTACTGCTTTTTTACTGGAACATATTTTAACGGAAAGCAATTTGAAGACCGCTTTGATTACTACTGTCGAATGCCGTAACGGCAAAGAAGTCGCGCCTTCCGTTCATACTACGCCTGATGCCTGGAAACTGCAAAGCTTATTCCGGCGGATTGCGGATAATAATTGTCATGACGCGGTGATGGAAGTGTCAAGTCATGGATTGGATCAATTCCGGCCGGGCAGCGCGAAATTTCAAAGTGCTGTTTTTACCAATTTGACCGGTGAACATTTGGATTACCATGAGAATATGGAAAAGTATTTTGCCGCCAAAAAACGTTTATTCACCCATTATCCCGCAGAAAATGGAAGCGCGGTAATTAATATTGATGATGAATACGGTAAAAGGCTTGCCCATGAGTTAAAACACAAAAAAATTATTGGTTACGGGCAGAGTGAAGACGCGGCCTGCCGGATTGTTAATTTAGTTACGCAGAGTTCCGGCACTAGTTTTGAATTGGAGTTTGCAGGAGATACTTTTAAAGTAACTTCTCCATTAATCGGCGAATATAATGCTTATAATGCCTGTGCGGCGTTTAGCGCGGCGGTGGCTTCGGGAATTGACGGACAAGCGGCCGCCGCAGCTTTGAGCGGTAAAATACAAATTCCCGGCAGGCTTGAACGTTTTTGTGACGCGCGCGGCGTCAGTTATTTTGTTGATTACGCGCACACCGATGATGCTTTGCGCAATGTCCTGAAAAATTTGCGGATTATAGCCCGGAAACGAATTATTACAGTTTTCGGCTGCGGCGGAAACCGCGACCGCGGTAAACGTCCGCGCATGGCCCGGGCCGCTGCCGAATATTCCGACCTGCTCATAATCACCAGCGATAATCCGCGAAAAGAAAATCCGCTGGATATTATCGGTGAAGTGAAAGCAGGAGTGCCGGACAATACTGAATTTTTAATTGAGGCTGATCGTGAAAAAGCAATAAAATCAGCCTCAAAGTTGGCGGGAAAAGATGATATTGTTCTGGTCGCGGGCAAAGGACATGAAACTTATCAGGATATCAACGGACAACTTTTTGATTTTGATGATCGGGAAATAATAACCGGCATCTGTGCAACTGCCACTCAATAAGAAAAGGATATAGTCCAGATGACATCTGGTCGGTGATCCAATTGGTATTTTTAGTAATTGAGGCTATTGTTTTTTCAGCTTGTTTGATAATTTTAAAAGTGTATAATGTAGCACATGCGTCCCGCTTGTGAATATTCTCAAGCGGGACGCATGAGCTGCATTGGTTGAAAAGACACTTTTCAGGATGAAATTTTTCGCGCAAAACAGGGAAAAAGGAAAGAATGTATAAAATTTTTGTCAGCGCAACAGCTTATGATTCCGGCAAATCAGGAATTTCAGTGTATATAAATAATGTTGTAAGGGAATTAGGTAAAGATAATCAATTGGAAGTTCTGGCTTTTCGCGATGACATTGAGTTAATGCCGGAATCTGATAATATCAAATACCTGGAAGCCGCGTCATTTTTACGCAAACCGCTGATTAATATGCTGTGGCATTTATTTATTCTGCCATGGACTTTGAGCTGGAAAAGATATGATTTTATCCTTTTGCCTGCCGGTAATCGGCGGCTTTTGCGCTTTTGCCGGAAATTCACGATTGCGGTGGTGCATGATTTGTCGCAGTACCATGTTGAGCAGAAATATGATTTTTTAAGGATGTTTTACTGCAAAAAAGTATTGCCGTTTTATCTTAAGCGCGTGAATCGCGTTGTCGCGGTAAGCGGCAGTACCGCGGCGGACCTGGAGCGTTTCTGGAAAATCCCCGCTTCCCGGATAAGTATTGACTACAATGGTTTTGATGGCCGGAATTTTAATTCAAAGCCGGTCGGCGGCAAAGCGATTTTAGCAAAATTCAAGCTGAAAAAGAAGTACATTTTTTATGTTTCCAGAATCGAGCATCCCGGTAAAAACCATTTGAATCTGATCAAGGCATACGAAGCTCTGCCGGAAAAATTGAAAAGTGAATACGATCTGGTGTTGGCGGGCAGTTTCTGGCCGGGGTCGGAAGCGGTGAAAGATTATGCTGAAAAATCCGGCGCGGCGGAAAATATTAAATTTATCGGTTTTGTCAAACCCGAAGAACTGGCCTCTTTATATCATAGCGCTTCCCTGTATGTTTTCCCGTCATTGTTTGAAGGATTCGGCTTGTCGCTGCTTGAAGCAATGGCTTGCGGCGTCGCCGTGGCTTGTTCAAAAACATCTTCGCTTGGCGAAATTGCCGCTGATGCCGCGATACAATTTGATCCGGCCCGGGTTGATGAAATCACTTCAGCCATGCGGGATATCCTGGAAAAACCATCTCTGCGGGAGAAGCTGGTTAAACGGGGTTTTGAGCGCCTGAAAATATTCGACTGGGGAAAGCACGCGGCCGAATTGATAAAACTGTATGAAAATGGCGGCAATGCAGTGGCGCGGAATGGAGTATTTGATTTTTTCGGGCGGATTATGGCTTGCCTGTTTGCCCTGGCGGTATGCGTGGTGATTGCCTTTCCGGTTTTCTGCCGGGCGCTGTGCCGACGGATATTCACCGGGAAAAATATATTTTCCAGCGAAAAAATATACGGCAAAAACGAGTGTGTTTTAACTGTACGCCGTTTCAATTTTAATAATATTGTTTTGCGCAACGCTTCTTTATTTTATTATATTCTGACCTTTGATCTGCGTTTGGCCGGGGTAAGTATCAGGACATATCCCGAAGCAAACCGGCAGCCGGGGGACGGTGATTTATTTATGGATTGTCCGGGGATTTTCAGTCTCTGGTTTTTGCGCAGGAGTCGTGGAATAGCTTATCAGGGACGTCTGGATACGGAGTTGGAATATGTTCGCGGGCGCAGTTTCCGGGGCGATATAATGATTATTTTACGCAGTTTCCCGGCACTTGTTTTTTACAATGGAAACCTGGAATTTCCATCCAGGATCAATTTACTGGATGTTGAATTCGATAATATAAGTATGAAGCAGGCGATTGATGCTTTCGCCAAAGATATTGCCGCGGCTGAACAGAAAAAGGTGTATTTCGTTAACTCGGACTGTTTTAATAAAACCGTTAATGACAAGAATTATCTTGAATTATTGCGTAAAGGGGACTATATTCTACCTGATGGAATAGGTGTGCTGTTAGCATGTAAAATGCTTAAACTTGGCCTGAAAGAGAATGTGAACGGAACTGATCTGCTGCCGTTTTTGTGTGAAATGGCGCTTAGTAATGATTATTCCGTTTTTTTGTTCGGCGCCAGGCCCGGTGTCGCGGCTTTGACGCGTCAGAAGTTGAAAGAAGTTTATCCGTCATTGCGAATTCTTGGCGAAAGAGATGGATATTTCAGCGATGCAATGGCTGAAAAAGAACTGATAAACAAACTTAATGTACTTAAACCGGATATTTTACTGGTGGCTCTCGGCGTTCCGGCTCAGGAAAAATGGATTGCCGGGCATTGTGATGAATTAGCATGTCGTCTCATGCTCGGGGTGGGTGGCTTGTTTGATTTTTATTCAGGCAATATAAAGCGTGCCCCGCGCTGGCTGCGGGAGATTGGTTTGGAATGGCTTTTCCGGGCGGCTATGGAACCGGTGAAAAAATTTAAACGTTACGCGCTTGGGAACTATTTATTTTTATGGCGCGTGTTCCGCTGGAAACGAAAGACAGGAAGATGATATATGAGTAGAGCAGAAAAGCAGATTATAGCGACTCAAAAAAGAATTCTACGGGCTGAATTAGTCGATTTATTGATAGAGCGTGGAAAACCTGGTGTAAGCAGACATATTCGTATGAAGTTGCGTTTTTGGCGCTTGACGGTAACACTGGCCTATTTTCTTAAACGCCTTTTCGATTTTGTGGGCACCTGGGTGCTGCTGATACTGCTGTCGCCAATATTTATTATCACTGCCGTTTTAATAAAACTCGGTTCTGCCGGGCCGGTTATTTTTACTCAAATCAGAGTGGGCAAGGATGGACGGCATTTCAAATTCTACAAATTTCGTTCTATGCGGATTGACGCGGAAGCTCTTAAGACAGAGTTGGAAAAACACAATGAATCCGGGGACGGAGTTATTTTCAAGATAAAAAAAGATCCCCGCATAACTTTTATCGGGCGTATTATACGCAAATTCAGTATTGATGAACTGCCGCAGTTATTTAATGTCCTGACCAGTGATATGAGCCTGGTCGGGCCGCGTCCGCCCTTGCCGTCTGAAGTTGCGAATTATACGCTTGACGAACGGAAGCGTTTGCATATCAAGCCGGGAATAACCTGCATCTGGCAGATATCCGGACGCAGTAATATTCCTTTTAAAGAACAAGTTGAGCTTGACAAGCAGTACATTGGCAGCCGCAGCCTCTGGAAGGATATAATTATTCTGCTGAAAACTATCCCCGCTGTAATTATCGGGCGCGGCGCGTATTAAGTAAGGAGTTAAAACTTAATGAAATGTCTTATTTACTGCCATGAACATGGAACCGAATGGGTTCGTCAGTATTTTTCCGACGCGGAACCATATATGCTGCGTATCGGCAATAAACCATTGCTCGAATTTTTTGTCGAATTTTGTATTCTGAACGGAATAAAAGATATACACATAATGCAGAAAAATATTTCGTACGAAATCGAAAAATATTTTGCGGATGGTTCCAAGTGGGACGCGAAGCTGAACTATTCGACGCTTGACGGAGAAGACAATCTTAAGGAGGTGCTGCGCTCTAATAAAAAGTTGTTCAGCGATGACGGATTATTGGTTTTTAACGGCTTTTTTTTCCTGCAGTACAAAAAAAACCACTTATCAAAGAGTTTTTTGGCGCAGGGTGATTCGTGGCAGAACCTCAGCGATTCAGGGCAGGGCTTGTTGTTTTTGAACCGTCCCGGCTCTTATAAGCAGGGGAAAAGTTTAAAATACTTTGATGGCAAGCATTTTTTACAGGCGAAAGACTTTGACGGCATCAAGGCCTATTTTGATCTGAATATGGAGATGGTTTCGGGTGCGGCGAGAGATTACACAATGCCCAGCTACAACAATGAAAGAGGGGTTTTTATCGGGCAGAATGTCGAAATTATGTATGATTGCGAGATTACCAAGCCAATTATTCTTGGTGATAATATTCAACTGAAAAAGCGTTCCCGGATTGGCCCTGCCGCTATAATCGGCAGTAATTCATTGATCGACAGTAAAACCGTGGTTTGTAATTCAGTGATTTATCGTAATTCGTATATCGGGACCAAGCTGGAGATAGATAATAAAATTATTTATAAACGCCGCCTGATAGATCCTGAGTCCGGCGCGATGATTGATATTGTCGATGATTTTCTGCTTGCGGAAGTCAATAGTGATCTGATTTTGTCTTTTGTGACCTGGGTAATGGAAGTGATTTTAGCCAGTCTTTTGTTCTGTGTTCAATTACCGTTTTATCTCTTGCTGCGCCCCTGGGTCAAGGGGTATTATGAGAAGGCGGCAGTATGGAAAGACAAAAGCGGCATGCGCACAATACTGTTAAAAAGATTTATTTGCAAAAAGGAAAACAATGCAAACAAGCTGTTTGTCAAGTTAAGTTTAAATAAATTTCATCTGCTTCCCTTGTGCCTGGTGAGAAAATTGCGGCTGGTTGGTTGTACGCTCCGGCCGGCGACAAAAGAATCTTTACATAGTATTCGGGAGTTATCGAATTATTATCCGGCGATTTTTTCATTCAGCGATATGTGCGGCGATGAGTACAACACGGAAAAGTGTCAGGTGGACGAGCTTTTTTATACAAAACACGCCACTTTACGTTTCAATGCGGCTATTTTTTTTAAGAGCTTGATTTTTAATTTTTTTGGATGGATTCATGTTAAAAGAGACTAATATAATTCTGGTTTGCGGAGGTTCGTGTTCCGGTAAAACAACCTTGGCGGCGGGTTTGGCGGACGCTATGGGTGAATTCGGCTCGGCCGAAATTATTTCAATGGATAATTATTACTTTGATTTAAGCGCCTGGGACCCGTTGGAAGCGGATAACAGGAATTTCGACAGTCCTGACGCGCTTAATTGCGAGCTGTTATTTCAGCATTTGCTGGATTTGCAGGCGGGACGCAAGGTAACCAAGCGGCGTTACGATTTTAAAAGCCACCGCGTTACGGAATTGGATGATTATATAAACCGGGCTGATTTTATTATTCTTGAGGGAATTTTTGCTTTGTATTTTGAAAAGCTGCGCAATTTGGCGGCAGTTGGGATTTTCGTCTACGCTGATGCTGACATCAGATTGGCGCGGCGGGTTGAGCGGGACGTTTCGCATCGTCGTTTGTCGCTTGAGATGGTTATCCGTCAATATTTGAAGGATGTCCGCCCCATGCACGCAAAATATATTGAAGCATACAGCAAATACGCGGATTTGCTGCTGGACAGTAATTTTACGACAGCCGTCGCGAACCAACGAAAAGCGGTGAAATTTTTACGGGAGCACCTTGTTGAAGCATGAAAAAGAGCAAATACACATTAACTGGTGATGCCGCGTTTGACGAAATGCTGGATAAGCACCTCGGCGCTATATCGGAAGCGCTGGAAAAAACGGCTGTCAGTGAGGATATCGCCGCGGTTCTGCTGGGCGGCGGTTACGGCCGCGGGGAGGGGGGAGTCTTTGAAACTTCCGACGGCCGGAAGACGCTTTATAATGATCTGGATTTTTTCGTCATCGCGAAAAACCTCAGCCGTTCCCGGCTGAAAAAGATAGACCGCGCTTTAGCGTCTCTGGGGAAATCATTCAGCCGGACAATCGGCATTGATGTTGACTTCGGGCCTGCTAAAACCCTGAAACAGCTCGCGAAAATGCCGTTTACCATGATGTGGCAGGAATTGCGTGAAGGGCACCAGCTTATTTATGGTTCCGAAGATGTTTTAAATTCTTTGCCGGACTATGACCTGCACGATTTACCGCGCGCGGAAGGGCTCCGGCTTCTTTTAAACAGAGGAACCGGCTTATTGTTGACGAAGCAGGCATTTGCGCGGGAAAATATCACGGCTGCGGATCGTGATTTTATCGGACGTAATTTGTACAAAGCCGTTTTGGCTTGCGGAGATGTTTTTCTGCTTTTGCAGAAACAGTATTGTTCGTCAGTAAACAAAAGGCTTTGTTTAGTGGAGCGGCTTGGCAAAAAGAAGCTTGACGCGGAAGATATGGAGCTGTATCGCCTGGCGGTGCGGTTCAAATTGTCCCCGCAAATTTATTCAACACAGGAATTACTTGAGCTGCAAAGAGTTGTGATGATATTATTTGAAAAAACCTGTTTGTATTTTTTCAGTGTTTGTTACAATCTGGCGATTAATAACCTGCAGGAATTGAAACATGCTTTTAAAGGCAAAGATCCTTTTGCGCAAACTGTTGGAAACAAGGAGATTATGAAAAATTTCATCCTGAATGTTGTTTATACGGGGCGGCTTGATTATCGTTTTTTGTTTTCGACAGGCAATCCCCGCTTAAAGCTTTTAGCGGTTTTACTTCGTTTATTGTTTGAATATCCCTACTGTAGAGCTTATGTTAATTTCATAAGATATTGGAATAGAATCAATTAATTATTTGCAGGAAGACAATTATCAGATGCAGGATGAATATAACAATACGGAAACTGAAGAGCAGTCGGTCCTGGGTGGAATTGATCTCGGCGTTTTTAAATATGACGTCCGGGTTTTTCTGATTTCGCTGCGCCGGCGCCTGCCGTTTTTGCTGTTGATTCCGCTCATCATTTCCGCGATAACCGTTGGCTATGTATATTCCATGCCTAAAAGCTGGAAAGCTACCTGCATATTGTTCAAATCAACGCCGCAGGTGGTTAAAGAAGACGGATTGTCTACTATGCGCCGGCCCCTTTCAGTTGATGTCATCAAGGAAATGATCCGTACAAAACGAAATATGCGGAAGGTTATCAGCAATTTAAAATTGTCCATGTCGCTGCAGTCATTATATAACTCCACTAATATAACTGTAGGTGACGACAATAAAAACATGATTAATATTAACGCGCTCTCGGTATCCGCCAGGCAGGCCGCTGATATTGCGAACGAACTGAGCAAAGTGTTTTTAAAAACCTATGAAAAAATAAGGAACCGCACTGTCCAGAAGCGCTATGATTATTTCGATCATCAAAAAATCATAGTTTTGGATAAGATTGCCAAACTGGAAAGCGTGAAAAAAGCATATCTGGCCAGATATAAAATAAGTGCCGCTGCTTTAGAGGGCTCCGAGAACTTTAACCGGCTTTCAGAATTGGAGGACAAAGTTGTTCTCGCGGTGCAGAAGCAGCATGCCCTGAAGATACAGATTGGAGAATATACTGAACAGATAAAAAGACTGGATCCTGAAATCAGACTTTCATATGAGGTCACAGCGGTCGATGATACCGCTCTCGTTATGAAAAGGAACGAGCTGGCCGTTTTGCGGCAGCGTTACACGGATCTCAATCCCAAAGTGAAAAAGATTATCGCGGAAATAAACGCTCTGGCAAAAAAGATAGCATCAGATAAAAAAGTGAAACGTCCCGCCAGAAAAATTACTTATGGTATAAATTGGGAAATCACACATCTGAAAGATAAAATTTTTGCGGCTAAAACTGAATTGAAAAGCCTGGCGTTTGCGCTGGAAAAATACGCCGTTGAAAAACCCAAACTCCAGGCAAAATTAGCTAAACTCAACAAAACCGCTAATGAATACAAAGAAATAAAACGTAAAATAGCTTTGGACCGGGACATGTTGAGAAAAATAGATAAGGGGGTTACCGAGATGAGTTTGGCTTTGAGCTCCAACGCCAGCGATCTGAGAATATTTGAAAAAGCTGAACCTCCTGTTTACCCGGCTATTGACAAACGGAGAAAGAAGCTTGTTATAGGGGTTGTGCTGGGAATAGTGTTGGCCGCTATTTGCGCCGTTATCCTCGAAATAGTGGATTTAACGGTAAAATCAAAATTTGATGTGGAAAAGGTTCTGCACGTAAAAGCCCTGGGCAATTTGCCAAAAATCAATGAGGTCAGGTTAAAAAAATTCTATTCCGCTACTCAGCTTATTTTTACTAGAATATTCAAAGCTGATATTGACAGTAAACAAAAAAATGTGTTGATTACTTTTGGCGATGTGGAAGGGAAAACCGGGAAAACCTTTTTTATAAAAAAATGTATTGATGTTTTTGGCCCGATGGATAAGAAAATCTTATATATTTCGAGTTGTAATGAATTAGCTTCAGGACTTTTAAAATACAAAATTAATGATTTTATCTATAATGATCAGAAAGTAGATACGAAATTAGCGAAAGAGAATAACGATCATCTGTATTTTTTGTTGGACAATTACAGCTATATCGTGCCGGTAGACACTATTCAAATTGAGAAATTTATTGAAAAATTCAATGAATACGACTTTATTTTTTGGGAATTGTTCGATTTTAAGAAAAATGAACCGCTGTTCACGACAATTTGCTCGGTCGCTCAAACGACGGTGATTATGACGAAATTTAAAAAATCAAAAAAAATAGCTTTACTAAAATGCATTAAGCACCTTAAAGAACACAACGTAAAAAATATCGGCGCCATTGTAAACAGTGTTGAAAAGAAATATTTCGCCAACGGTGTTTAAACAGCGACATTACAGGAGATATTATATGAAGACTGCCAGCTTCCTGATATGCATTATATTTATTAGTGGTACTTTGTTTATTAGCGGATGTAATACTACGATACCGCAGGTACCTTTGAAAATAGCTCAGGAACAGGAGCTTGAAGAGGTGCGGATTGATATAAAAAGCCCTGAAGAAATAAAAAATGAATTAATCGCGCTGCAAGGTGTAAAGCAGCCGCCGTATCGGATTGCCGGCGGGGATGTTTTTAATTTTTCAGTTTACGATAACCCTGAATTGTTAAGCAAGGGGATGACGGTAACGCCGGACGGATATATCAGCATAGCTCTGGTGGGGCCGATAAAAATCGGCGGTTATACTATACTGGAAGCGACGAAGCTGGTTGAAAAAAAACTGAGAAAATATATTCGTAATCCCAAGATCGCTCTTGCCCCGATACGCATCCAGAGTGCGACTTTTACTATTCTGGGTAAAGTCCGGACGCCCAATCGTTATGTGCTTCAAAATAATGCTCGTGTGACTGATGCGATAGCTTTGGCCGGCGGCTTGTCGATGGGGATATTTGACGGGGACTCTGTTGAAATCGCCAATTTAACGGATGCTTATTTAATCCGGAAAGGCAGAATTCTGCCGATTGACTTCACAAAAGCATTATACGAAGGGAATATGCTTAATAATGTTCCCCTGGTGAACGGTGATTATATTTATATTCCATCCAACCAGACTTCATCAATATATGTACTCGGGGCGGTTAACAAGCCGGCGAGTATTGGCTACAAAGATGATTTGACTCTCATGAAGGCATTGACCTTTGCCCGCGGTATGACTATTGAACATTCAGAAGAGGTCTTAATCATCCGTGGAAGCCTGGTGAACCCGAAAGTGTACAAAGTCAATATTGATGATATCCGGGAAGGTGTGGGATTCGATTTCGCATTACGTCCCAACGATATTGTTTTCGTACCCAAAGGCGGCTTGTCCAAGTACAACGATATTGTCCGGAAACTCGTTCCGACTGCGGCATTTCTTAACTTGATATCCGGTCCTTTTGGCGGCGCTAATGTTGCTATTAGCGGGAATAGTGGTCAATAATTAGTTTCACAGGAATCAGTTTATTGAGTGAATATAAATATATAATTTTTTTCCTTGTGCTTCTTATTGGTGTTCCGTGCGGGATTATTCTAGTTTGCCGCAGTAGATTATGGGAGAGAATTATTCTTTTCCTGATGATGTTTTTCACTTGCAGTCTGGTGGGAACAATTAATTTTGCTTCAGTACCGGACTATCGCGGAACTTCACGTGGTTTTGAGATTGGCTTAGTTGATATGGCAACCCTGGTGATTTTCGGCTTCATAGTACTGCAGCCCAAATTTAAATTGAAACTGTTTCCGCCGGGCACTTTTTTGTTTTTCATTTATCTGGTCTTCAGCATGATTTCGATGATGAACGCTGCTAACGTATTATATTCCTGGTTTGAAGTATGGAAAATGCTCAGAATGTATTTCTATTTTTGGGTGTTGTATAATTATTTTATTGATTTCGACCGTATCCAGCAGGTAATTAAAATGCTGCCTCTGCTGATTATATATATATTTGTAATAGTGATTTATCAAAAGAAAATGGGAGCTTATCAACCCGGCGGGCCTTTTCCCCATCAAAATACTTTGTCCATGTATGTTATGGTACCGGGTGGAATCTTTTTAGCCTCTCTCTTTGAAATCAGGATGAAACAACTCCGAACGCTTTACATACTGGGACTGTTCGGGGCTTGCAGCCTGCTCGAATATCTGTCGCTTTCGCGTGCGGGAGTATTGTGTTATGGCGGATGCTGCAGTATTATTATATTCGTTTCCTTTCTGGTCAAATTCAAAATCAGAAAAGTACTTATATTCATGCTGATAGGTTTTGTTGGACTCAGCGGGCTGATTTACTATGCAAACGCAATGTACGAGCGTTACATGTACGCACCTGAAACTTCATTGGAATCCCGGGAAAACCTGGCTATATCCGCTGAAAATATGGCAAACGACAAGATTTTCGGTATTGGCCTGAACAATTTTGGAATTAAAGTAAATGCGGACTATCCGTACAGTAAGCATTATATGCCGGAGGGTTTTAAGGAAGGCTTGGTGGAAAGTATTTATTTAATGATTGCCGCGGAAACCGGCTGGTTCAATATGCTGCTGTTTATGTGTTTGCTGATGTATTTTTATTTTGTTAATTTACGCAATATTTTTCGCTATCAGAATAATAGAATGATATACCTGCCGATTGCTCTTGCCGGCGGCCTGGCGGCGATTTATTTGCAATCCTGTTTGGAGTGGGTGCTTAAGCAATCTTCTAATTTCTATCAGTTGATGTTCTTTTTCGCGATTATTATGGCTATGGCCAAAATCCATATGCAAAACGTAAAGCGCACACAAATAAAGGAGGCAAAGGCAAAAATTGCTGCGGCTGAGTTATGATCTTTAACTCATTAACGGAATTCTGAAATGCTGAAAATCCATGTTTGGATTGGGCATTGTGGTCATTTTTATAGAAGATAGCTTTTAATTTCAGTTTGTTTTGCTATATTATATGCAATAGGGGGTCGCAAAAGTGATAAAGATAGGTATTTTTACAACTGATTTTAACATTCGTCAAACCGCATTGTGGCGCATGGTAAATGCAGAAAAAGAGTACAATGTGAAAATATACATTTTCACCTACGACGCCAAACCCGCCGCCGCAAAAATAGAATTATACACGGAGCTGTTTTCCGGCATTGAATTTGAAATTATTCCATCCAGGCAAGGCAAAATTCGACTTCCGCAAAAGTTTTTTGCGAAGGAAAAATTAAATGTTGCCGTGCTTTATGATTATTGGTATCGTTTTGAGAGGCAGGTTGTAAAACAGGCCGCCAAATACAATTGCAAAGTAATTTTGCATACAATGATTGAACGTATAATAGATTTGCAGAAAAAGTCTGAATCATTTTTTATGAATCTGTATTTGCGCTGGTGCTTTAATAATATTGACGCTTTTTGTTTGTTGGGCTATACGGCCAAATGGCGTTTGAGCGATTTGGGAGTAGCGCCCGAAAAAATATTTCTTTCTCCGAACGTGATAGATGAATTACATATTTCGGCACAAAAAACATTATATGAGCGCGATCAAATCCGCGAAGAGCTTGACATTGACAAAGCGGATGTCGTCTTTTTATTCTACCATGACTGGATGAATGACAAACAAGCGACATCACTGATGAACGCAATGTGTCTTTTAAAGGATTATCCTCAGATTGCATTAATTTTTATTGGAGAGGAAACCAAGAAACAAAAAATATATGATTTACTGCATGACGATTTCAAGGGACGTTTAATTGTCGCGGGAAAATGCAACCATGAAAAAAGCGGTTATTATTTTTGCGCGGCTGATGTATTTGTAATGTCAACGTCCAAATATTACTGGGGCGACATGGGGAATTTAGCGATGCAGTGGGGGCTGCCGACTATCATCAATAATGCCTGTGAGTGCAGCGGTGAATTTGTGATTGATGGATACACCGGTTATTCGTTTTATGATAATGATGACGACTCATTAGTGCGTTATATGAGGAAATTCATCACCAACCCGGGATTAGTTAACCGGATGCGGATTGCGACCGGCAACCAGATACAGAATTATACGGCGCAAACCAGTACGGAAGGTTTTTTTGATGCCGTAGACTTTATTCTTAACAAATATTAAGAGCTTAAGTATTTGAAGTTGAATGGCTCCAGGCTTATTTTACTTGAATGGATTATTTTATCATTTCGCAATGCACGCAGTTTGCGTGGAATTAAATGATGATTTATTGACAACTTTACAGTTTGCTCACTGACATTGAATAAGGCTAAAACAATTTCAGCTTGCTCAGTGCCGCGGATAATGGCAAAAACCTCGGGGCGGAGTTTGAGAATTTCAAAGCCGGATTTCGGGTGAAAAGCTTTATTACTTTTGCGGATATTCAACAATTCCCGATAGCTCCGGTAAATTAACTGCCGGCGGGAACCGGGGGTATTTAATTCTTCGCGCAAAATACCGGCGGGAATTTTTTCCCGGTTGAGAGTACGGTTTTCGCTGTTTTCCGGTAGGCCTCTGGTCCAGTTCTCGGAACCGAACAGGCTGTGGAAGTAAATTCCAGGTATGCCGGGCATGGCCAGCATGATCGCTTGCGATAACATGAATTTACGGACCGATAAGTCCAAATCTTCGCCCGGCTCGCGCAGCAGACTGTAATAGTTTATATTTAATTCATAGGGACTTTGTGAGCCGTCGGGATTGTTTTTGCAGCCGACTTTGCCGCCTTTGCGCCGACTTTCGCCGGCGAGAAAGAATAATTCGCTGTCCGGCACTAAACCGATTAAGGGATGGACGCCGATGCCGTCATGCGAAGCCAGGAAATTCAAAAAAGTACATTCAGGCGGCGGTTCTTCCAGACTGTCCGCCCAGTCGGTCAAAGCGGTCGCGTTTTGGCGCAGGATGGCTTGCGCGGCCAGCGGCGGCAATGGAAATTGATAAACCAGATGCGCTTCGTCCTGATTGCCGAAATAGGAGATGTTTTCCCGGTGCGGAACGTTGGTTTCGGTAAGGATGATTGTGCCGGGCATGAGTTTTTCGGCTATTTTGCGAAACAGTTTTACTATCAGGTGCGCCTGCGGCAGATGCAGGCAAGTGCTACCAGACTCCTTCCAGCAGAAAGCGATGGCGTCGAGACGAATAATCCGGGCGCCTTTTTCGATGTAAAGCAGCAGAATATCAATTAATTCCATTAAAAGTTCCGGCGACTTGAAATTCAAGTCAAGCTGGTCTTCGCTGAAAGTCGTCCAGAGGCGGTGAACTTTGCCGCTTGTGTCTGTATAGTTATGGAACAAGGGGAGGGCGCGCGGACGGAAAACTTTGGAACTGTCAAAGTTTTTGTCCGGTTCTATAAACCAGCCGGCATATTTTTTTTTGCCTTTTAAAAATCCTTGAAACCAGCCGCTTTGTCTGGATATGTGATTGAAAACAGTATCGAAAGCCGTCCCGAAATTTTCGCCGATCGCCTCTATATCCTTCCACTCCCCCAATCCGGGATCGACTTTTCGGTAATCAATTACCGAAAAACCGTCATCGGAGGAATAAGGAAAAAACGGGAGAATATGGACTGTGGAAATAATATCTTCAGCATATTCCAGCAGGAATTTATTAAGGGTCTGCAAAGGGTTTGCCGCGGCAGTGCCGCCGGTCATATCGCCGTAAGTTATCAGCATCGCGTCCCGCTGATTAAGTTCAAACGCGGCCTGAAAAAGCTGTTTCCGTTGAAAAACCCTGATTTTATCCCGAAGTTTATTACAGTATACGGCGGCGGTTCCGGAACCGTACAGGGCCGTCAAAATTTCCGCGATTTCCATGCGGCTCACCTCCTGAAGAAAATATTTTCAATCAAAGGTTGTATTTTCCGCGCCATCAGCCGGTGACTGAGTCGGGAATCCAGGATTTGCAGGTTGTGCCGGACTTGAGTATTGCGTTTCAGCGGGTCAGTCAGGATTTCATGTGCTTCGTTGACGACTTCATCAGTTAAAATGCCGTCAGTAATGGACGGCAGGTCGAAACCGTAGCGTTCGATGCAGTGCTGATATACCGGGTAGCGGTTGATTACGGAAGGCAGGCCGCAGCTTATCATTTCCAGCAGGTTGTTGCCGAAACCTTCAATTTCACTGAAATAGGTTCCTATTCCGCCATGCTGCGCGACTATTGACGGTATTTCCGCGAACTTGTAAAATTTCTGGTCCACAATAATATCGCGGTCGGACAAAATGTGCCCCTCGCCGAAAACCAGGACGACCTTTGCTTTCGGGACTTCACCCAGTTTGTCTTTAAAATACTGCCGCAGGAATTTTTTGTATTCGATCTGTTCATCGCCGGAATGTCCGGAGACCAGCAGCACTACGCACTTTTTATTTCTGAACCCGGCTGCCAGTTTAAAGGCGAAATCTATCGCGGTTTCAATTTTTTTGCGCGGCACGATCCGGGTATGCTGGAGCAGAATTACCGCTTCATCAATGCCGCACCCCGTTTTTTCGACCCGTCCGGTCAGGCCGATGTCGTCGAAAAAACTATGGTTATAGTCATCCAGGGGCGGAGCTATATGTTTTGTCGGATTCCGCCAGTCCTGTTCTTTCCAGTTCCACGGGATATCGCAGGTGTTGGGAATTACGCAGGTATGTTTATTGAAATATTCTTTCAAATCCGCTTTTTTATAGCTTTTAAAATAGTCGCGCGCGATTCTGACCTGGTCGCGGTTTATAAAAACAATCCCGTCGTTGCGCAGGCCGGGCAGGTATTTAAGATATTTCCGGATAACTTTATTAGGATTTGCGAACTGGGGGCGTTCAAAGAACGAATCATGCCACCAGACGAGAACCTTAGGCCAGATATAGCCGGCGGCACGGCGTTCTTCCAGATAAAGCCCGAGTCCGGTCGCGGTTATGAAATTATATGGATGCGAAGTATTATGCGCAATCAAAAGATCAATTTGATGGTTTTCTATAAAGTCGCCGATTATTTTTTTCGCCGTCAGCGCGTTTTCCACAATTTCGCCTTCAAGCCAGCAAGGCGCTTCCCGGCAGAAGTATTCAATAATGCGTTTGTGAAGGGGGCTTTTGTGCCAGAAAATATCGTTGGTTTCCGCGTTGAAGCGCGGCGAGGAGTGCGCGGCTAAATAATAGATATTTCCCAGGGGAATATTCATATATTTGACCATAGCCTCAACGGACTGGTCAATAACGATTGAGACACCGTCATTTTTGCCGATGAGCGAATGCAGAATACCGATGTTCAAGTGCGACACATTCATGGGATGAGTTCCTTTATTTGCTCCAGTGAGCTTATGGTGTAATCAGGGATAACACGGCTCAGCTCCGGAGTTTCCTCCCGCAGGCGCAAAGACCGTGCGTCACCGGTAAACAGCGCGGTGCGCATATTCAGTTTTTGCGCCGGATAAATATCTTTAAGCATATCATTGCCGACAAACAATATTTCATGACTTTGGAGATTGTATTTTTCCCTGCAGACGGCCAGCGGCTTTTCAAAAAGCGCGGGATCGGGTTTAGCGAGTTTTTCCCGGTACGAAAAAATGCATAAATCATGGTCAAAGTATTTGACGTTTTCATCGTTGCTGAGCTCATGGTTAAGGAAATAGTTCATGATCACCGGCGTATAAAACTGGGCATTGGAGACAATTCCAATTGGTATTTTCCGCTTCCGCAGCCAGAGGATAATCTCTTTCATGAACGGCATCGGGTAAACCGGGTTGCTCAGTACCTCAAAGTAAATCGCCAGCATTTTCACTTCATCCACCCAGGGTCTGCCGATCAGTTTTTCGTGATATAAATCCTGCAGCAGTATTTCCCAGACCTCACGGATATCAATTTCGGGATTGTCAGTATTATTCCTGTTTCTGTGGTTCTGGAGATTATTTATAGTTTGTTTGTATTTTATTATTATATGTCCGGCAGCTTTATCCGGGTTTGGCGAAATGATTTTTATGCCGCATTTGGAAAATGCTTCCAGAACGCACGAAGCTGAAAGCCGCATTTTGTCGATATCACCGGAACTGGAAATAAGCAGAGTTCCGTATATATCGAAAAGGACGCATTTAATATTGCCGTCGACAGCAGTCCGCGTACTTATATGCGTTGGCAGCGGCAGCAGCTTTTGCTGCGCGTTAAATAAATGTCTGATAGATGTCAAGTAATTCTTTTCCATAATTTTCCACAGAGTATTGTTGTTGTATAAGCTTACGGTTCGCGTCGATGAATTCCGGGCTGAAATCCTTGAAAAGTTCTGGTAATTGGGGATTTTCAGCTATAAAATTCCGCGCTGAAAGCACGTTGTCTGAAAGTTCCTTAATAAACTTCATTTGCTGTTCCTGGTTCAGTGAGGCAAAATCTGTTTTATTATTTAAATTCAAACGCTGATAGAGTCCGTCAAATTTTACTCCGGCGTCCCTGAAATCCCTGGAAACCGGCAAATCACGCCCGACGATCGGCAGCCCGAAAAGCCATGACTCCAGAAAAACCATTCCAAAGCCTTCGCGGGTGCTGGTCGTTACACAGCGGTCCGCCGCGGCCATGACTTCTTTAAAAGTGCAGACTTCGCCGGCTTCAAAAAAAAGAGCTATTTGCTCTTCGCGGCAAAATTCCTTCCATTTATCGTATTCCACTTTTTCCACCGGATTAAGCGGCGGCAGGGTGGTAATCCAGTTCGCCTTGTCCCGGAACAGTGAAGCCAGAAGAATAAACTCACCGAGGTTCTTGCGCCGGATGCCGCGTACCGGATAAACATAATCAGGCAGGTTTGGATTCAGCCGCAAAAGTTTTTGGACTTTTTCCTTTTCTTCTGCTTTCAGCGCTTTATCTGTTTCAATGATTTTTTCCACGGAAACCGGATTGGGCAGTAAGCTTATGCGCCTTGCGGGGATTGATAATTGCGTCAGGCGTTCTACATATTGCGAATTAAGAACCGCGTAATGACAGTTTTCCCGGTCGGGGTAGAGCATGTCGCGCAGCGAACGCCCGAAATGTTCTTCGCTCAAAGAAGTCAGGGCGCTGAGGTTGGCGGGGCGGTCTTCCGCAAAGTCATGAATATGATTAACAATGTTGTATCCGGTTTGAAGCAGCGAGTTCAATACCGCCGTCAAAACCGGGTTTTTGCCGAGGTTCATATTGTGGGCGTGGATAATGGTATCCGTGCCTGCCGCGTCCGGAAAAAAGTCAATCAGGCGAGTGTATCTGTCATCTATTTCCCGGCCGCTCAATTCTGAACAGTTCAAATAATTCAGGTCCGGATTATAAATGAATTCCACATTCGGCGGTATTTTTATGCTGCTGTCCGGGGCTCCGGAAAATACTTGTATTCCCGTTATTTCCCGCCGCTCCAGCAGGGCGGCCAGCTGCATTTCTATAATTCTGGTCACTCCGCCGGGATGCAGGTGATAATGTAATATCGCTATTTTCATATTATTTCTTTTGTCTGCCGGTTTTTGCGCCGTCTTTTTTAGAGTCTTTCAGCAATTTCCGGTATTCTTTCACCTTACTCATCGGCTGTCGTTCTTTTTCTTTTATCTCATGCTGGATAAGATTGTAATTGTCTTTATCCGAAGACATCTGGCGTAAGGTTAAAGATACCGGTTTCAGGATCGGATGATCTTTGTATTTGGCGAGCCGGTTCCAGAAAGTCTGAAGAATGCCGAAAGACATTTTGCCCAGCGACGCCACGTTCTGATTACGGTGAATTCGCAAATCAAGATTAGTTTGCGCAATCGCGTCGAGTCCGTATTTCTGGTGTAAATCAATAAGCATACCGGTTTCCACCCCGTAGCCGATCGGGAAATTGATTTCGGTCAGGATGTTGCGGTAACCGGCGTATTCCCCCGAAAGCGGCTGGATTATACCGGTTAATTCAGGGAAGAACTGTGAGAATAGCGGCCTGATAAGTATTTCCGTAACGCGTCCGCCGCCGGCGGGAGCAAGGCTGTTGGCGCTTTTGAAGGGGCGGTTGTAAAACGCTTTAGCAAATTTGATGTCGGGTTTTATGAGCAGCGGCCCGAGCAGGCCGTAGACGAAACGCGGGTGTATATTGCTGATGTCCGCGTCGACATAAACGATGATATCGCCCTTGAGCAAATAAAGCGCTTTCCAGAGGTTTTCGCCTTTGCCGCGGTAATCCCCCTCGTCTTTGAGGTAATCCGAGGCCAGATAAGTGTCGGCGCCGAATTTTTCGGCTATTGCCAGGGTATTGTCGGTGGAACCGGAATCTATCACCGCGATTTCGTCGAGCAGCGGATAACGGTCCATTAATTCCGATTTCATGACGATAACCGATTTGCCGATGGTTTTTTCCTCGTTGAGGGTGGGGAAGCATAAACTTATTTTCAAGCCTTTGCGTTTTTTAATTTTGACGAGTTTCTCAATATCCGTGAAATCAGTATAATGAAAAGTGCGCGATTTGAGCCATTGCTGTAAGTCATTCATTGGTGAAATTTCCCATTTTATCGATTCTGTTTATCAGGGTGATTAACTGCAGCAAGCCTTGTTCAAGGGGAGCCAGTTCGATGAAACTGCGATTGGAACTGCCGCCTGTTCCTTCAGTCATGCCAATCGATATTGATGGAATACCTTGAGCCAGACTGACGGTGATCTGGGAATTGGCGTATTCTGTACGTGGTTTGTAGCCAAGCTCTTTGATTGTTTCCATAGCGCATTTTATCAAGGGGTGCGAGCTGCTTAAACCGGATGCTTTGTGCCGTCCGAAAAAGTCGCAGCTGATATTGGCGCCGTTTTTGGCGGCGATGTCGGTGCAATTATCGACAATTTGTTCACATAAATGATCCATAAGGGAATTTTCTTCGCTGAGGATTTCCAGATTCAAATGAGCGTCGCGGCTGACGGTGCTGTAACGTTCGCCGCCGGAAATCATGCCGATATTTAAAATAGTTTTCGGTTTTTTGGGAAGCGGAATTGAATTCAGCGAGTTAATGACTTCATTGGCTACCAGAATGGCGTTGGATTCGGACATTCCGCTCCAGGATGATTCCAGTTCCGGATCCTGGAGTTCGCAGTGAATATCGCAGCGTACCCGGCTCAAACTGAAGTAATCGAGCGCTCCCAGGGATAAACCGGTGAGATTGACAAGCACCTCTATTTTCTCAGGATACTCTTTCAGAAAGGTGCGGATGCCTTCAAAATCGCCGCGCCCGTGATAACGGGTAGTTCCAAGCAGAATCACATTATTCTCAAATTCAAAGTCCAGATTTTTAAAAATATCCGGTAAGGTCATTAAGACCGCCAGCCCCAGATTATCATCAGCAACCCCGGCGCCATGTATCCGGTCAGCGGAAACCGTGATGCCCTGGTCAATATTCAAACTGAACTGGTTGTCCATATGCGTGCAGATTAAAATGTTATGCTTACCGGTTTTCCCTGAAATAAGTCCTATGGCGTTATGCATCGGGTCGGTTTTGGGGTCAACGGAGCCGATATTGGCGTAGCGGCTCAAAACAAATTCAGCCCGGTCTTTTTCATGGAAAGTCTGCGCTGGATATTCCGAGACTAAAGCCAGGTTTCCTAAAAGTAATTCACGGGATTTTACAATTCCGGCCTGCCACGCCGCTTTTTGTTCAATCGGATCGAGCTTATCCTGGGCAACATGCTTAGTTATTAACATTTGATTTCTCCTGAGTTTAGTTATTGAATTGTTTATAAGGAGAAGCTAACGTCCGAATGTTAGGAAAACGTTAGGCGCGCACGATTTTTTGATTAGAATGCAAGCGCCTGGAGTGAAATACTGCTCATTAAAACAACAAATATTCTTTATTTTGTATTTAATAACTGGAACCTCCTCTTAATTAAAGTCTACTGTATGAAGTTAAATTTGTCAAATGTTATAATTGTGTTAGAATAAAATAACATCCATAAAAACAGCAAATGCTCTTTTTTATGTTATACAGCTTGAATCTTAGCTTAGTTAACCTACTGTATCAAGTCAAATTATAATTAAATTAAAGGTAAAATCACATTGCTTAGACTTATCAGGAATAAACTACAGAAACTCGTAAACGGCAACAAACAAAGTTCGCCGCACAAAACAGATAGAGACGCACATTCCGCTATAAGAAACAATCCGCAAAATACCAGCAAAATTAAATCGAAGCCGCATTCGGCACCGGAGCAAACAAAACATCGGGAACCGAATAAAAAAACGCTTAAAAATAAACCGGGCGCTAAAAAGGGCAGAACCCGCCCGTCCGCAATCATCGAACATAAAAAGAAAATTCCGGCAAAGCCTGAAAAATTAATAATTTATCCCGAACTGGAAGATAAAACACGTTTTACCGATTTGAAACTGCACGAAGATGTTTTATTCGGCCTGCAGGCAATGGGATTTGAATACTGCACCCCGATTCAGGCGAAATCTCTGCCTTTCCTTCTCGACGGGCGCGACACTTCCGGGCAGGCGCAGACCGGCACCGGAAAAACCGCCGCGTTTCTCGCCGCCATCTTCAGTAAATTTCTCAATGAACCTGAAGAAAACCGTCAACCGGGAACCTGCCGGGCACTGATTATGGCTCCGACCCGCGAACTGGCTTTGCAGATTTATGAAGACGCTGAAAAAATTTCATTGTTTACCCGGATGAATAATTTAGTGGTTTTCGGCGGCATGGATCACCGCAAACAGCGGGATATGTTAAATAAGCCGATTGATATTTTAATCGGTACTCCGGGGCGGATAATTGACTATTCCACCAGTCGGCATTTGAATTTGTCCCGGACGGAAGTGTTGGTTTTAGATGAAGCCGACCGCATGCTGGATATGGGATTCATCCCGGATGTGCGGCGGATTATAAACAAACTGCCGCATAAAGACAAGCGGCAGACATTACTTTACAGTGCGACCCTGGAAGAAAAAATCCTGCGCCTCGCTGATGCCTGGCTTAAAAATCCCGTCCAGGTGGAAAGCGAAGCTGATCAACTGGTTACCGACCTGATAGAGCAGAATTTCTATACCGTGGCCCTCAATGAAAAATTCGCGGTGCTGCATTGGATTATAAAAAATGATGAATTTGAACGAATGTTGATTTTCGGCAACATGAAAAGTAAAAATTTTGATATTTACCGGAAGCTGAAACGCTATGGTGTTGATTGTGATTTATTATCGGGAGACGTTCCGCAGCCTAAGCGCATAAAAATACTTGAACGCTTCCGCTCGGGCCAACAGAAAATAGTCATCGCCACTGACGTTGCGGCGCGCGGTATTCACGTCGATAATGTATCTATTGTAATCAATTATGATTTACCGGAACGCGCGGAGGATTACGTCCATCGCATCGGACGTACCGGCAGGGCCGGCAAAGAAGGCAAATCAATTAGTTTCGTCTGTGAATACGGGGCCTATTCATTGGCGATAATTGAAGAATTATTAGGCGAACCCGCCAAATGCGTTATGCCGCCGGATGAAATGCTCGAATTGCCGCCTGCGCCCAGAAATTCTATTCATGTGTCCGATAACAGACATGGAGGAAAGCGCAGTTATTCAAAACCCGGAAGGCGCCCCCGGCGCTGAGTGATGTTTAGCGTATACTTACCGTGAGTATTGCGGCAGCCTTTATTGTTGAGGGGCGCTTCGCCCCTCAAACTCCCCCCGCGCCTTATGCAGGCGGCAGCAGGCGCAAGCGCCTGCACCATTTTTTTTGCTTTTTCTACTCGGGCTCCGCCCACTTGAATAAGCAAAAGATACGCACGCTTTTTCTTAGCCGGGAGCGCTGAACGCCAGTTCGGCATTCTTCCTTCTTTGGGAAATCCTGTTATCCTGTCAAAATACAATTTCCTGTTAATTATTGTATTTTTTCGATGAACGTGTATTATTATAATAGTAACCCCACAATAAGGAGTAGTTCAAGATGATTGAGCAAATTAAAAATTTACCTGAAAATGTTGTTGGTTTCAATGCCAAAGCCCAGATTACCGGAGAGGATTACGAGAAAATTCTTATACCTTTGGTCGAGAAAAAGCTGAGAAAATTCAAAAAAATAAGTCTTTTATATCATTTAGGTGACGAGTTTGAGAAATTTGAACCGCGCGCGATGTGGGATGACGCCAAAACCGGTCTGCTGCATTTGTTTTCATGGGACAAAATCGCGCTCGTAACTGATGTAAGCTGGATTCGCGGCACATCCAAAGTTTGTGCCTTCCTGATTCCCTGTCAGGTCAGAATATTCGACAACAAAGACCTTGACGCGGCCGTCAAATGGGTCTCAGAATAGAAATGACAAACATGCTGTTTACCGAAATGTGTATTTCGGAGTCTATTGTTCTAAGAAAAGGAAAGCATCGTGCCGAAGTATAATATAACCTTATTTTTCCCGGTATATAATGATGCGAAAACTGTACGTCGGGTTACAGAAAAAGCTGAAAAGTTTTTGAAGGATGTCGCCAATAAATACGAAATTATCATCATCAACGATGGTTCACCCGACGACAGCGGCAAAATTGCGGATTAGTTGTCCGGGGAATACCCCTGTGTAAAAGTTATTCATCATTCTTCTAATAAAGGATACGGCGCGGCATTGAAAAGTGGATTTGCCGCAAAAATTCCCGAGCCTGCCTGATAGAAGAAGAAAGGGCCATAGATGAAACTGGCCGGTTGAAAATCTTTATTCTTTGTCATGTTCGCGAGAATCTTTAAAATGTATTGTTCATCGGGGTGGTAAGTTCTCAATAAATCAAAATAGGGGGGCATTTCCACCATTTCCGGCTTGCTGCTTTTGGCGATGAATTCGGAACGGACATACTTTCCGGTCTTCATGAAAGCATCGAGTTTTTTTCTTTTTTTATGGTTCTTCTGCACTTTGTGACACAGCTTTCTAGCCAGAACCTTTCGCCATCAAGTTCCAATCCGGCATAACCGGTCGCAAGCTCCCTTTCCGTTTATAACTTGACTGCTTCAAGAACCTGTCTTGAG
>VAOY01013443.1_pt1 | contig 59677 bp, 54 predicted proteins | sample 3393881 | NCBI WGS metagenome assembly VAOY01 (sample SAMN08290430, study PRJNA428436) | hydrothermal vent metagenome | isolation source: Deep-sea hydrothermal vent chimney | place: Indian Ocean: Southwest Indian Ridge
AGTGTAAATATCTCAACTATACAGGGTATAGCGAAGGCAGTGATATTTTCAGTGGCAAAGCCGATGTAATTGTGTGCGAAGGATTTGTAGGTAATGTGGCACTTAAAACCTGTGAAGGTATTGCCAAGCTTATTATGCATAAACTCACCAAAGCCTTACACAAACATTTCTTATACAAAAGTTTGGCTTTTTTACTGCGCCCAGTAATAAAAAAGCTCTACAAACGGGTGAACCCCGACCAGTATAACGGCGCAAGTCTGGTAGGATTGCGCGGTATTGTTGTTAAAAGCCATGGTAATGCCTCTGCGAAGGCATTTCATGCTGCTATTGATGAAGCCGCGCGGGAAGTCGAACGCCAACTCCCTGAAAAAATCGCTGCGATTTTTGAGCAAACACATCCAACAACAAAGTAGTGCAGCATAGTTAAAACTTGTTATGCTGCCTGCTACAGAATATTTTTTTGTTTAATTATAAGAGCAAAGTATGGCACATAAAATTGCACTCGTATTCCCAGGTCAAGGCTCACAAACTGTGGGTATGTTATCTGAACTATTAGCTGATTCACAAATTGCTAAAGCAACATTTGCTGAAGCATCTGAGGCTCTTGGCTATGATCTCGCTGCGCTTGTACTAAATGGTCCAGAAGAAGAATTAAATCAAACCCATCGTACACAACCAGCACTTTTAACTGCTAGTGTTGCTATTTACCGTCAATGGTTAGATGCAAACCCTGATGCTGAGGTTGTTATGGCTGGTCACAGCTTAGGCGAGTATTCAGCATTAGTTTGTGCTGGCGTTGTAAGCTTAAGCGAAGCCGTTAAACTCGTTGAAAATCGTGGTTTATACATGCAAGAAGCAGTACCTGCGGGTGTTGGTTCTATGGCTGCAATCATCGGCTTAGGTGACGACGAAATTAAAGCAGCGTGTAAAGCATCAGCAAATGGTGAAGTTGTTTCACCAGTCAACTACAACTCACCAGGTCAGGTTGTTATTGCAGGGCATAAAGCCGCGGTTGAACGTGCATCAGAAGCATGTAAAGAAGCAGGTGCTAAACGTGCTTTACCACTGGCAGTAAGTGTACCTTCTCACTGCGAACTAATGAAACCAGCCGCTGAGAAATTAGCTGCTGATTTAGCTGCTTTAACATTTAATACACCTAAGTGTGATGTAATCAACAACGTTGATGTAAAAGCTGCGCAGTCAAGCGAGGCAATTAAAGATGCATTAGTACGTCAACTTTACAGCCCAGTACGCTGGACTGAGACAGTACAGGCATTAGTTGCACAAGGTATTACACAAAGTTATGAGTTTGGCCCAGGTAAAGTACTTACGGGTCTTGCGAAACGAATTGATAAAGCAATGGTATGCGCTGCGGTTAATACGCAAGCTGCTATTGATGAAGCGAAATAAGTAGGAATAGAATGACAAATTTATTTTCTCTTGAGGGCAAAGTTGTCCTTATCACTGGGGCAAGCCGTGGTATTGGTAAAGCGATTGCAGAGACGTTAGTTGCACAAGGTGCAAAAGTAGCCGGTACTGCAACAAGCGAATCAGGTGCTGCTAGAATCAGTGAATACCTAGGTGACAACGGTAAAGGTTATGCCCTTAACGTTACAGAACCTGAGTCGATTGAGGCAACACTTGCTGCTATAAAGGCTGATTTAGGCGATATCGACGTATTAGTTAACAATGCTGGTATCACTCGCGATAACTTGTTAATGCGTATGAAAGACGGTGAGTGGGATGACATCATCGATACTAACCTAAGCTCAATTTTCCGTTTATCTAAGGCTGTTTTACGCCCTATGATGAAAAAGAAAAACGGCCGTATCATTAATATCGGTTCTGTCGTGGGCACGATGGGTAATGCGGGTCAAGCTAACTATGCTGCTGCGAAAGCGGGTGTAATTGGTTTTACGAAGTCATTAGCGCGAGAAGTTGCATCACGTGGTATTACAGTAAACGTTGTTGCACCTGGTTTTATTCAAACCGATATGACTGACGAGCTGAGTGAAGAGCAAAAAGCAGCTACGCTTGCAAATGTACCTGCAGGTCGCCTTGGTCAACCTGACGAAATCGCAGCAGCAGTGTGTTATTTAGCGTCAGATGCAGCGGCGTATGTATCAGGTGAAACATTGCATGTAAATGGTGCGATGTATATGGTTTAATGAAAGTTAGCTTGAAAAAGCTAACAAAAGTTTATCGAAAAATATTGAATTTTTTGTGATCTTGCTTTAAACATACTTGAATTCGCTGTGAAAATAAGCGATAAATGAACAAATACCAATCAAGAGGTTTGACCAGATAAGTTATTATCAGCAAATCCTTGAATCACAGAATTATGCGGCGTAAACTACGCCGCAATCTGAAAATAACGCATTGGCGTTTTTAATAAAGGAAAGAAGAATGAGCGACATCCAAGAACGCGTAAAGAAAATTATCATTGAGCAACTAGGTGTTAAAGAAGAAGAAGTAAAACATGAAGCTTCTTTCGTTGACGACTTAGGTGCTGATTCACTTGACACTGTAGAACTAGTAATGGCTCTTGAAGAAGAGTTCGACACTGAGATCCCAGACGAAGAAGCTGAAAAGATCACTACAGTTCAAGCTGCAATCGATTACGTTACAGCTCACGCTGAGTAATTTTACGCATTTTGATTTTAAGGGCAGCATTACGCTGCCCTTAGTCTATCTGAAGAATGATACTAATAAATTTGGTATACACCCCACCTAAAATAATTTCCTTATTGGAGGCAACCCGTGGCTAAACGTCGAGTCGTCGTAACTGGCTTAGGAATGTTGACACCGCTAGGTAATGATGTTGAATCTACTTGGCAAGGTTTGTTAAACGGTAAAAGTGGTATTCAAACTATCACGCATTTCGATACCTCAAGTTTCGGCACCAAATTCGCAGGTTTGCTGAATGACTTTGATGCATCAGCTTACATGTCACCGAAAGATGCAAAGAAAATGGATTTGTTTATCCAATATGGCATTGCAGCGGGTGTACAAGCACTACAAGATTCTGGTCTAGAGATCACTGAAGAAAACGCCACTCGTGTTGGTGTAGCAGTGGGTTCTGGTATCGGTGGTTTAACTTTAATTGAAGAAAACCACATTAAACTATTAAACAGCGGTCCGCGTAAGCTTTCTCCGTTTTATGTGCCTTCGACCATTATCAATATGATCTCTGGTCATTTATCGATTATGCACGGTTTACGTGGTCCAAATATTTCAATCGTTACAGCCTGTACTACAGGCCTGCATAACATTGGTCATGCTGCGCGTATGATTGCATACGGCGATGCAGATGCAATGGTAGCCGGTGGTGCTGAAAAAGCGTCGACACCAATTGGTATGGGTGGCTTTAATGCTGCACGTGCATTATCAACTCGTAACGACGATCCACAAGCAGCATCACGCCCTTGGGATAAAGACCGTGACGGTTTTGTGCTTGCTGATGGTGCAGGTGTTATCGTACTGGAAGAATATGAGCATGCTAAAGCACGTGGCGCGAAAATCTATGCTGAACTGGTCGGTTTTGGTATGAGTGGTGATGCATATCATATGACGTCTCCACCTGAAGACGGTGCAGGCGCAGCCCTTGCGATGGAAAATGCACTAAACGATGCACACGTTAATGCAGACCAAGTTGGCTACATTAATGCTCACGGTACATCGACTAATGCAGGCGATAAAGCCGAAACATCAGCCGTTAAAACTATTTTTGGTGATGCAGCGAAAGATGTGATGGTAAGTTCATCTAAATCAATGATGGGTCACTTGTTAGGTGCGGCAGGCTCGGTAGAGTCGATCATTACTATCTTGTCACTGGTTGATCAGAAAGTAAGCCCGACTATCAATCTTGATAACCCTGATGAGGGCTGTGATTTAGATTATGTACCGCACACTGCACGTGACGCTAAATTGGATTACGCACTATGTAATTCATTTGGTTTTGGCGGTACTAATGGCTCGTTGCTGTTTAAAAAGGTATAATTCTTTTTAACAACGGACTAAAAAGAAGAGCCCAGTTGTTTAACTGGGCTTTTTTGTATGAGCAAATTAAAACAGACAATAAAAATAACCAATTCAGACTCCACAATAAACACCCAAGATCGTGGCTTAAATTATGGTGATGGCTTTTTTACAACAGCTTCTATTGTTGATGCTTGCATCGAGCATTGGGACTTACATAAAGCGCGTTTAGTTGAATGCGCTGAGCGATTATTTTTCCCTGAATTAGATTTAAACGAAATAGAGCAAGTAGTTAACAAAGTGATTTGCGATACACGCAGTGGCATATTAAAAGTTGTCGTGACCCGTGGCGCAGGTGGAAGGGGTTATGGTTTACCAGACGAGCCAACTATCCAAGTGCTGATCAGCGTATTACCTCAGGTCCCACATTATAAAAATTGGCAAGAGCAAGGTGTAAGGCTAGCAATCAGTGATATCAGGCTTTCACATCAACCTTTACTTGCTGGATTAAAAACCTTGAATCGCTTAGAGCAGGTGCTTATCAAACATCACATGCACTCCATCGAGTGTAATGACGTTATAGTACTTGATTATGATGACAATGTGATTGAGTGCTCTGCAGCAAATCTATTTGCGATTAAAGACGGTCAAATCGTTTCCCCCAAGTTAGACTGCTGTGGCATCACAGGGGTTTATCTAAGCGCTTTATGTGATAAGTTAGCCATTAAGTTTAAAGCAATCCAAGTTGATGAGTTTTTAGCGATGGATGCAGTGTTTATGTGTAACAGTTTAATGGGCGTGGTTCCTGTAGCAAACATTGCTGATACACAATTTGATATTACGCGCAGTAAAGCATTATTAAAGGCGCAATTTGCCAAGGAGAGTCAGTGATTAAAGTCATTGTTAGCGTGCTATTATTAGCATTGCTATGTTGTGGTATTGGTTATCAACAACTTCAATCAGCATTGAAAATGCCGTTAAAAGTTGAAAACAATACTTTATTCAAAGTAGAGCGTGGCACTGGCTTTAATCAGCTTTGCCAAGCATGGCAAACAAATCACTGGGTTGATAGCTGCTTTAAGTTTCAGGTACTCGCTAAATTAGATCCTACGCTTACTGATTTAAAAGCGGGTCTTTATGAACTGGATACAAGCGCTGTTATTGATAATATTCGCCGCATCAATCAAGGTGCACAAGTAAGCTTTAGCTTCACCATTATTGAAGGTCAGCCACTTCGTGACGTCGTTGCCAATATTCAAAAGCAAGCCTATTTAACCCAAGATTTAGATACAGAAAATTTAGCGACGCAGATAAGTAACACACAAAAAAATTTAGAAGGCTGGTTATTCCCTGACACCTATCATTACCATAGTGAAGATAGCGCCAGCGGCTTATTAAAACGTGCATACAGTAAAATGCAGCAAGAATTAGATACAGTGTGGCAAAATCGAGCGCAAGATTTAGTATTAAATTCGCCCTATGAAGCGTTGATCCTTGCCTCTATTATTGAAAAAGAAACAGGCCTTGCAAGCGAGCGACCCATGATTTCAGCGGTGTTTACTAATCGTTTGAAAAGCAATATGCGACTGCAAACTGATCCAACCGTGATTTATGGTATAGGTGCTAATTTCGACGGAGATATTAAGCGTAAAGATCTAACCACTTACACGCCGTATAATACATACAAAATTAAAGGACTACCGCCAACACCGATTGCAATGCCATCTCGAGCAGCTTTGCTTGCCGCGGTCAACCCGCCTGAGTCTGAGTATGTATATTTTGTATCGAAAGGGGATGGTAGCCATCAATTTTCGAAGACATTACAAGAGCATAACCGTGCTGTGCAGCAGTACCAGTTGAACAAATAACCAGAATAGAGTCATATGACAGCGAAATTTATAGTGATTGAAGGCCTAGAAGGTGCTGGAAAATCAACGGCAATAGCCGTATGCCAAGCTTATTTAGAGAACAAACAAGTCGATTTTATGAATGTGCGTGAGCCTGGTGGCACACCAATGGCTGAAGAACTTCGCAATATTGTTAAGCAAGATCACACAGAACAAGTAACGGGTGAAACTGAGTTATTGATTATGTACGCTGCACGTTCTCAGTTAGTTGAAAATGTGATTAATCCTGCCCTTGAGAAAGGCACATGGGTTTTAGGCGATCGCCATGATCTTTCATCACAAGCCTACCAAGGCGGTGGTCGTGGCATTGAGCAAACTAAGTTATCATTTTTAGCTGATATGGTATTAAAAGGGTTAAAACCAGATTTGACCATTTATTTAGATATTGACCCTGTTGTCGGTCTTGCTCGTGCCAAAGGCCGTGGTGAACTTGACCGTATTGAACAAGAGGCGCTAGGTTTTTTTGAACGCACTCGCGCACGCTACCTTGAAATTGCTAAAACTGACAGTACTATTAAAACAGTGGATGCAAACCAAACAATGCCCGAAGTGCATGCGGCAATAATTACTGTGCTTGACAACTTTTTTGCTGGATTAAACTAATATGCCTTTGCCATGGCTTGAAAGTCTTTATCAGCAATTAGCCCATAGCTTTTCGCAGCAGCGCTTTCATCATGCACAGCTGTTTAATGGTGATAAAGGGGTGGGTAAACAACACTTAGTCGATTCACTCGCCGATGGTCTGCTATGTGCTTCACCTGTGCAATTAAGAGCGTGTGGTCATTGTAAAAGTTGTCAGCTTAATCAAGCAGGAACGCATCCAGATAAGCGAGTTGTGAGAGTTGATGGACAAACAATTGGTGTTGATGAAATTCGCGATATCACTCACTTTATTAATCATTCCGCGGCACAAAATGGCAACAAAGTAGTTGTTCTTGAACAATGTCATAAAATGACCACTGCGGCAGCGAATGCCTTATTAAAAACACTTGAAGAGCCAAGCTTAAACCGTTATTTACTTTTAACCTGTGAGCAAACAGCTTTATTGCCCGCGACTATTCTAAGTCGCTGCGCTGTGCATGAAGTCAAAGTTGATAGTTCAATTACGACACAATGGTTAGCCTCTTTAAGTATTCCTAATTACTCTTGGTTAGCATTATTTGCTAGTCAACCGCTTTTAGTGGAGCAGTGGCATAAAGAGCATCAGTTAGAGTCTGTTGACTTACTTTATAAATTTGCAACTGAGATAAAAGACAGCCATAATTTCAGCACGTTAGTCGATATATTAAATAAAGATCATAGTCTTATTAATGTATTTGCTCTGTTTTTAACTGAACACCTTAAAACGCAATTAGTATTAGGTATGGACTTTTTTAGCTATCAAAAAGCACAAACTGCACTTTCTGAGTTTCTTTATAATAGTTCTCATGTGCTTGGCTTAAATATGTCACTTGCCATTTCACAATTAGCGTTGACTTTACGTGAGAGCCAAAATTAGGACATAGTGTGCAAGAATTACTAGTAGATATTGAAGACTTAGACGAGCTATATCGCTGTTATATGCCTTATTTAAAAAACGGTGGTTTATTTGTGCGCACGAATATGCGTTTTGAAATGGGGCATTCATTAGCATTAAAAGTAACATTACCTGATGCACTTGAAGATGATGTAATTACAGGTAAGGTTACATGGATTACACCTCAAGGGGCTCAGAGCTCTAATCCACCAGGTATCGGTGTAAGCTTCATTGATGATAAAACCAATTTGAATGCTAAAATCGAAAAACTACTTGGGACTATGTTAAACTCAGGCAATCCGACCTATACCATGTAATAAAAGTTGTACCATGATTGTAGATTCACATTGTCATTTAGACCGCCTTGATTTCGATAAACTCGACCTTAATTTAGACCAAGTGTTAGAAAATGCACGGGCGAAAAAAGTTGAGCATTTTCTTTGTGTTAGCGTTACATTAGATCAGTTCCCAAGCATGTTGGATAAAATCAAAAATTACCCTGATGTATCAGCATCTTGTGGGGTACACCCGCTAGATCAAAAGGATGCGCTTGATAAGCAAACACTGATCAACCTTGCCAGTCACGACAAAGTGGTTGCGATTGGCGAAACAGGGCTTGATTATTACTACTCAAAAGATACACATATTGTTCAACAAGAAAGTTTTGTTGGTCACATTGAAGTTGCTAATGAGCTTAATAAACCGCTTATTATTCATACCCGAGATGCTCGAGAAGACACCATCAACTTAATGCGTTCACACAACGCAGAGAAATGCGGGGGGGTATTACACTGTTTTACCGAAAATTGGGATATGGCCAAAAAAGCTATTGATATGGGCTTTTATATTTCAATTTCAGGTATTGTTACGTTTAAAAATGCAGTTGAGTTAAAAGACGTTGTTAAGCAAATTCCGCTTGACCGTTTATTAATAGAAACAGATTCTCCTTATTTAGCGCCTGTTCCATATCGTGGTAAAACAAATCAACCTGCCTACGTTGAAGATGTTGCTTATTATATTTCTGAACTGAAGGGGCTTAATTTTAACGAGTTAGCCGAAGCAACAACCAATAACTTTTACTCGTTGTTTAAGCAAGCTAAAAGGGCATAATAGTGAGCGGCGTATCGAACTTACCTCAGCTAATTATGGGGCCAATGGTACGCCGTGCAGATGCAGGGCGAGTGTGCTTTCAGTTTGTTACTACCACGCCTTGCCAATACCGAATTGAGTTCACAGGTGTTGAAACCTTCTCAAACTTTGAGTCTATCCAACTTGGGCAAAACATTTATTTAAATTTTATCAATGTAATGCCTGCCAGTGGCGAATTTGCGGTTGACTCACTAATCTACTACACATTGCATGATAAAGAAAATTGCCTTGATTTGTCAGCATATTGCTATGAACGTGCGGAATCTCCTGCATTTGTGATCCCTAATAGGCTCGATAGAATTCTTCATGGCTCGTGTCGTAACCCTCATCACCCCGCAAAAGACAGTCTCGTTGCTGCAGATAATTGGCAAAATGACCAGCGTCAGTCGCTTAATGCGGGGGCTGACTTATTACTGTTATCTGGCGACCAAATATACGCGGATGACGTAGCAGGGCCTATGCTGCTCGCGATTGAAAAAGTGATTAGTTTATTTGGCGTGTTTGAAGAGGCTGAGCTTGATTTAGATTTACCAACAGGGTTCGAGCAGCAACTTTACCAGCGCCATTTAAACTTACCTAAGGTGCCTTGGCAAAAACGAAGCAAATTTGGTGTTGGTTATTGGCTTAAAAAAGACGAACCGCATTTTTCAAGCTTAAAAGCTGAGAATCACTTAATTCATTTTCAAGAGTTTATAGCGCTTTATTTACTAAACTTTAGTGCGGTTACTTGGCAGTTAATTGAGTTTGACGCAATCGAATGTCCTGCATTGCCCCCTAAATACGCTAATTTATTTAAACTTGAAAAAGAAGCGCTGGTTGGATTCGCACAAGGTCTGCGTAGTGTTGAAAGATTATTTGCTAATGTGTCGACATTAATGATGTTTGATGACCACGATGTCACTGATGATTGGAATTTAACAGCAGGGTGGGAGCAAGCTATCTATCAGCACCCAGCTAGTAAGCGTATTGTAAATAATGGCTTAATTAGTTACTGGTTAATGCAAGGGATTGGTAATGATGCCGGTGACAAAACATTTGAGCTTTTGCCTGCATTTAAGCGAAGTTTTTCAACAAATCTATGGGATTTTAAGGGATTCGATAAGCATATTTTAGATTTTAATCATTGGCACTACGAACTTAATACCATACCCAAAGTGGTGGTATTAGATACCCGAACTCACCGTTGGCGCAATGAGCAAAACTTCAATGAACCTTCAGGATTACTTGATTGGGAGAGGCTTACTGAATTGGAAGAAAGCTTATTATCTCACGATAAAGTGATTATTGTTTCCCCAGCCCCAGTGTTTGGTGTTAAATCAATTGAAGCAATCCAAGCGATTTTTAATTTTTGTGGTCAGCCTTTACTTGTCGATGTAGAAAATTGGATGGCCCATGAGGGCTCGGCCAAAAAGTTGTTGGATACATTCCGTCGTGAAGATACGCCAAAAGAAACCTTGATTCTTTCTGGTGATGTACATTATTCCTTTTGTTTTTCTGTGCAAAAACGCTTTGGTAAACATAAAAACCGTATTTGGCAGCTCACTGCTAGCGGCATTAAAAATGAGTTTCCTCGAAAGCTTATCAATGTGTTAGATAAACTAGATTCAATTCTCTATGCGCCAAAAAGCCCACTTAACTTTTTTACTAAACGTTGGCAAATGGAAGTTGATAAACATAAAACGAAAGGAGAAGGTCAAAAGTACTTGGTGAGTGATGCGGCAATCAGCTTAATTGAGCTCGACAGTGGTTTATTAAAACGCTACGAGCTCATTCATGCTGATAATCGCATCACAGAGTTTGATTTAGAAGAGCAGTAATTTAAGTGAGCGAGTTCTATCAACTCAGCAAATTTTAGCGAATTGATATCGATTATAACCTTTCTACTTTTTTCTTATTCGCTTCGGTGCAGGCAATTGATTAGTTAATATAGCCAAACATAAAATAACTATGAACATGATTGAGTTTGCACCAGCTTGCAGTGAGTAGTCGACTGATGAATGTAGCATCATTGCGACAATAGCTGTAGCACAGCCAAAAGCAACGCCTTGATACAATGCTGTTTTGCGAGTTCGCATCGTATTGATGCATAACCACAAGCAATATAAAACAAGAACTCCTAACAATAATGTAGTAGGTATGCCTAGCTCAACTGCAAACTGTACGTAATCGTTATGGGCGTTGTCGTAGTATCCAGAGTAAGGCTGAGATTGGTATGCAGGAAACGCCGTATAGAATGTACCACCGCCAGAGCCAAGCAATGGTTTATCTAAAATAAGTGGCACTGAATCGCGAACTACTTCATCACGTGTTTCAGATTGTAAGCTGGTTTCACTTATGCGTTGCTTGACTTTTTCTACATCAAAAATCGCCCCAACTACAATTAAATCAATTATAAAAAAACTGATGATAAGTGGCTTAAATGCTTTTGGTTTTTGCTTATAAAAAAATAATGCCAATAAGCTAGCGACTACAAGAGCAATAAAAAATGCTGAATTACCCATCCGGCTACGAGTTAAAATGAGCGCTACTATAATGATAATTAAAGATACACGTAAGATTATTTTAGAACTCAGGGACACTTCTGCAAGTGCACGTAATTTTTGTTTAAAAGAGAGCTTATAGTCGTTCTTTGTACGCTTTAACTCGCTAACTAATAAACCTATACCTAAGCATAAACACAGGGCTAAGTAATTAGCTAAAAAATTAGAATAAGTAAATGTGCCAATGGCGCGATCTGTGTGTTTATATCCAAAAAGGGGGCTCACTAAATCTGGTGATAAGTTTAAGTAGGTAGCATACAAGGCTTGAAAAACTCCGGCGAAAATAACAGTGTAAATTAACGCCTTAATCTTCTGTGTACTATTGCAATAAGTAAATATTAACCAGCTTAGCATGAGTAGAAATGTACTTTTTAATAACATCTGTTTAGTTTGAAATGGATCAATGCTAATGCTTAACAGTTGAGCAAAGCATACTAGAATGACGAGGCTCAAACTTGCCAATATAGGCCAACTATAGCGAGGAGGGAATAGCGCTTGGTCACTATTTAAAGCACTGTTAGCAAGGTGAGTAAGAAAATTAAAACAGATTAAAATGCCTATAGCTAAGACTGCCCAAGGTCTATAACTACCCAAAGGTAGAGGAAGTAAAAATAAGATTAAACAAATAAAGAAGAAAATAAAACGATTCAAAATAAACTCAAACAAAATAAAAACGCAGCCGATTGGCTGCGTTTACATAGACTAAAAGTGCAGATTAATTCTCTACTTCAGAGATACCAGCATCACCACCTGTACCACCAGCACCTGGAGGTGTAGGAAGAGTTGGTAAGCTAACTACCGGTGAAGGTGCGGGGCCGGCACCAGGTCCCGCTGCTGTTGCTTCTGATGCGACAGTCGGATCAATACCAGCGGTGATTGCAGAAAGAGTGATTGCATCACTATCAAAACCTGCATCAGAAAGTGCTGCTAAAAAGTCAGAGATCAGTGGGCTGTCAACACCAAAGTTTGCAACAACCGTAGCAACCATTGCATCCATATCTGCAGAACCACAAGCACCTTTAAACAGTTTGTCGTCTAATTTAACCTCTTCCTTGTTTTTACAAATACGTCTAATCGCTTCAACTAAATCTTCACGTAATTGCTCCGAAGAGGTTTCTGCTGTTGCGTTATTAAGAACGTCGATAATGTTATTTGTGCTAACTTCTTGAACTACAGCATCGTTGTCCGTTTGTGCGTAGGTTGGAAGGGCTGTGATAGCAGTTGCGCTAGCGACTAAGCTAGCAAGAATTAATTTTTTCATTTCTCGTCCCTTGGTTGAGTACTAATTGCAAAATTTTAACGCATCGGCGCAAAAAGTAAACTCTTTATTCACGCCATTATTATTAGATTTAATAATTTTTGATGGAGGCAGTATCAAATTACCCTGTAAACCATCACATCCTAAGTTTTCAAGCATTTCTAAAGTATCCGCTTTTTCAACTAAACAAGCTAAAACTTTAATACCAAAACCATGGCAAATATTATTAACAGTCTGGATATAAAACTGACTTTGTGGGTTAGTTACTAAATCTTGAATATAGCTGCCATCGATTTTAACATATTCTATATCAAGACCTTGCAAATACTTGAATGAGGTCAAACTTGTGCCAAAATGCTCGATACATACCCCAATGCCAAGCTCTTTTATAGCATCTATATGTAAAGAGGCTACGTGCACATTATAAAGCAAGCTTATTTCATGAAGCTCAAACAGTAAGTTAGTTTTAATAACGGGTTTCGCTTGGGAGAACAAAGTTAACCATTCTATAAAGCTTGTTGAGTACAACGAAGTCTTGCTAATGTTTAATGCAAATACCTCATCTGGGTATCGTTCTTTAATGTTGACAAAGTTCAGTATAATTTTTTTATCGAGCTCTTCGGTTAAGTTTAACTTTTCAGCCATGGCAAACAAGTGTGCATTATTTACTTTTTCGCCCTCGTGAGTGAAATGTGCAAAAACTTCAAAATAACACTGTGAATTAGCTTTGTTTGCTTTTTTTACCGGTTGAATAGAAAAGCTTACTTCCCCTGCATTTATAATTGACTTGATTAGGGTGCGCCATTGATTAACGCTAAATAGTGACCTTTTATCACTACAACTTATATTATTATCTTCGCCAGTTGTGCAGCCAGTATCCAGTAATGACAAGACTTCACCAATACTCGCCCCTTTTTCGATAGCAACGAGTGCTAAGTTTGCGTAACCGTTGATGTGCAAGCTATTTTCTTTTTGGCTTAGCTTATCATTAAGTTCCAGACGCACTTTATTTAAAAACACAGAATCGTAAGGAGCCAATAGTATAAAAGTTCCACCGTTCAGTCTAAATACTGATGAATTCGGTAGTTCGCTAGCAGACTGTGTGAGCAATTCAGCAGCATCAATAACGTGTTGGTCACCATCTTGATAACTCACTACTTGGTTTATGTTGTTTAATGAGGGAAGGGTAAGCATCATTGCCGTTATGGGTGAGTCATCCGAAATATTATTTACGACTGAGTGAAAGTAATTTTCAAATGACTTGCGGTTACCAAGTCCAGTTATTGAGTCTATGTATACTTGTTCTGTGAGCGTTTGAGTTTGTTTGGTTAATGAGTCAAAAGTACTTTGTAAGTTCTTCACCATGTTGTTAATAGCTTGAGTCACGGTACGTAATTCACGTGCAACAGGTATTTCTTCATTAAGAGTAAAGCGCTTACGAGTGACTAATTTAGCTTGATTTTCCACTGCTTTTAAAGGCTTGAACACAGCGCGTAAAATTAAAAATGCCACAGCTAAGGATGCTGCAAGCAATAAGAATGAACTGTATAGACTACGCAACATGTGTTGCCACAAGGTCAAGTATGATTGGCCGGTGTGGCTAGAAACATCCAGTGTACCTGCTATTATCCAGCCGCTATTGATTTCAGAATGCATCGTTGGGGCACTCAATTCAAAGAGGTTAATGAACCAACTAGGAACGGACTCAACACGTTTCGGATTTTGTAACTGAAATACGACGTTATTTTGCATATCAGTAAATTTTATTTCATTGTAATAGCCAGAATCAAAAATAGCGGTCGCCATAGTTTCTGCAATCATTATGTTATCATCTTCTAAATAAGGTGATATGGAAAGCCCCAAACTAGTTGCTGTATCCTGAGCGTGGCTGGCCATTTGTGTTTGCAGGTAATGACGGGTGGTATCTACGTCAGTAAAAACACGTACAAAAAATGATGTAACAGAAATTAAAATGATCAAGCTATATACTTGAGTTTTTAAGCTTAAGCCATCTTTAAAGATTCGAGACATAACTACTAGTTCCTTTATTGTTACTATTTGAAGGCGCAAGCTCACCTTGTTCAATTCTTTCTAGCATAGTGTTCCAAGCAGACACGCCATTGCTATTCTTAACTTTGTTTCCTAAGCCTTTAGATTTGGCCAACCACAAGCCTTGGCCATTAAAGCTGTATATAGGTTTTAAATCGTTGCGCTTGTTTGCGGGTACCAATTTAGTATCAAAGTTGTCTAATACGAGTGGTATTTGGTTGGGTTTTTCGAAGTATATAAGTACCATATGTGGTTGGTTAACTGTGCGTTGGCGTACATACATTAATCTTATTTTTTCTTCAGGCACACCGAGTGCTATTAATGTAAAGTATTTAGCAATAACATAATCTTCGCAGTCACCCATACCCACACCAAGGCTCTCAAGTGGAGTGGCCCAGTAATCTTTCTTTTGCCACAGCTCTTCATCGGTTTTGTATTTTATATGTGTGTTAAAAAAGTCATTAACTAAATGAATTTTTTGCCATTCGCTTTTTTTCGCAGAATCATCAATAAAACTTAGCCATGTTTTTATTCTGTGATGGCCAGTATCTCCGTATAACTGTTTTGCACGGGTAATTATATCGCTGTTACGCAAATGCAATAGCATGTCCTGTGCACAAACAAAAAAAGACACAAATATAATTATGCAAAATCCTATACGCACAATACCATCTCTAGAAAATAAACAGGGTGATTATATTCCCATTAAAATTAAAATGATAGGTTATAAAAAAAGCAAAATCTTTAATGTTAACTTTTCGGTAACAAAAAACAATCTAAAAGGCTTCTTTTTTATATTGAGCCGTTGTTTGTGTTGTGTATAATAACGGTCCATATGGATTGTAGCACTTCAAAGTTTCGCTGAAACTAATAGATTATCAGCGATAGCTATATTGTATGAAGTTATAGAAAAGGATTGCTAGTGAAAGTTTCAAAAGCTGTTTTGCCTGTTGCTGGGTTGGGTACTCGTATGTTACCAGCTACTAAAGCAGCACCCAAAGAAATGCTCCCCTTAGTTGACAAACCTCTTATCCAATATGTTGTAAATGAAGCTGTTCAAGCAGGCATCAAAGAAATTGTTCTGATTACACATGCCTCAAAAAATGCCATAGAAAACCATTTTGATACTAGTTTTGAGTTAGAAGCTACACTTGAAGCCCGTGTAAAACGCAGTTTGCTTGAGGAAGTCCGTTCAATCATTCCTAAAGGGGTCAGTATTATTTCGGTGCGCCAGTCAGCCCCCCTAGGACTTGGGCACGCAATCCTTGAAGCTCGGCCAATAATTGGTAATAACCCATTTGCTATTTTGTTACCTGATGTAATTATCGATGAATATAAGTCAAACCTTAAGATTGATAATTTAGCACACATGATCAGGCAATTTGAGCAGAGCCAACATAATCAAATAATGGTTGAGCCTGTCCCGTATGAGCAGGTTCAAAATTATGGTGTTGTTGATCTTAGCGGTAAAACAATTAAGGCAGGTGAAAATGCAACTATCACTAATATGGTGGAAAAACCTCAGCTAGGCGTTGCCCCTAGCAATTTTGCAATAACAGGCAGATATGTTGTATCTCCAGCTATTTGGAATCTATTAGAGTGTACTCCCGCTGGGGCTGGAGGTGAAATTCAACTAACAGATGCGTTGTTGCAATTACGTCATATCGAGAAAATTGAAGCATATCATTTAAAAGGTAAGTCACACGACTGTGGCTCAAAACTTGGCTATATGCTCGCTAACGTAGAGTATGCGATGCAATCAAGCCTACTGGGTGAAGAATTTACAAAACATGTAAAAGAACTCATCGCATCATAAGAGGGATAAAATGAAAGTAACTTTTTACGGAGTTGGGTATGTTGGCTTGGTTCAAGCCGCAGTTTTTGCTGACGCTGGTCATGATGTGTGTTGTGTGGATATCGATGAAACACGCATAGAAAATTTAAAGAACGGAATAATTCCAATATACGAACCAGGTTTGACGCCTTTAGTACAAAAAAACTTTGAAGAAGGTCGTTTAACTTTCACTACCGATCCTAAATTTGGGGTTGAGTTTGGTGATCTACAATTTATAGCTGTCGGGACTCCGCCTGACGAAGATGGTTCTGCAGATTTAAAATATGTATTAAAAGTAGCGGAGACAATCGCTACTTACATGGAAACGCCCAAAGTTATTATTGATAAATCAACGGTTCCTGTAGGCACTGCAGATAAAGTAAAAGCGACTGTGCAGTCGATACTTGATAACCGTGGAAGTGGTTTAACTTTCTCGGTTGTATCAAATCCTGAATTTCTAAAAGAAGGTGCAGCGGTTAATGACTGCAAACGTCCAGACCGTATAATTATTGGCACTGACTCAGCTGATACAGAAGAGCAAATGCGTGAACTTTACGCGCCATTCAATAGAAATCACGAAAAAATAATCGTAATGGATATTAAAAGCGCTGAGCTTACTAAGTATGCTGCTAATTGTATGCTTGCAACCAAAATTAGTTTTATGAACGAAATGGCAAATATTGCTGAGCGCGTTGGTGCTGATATTGAGCATGTACGCCATGGTATTGGTTCAGATCCTCGGATTGGTTACCAGTTTATTTATCCAGGCTGTGGCTATGGTGGCTCTTGTTTCCCTAAGGACGTTCAGGCACTGGTTCGAACAACTGACAGCTTGGGTTATGACTCACAAATTTTAAAAGCTGTTGAAGCCGTTAATTATGCGCAAAAGCATAAATTATTCGAATATATTACGAAGCACTTCGATTTATTAAACAATCCTGATGCTATAAAAGGCAAGGTGTTTGCTTTGTGGGGCTTGAGCTTTAAACCAAACACTGATGACATGCGAGAAGCACCAAGTCGAGTACTTATGGAACAACTTTGGGCTGCCGGTGCAAAAGTGCAAGCATATGACCCTGAAGCGATGGAAGAAACTCAGCGCATTTATGGCGCACGAAATGATTTAAGCTTTATGGGAACCAAAGAGTCAGCATTAAATAATGCAGATGCTCTTGTTATTTGTACTGAGTGGCAAAATTTTAAAGCACCTGATTTTTCGTTGATAAAGTCATTACTAACGACTCCAGTTATCTTCGACGGACGTAATTTGTTCGAACCTAAGAGGCTAAAAAATAAAGGCTTTAGTTATTATTCTATTGGTCGAAATATTTTATAGTATAAGGGTCTTAAAATGTTGACAGTTATAATACCTGCATATAATGAAGAAAAATGTATTGAAAGGACGTTATCCGAATTAACGAATTTTTCGAGTTTGGAGGTTGAGGTAATTGTCTTGCCAAATGGCTGTGTTGATAATACAGCCGAGTTCGTTAGAGCTAAATTTCCTTCATTTAAAGTAGTCGAGCTTGATACTGGCTCAAAAATATTAGCTATAAATAAAGGGCTTGAAATTGCTCAGTTTGAACATGTGCTTGTTCAAGATGCTGATGTGATCATAAGCACGGAAAGTATTAGAAGTATTTTAAGGTTTATTAAAAGTGAGCAGTATTTATTTGCCTCTCCAAAGACAAAAATAGTTCAAGATGGTAGCTTGTTAACAAACATGTACTACAGTTTTTTGAAACTTACTCCAGCTTATCGAGTTGGCATGGTTAATTCTGGTGCATATCTTATTTCTCCAAAGGCCCGTGCTATGTTAGGGAAGTTTCCACAAGTTATCGCTGATGATGGCTATGTTAAGGGAACTTTAGGTTCAGCTAACTTGACAACAATTCCTTCTTGCTATTCTGTCGTAATGAGTCCAAGAACAATTTGGTCACTTATTAAAATCAAAACGAGAAGTAAATTAGGCAATATGGAATTGAAGAAGAAGTTTACTTCACCGACTACTGGCGGTAATAGTTTTTCTTCTTTGTTTAAAATAGCCATCAAAGAGAAAGCGTTGTTTAAGTTTTTAGTTTATGCGACGGTCATTTCAATAGCGACATTTCGTGCGAAGTTGCAAATTAAAAAATTAAAGACAATTAAATGGGAAAGGGACGAGAGTACGAGAATATGAAAAGATTCATACACGTCTATGTACGACATTTTATACTATCTATTATTACGCTTTGGTATATCCATTTTTATAAAATGAATATACATAAAAGCGTTAGAATTTCATTGAAAGCGAAGCTAGATAAAACAAACCCTAAAGGTGTTCATATCGGTGCGGGTACTTATATTGCATTTGGGTCGGTAATTCTCACCCATGATATGTGCCGAGACATTCATAAAGACGTGAGAATAGGTGAAAATTGTTTCATTGGTGGTAACTCAATCATAATGCCAGGAGTTACTTTGGGCGATTCCTGTATTGTTGCGGCAGGAGCTGTTGTGACAAAGGATGTAAGTTCAGGGACAATTGTCGCAGGAAATCCTGCAGTCGCAATTCGTACAAATATTAAAACGAAAGCTTTAGGAATATTAATTAATGAGTAAGAAGCTCATAGCAATTGCATCTACGGGTGGTCATTATGTGCAATTGAGCAGAATCATGAAACAAGCTAACTTTGATTCTAATGACATTTTATTTGTGCGAACAAAAGTAAATGCGCACGATACACCTTCTTTTGAGAATGAAACCCTAATTGAGGATGTGTCAAGAGACACATTAATCCGTTCGCCAATCATCGCTTTTCAGATGTTAAAACTTGTCTTAAAGCATAAACCTAAATGGATAGTAACCACAGGCGCAATGCCTGGGTTAATTTCTATCGTAATAGGCCGACTATTACTTAGAAAAACCATGTGGGTAGATAGTATTGCTAATACAAAACAATTATCCGCTTCGGGACGAATGGCAAAGAAATTTGCACATAAAACATTAACCCAATGGCCAGATTTAGCTGGTGATAATGTTGAATACAAGGGTCGAGTTATATAATGAAAGTGCTTGTAACTGTGGGTGCGCAATTACCTTTTAAACGACTGATCGAGGCTATCAGCGATATTAATAAATCACTAAGTTTGGATGTTTTTGCTCAGGTTGGTGAAGATTCGAATACTTATGATGGTATTCAAGTGATTGATTTTTTGAGTTCGAATGAGTACAAGGAGAAACTAGAGTGGTGCGATATAGTAATTGCTCACGCCGGTATGGGAACCATTATTCAATGTTTGGAATTAAATAAAAAGCTTATTGTTGTACCTAGATTAGCTAGGTTTGGTGAGCACAGAAATGATCACCAACTCGATACTATTTCAAGATTTGAGCCATTGACCTCATCAACGAGCTTAATGAGAGTGTGCCGTGATTTAGAAGACTTAGAACAGACTTTCGAGGAGATCGAGAAACTAAGCGAGACGAATGACTTCTTCACGACTGAAAAAGAGAAAGATACAGAGAGCCTTGGTTTATATATTAAAAAAATGATAGATGATGAAGTATAAATTATCTTTATTGATTGACTCGCTATTGTCTTCGGGGGCTAATTTTTTAATTACGTTTCTTTTACTTAAGTATGAAGGGAATGAGTCAGTAGTCATGTTTGGTGTTGCTATGACACTGGCATTAATTTTCTTATCTTTTCAAAGAACAATTGTACTTATTCCTTTTAATTTAAAAGAAGATAAGAGCAGTAAAATCAGGATAATTGAGTTTCTGAGTTGCTCATTTTTCCTATTAGTGCTTTTTTTAGTGTTAATTTTTATTAGCACCTATTTTGCATTTTCATATCAGGGGCAGTGGCTACTAGCTCCAGCTTTATTCGCTTTTTTATTTATACATGAATCATTTAGATATCTACTTATGGTAAGTAAGCTGTACTTTTTACCTGCTTTGGTATCTGTTGTTTTGGTATCTACTTTTGCAGCTTCTTTATTGTTTAGTGGTTTATCTATAGAGCTTTTGATAGACACCTATTTATGTTTATTTGCACTAGAATTAATTGTAATCACGCTTTTCGTCACATTTAAAAAAGCAAACTCGGGTGAGCAGAAGTTAGACATTTTTTTTTGGTTTCGTGACACACGACATTTATTAAATCGAAATGTGCAATCCATCTCTCAATTATTACTCGTACATTCCCCGTTTTTGTTAGTATCGGCTTTATATCCTGCAACAATTTCTTCTGTACTGTTCATTGCTCGCTCTGTGTTTCAACCAGTACAAATTTTGATTAAGTCACTGGAGGCTGTTGATCAAAGAAAACTCGCCAGTTTAAAAGATGATGCACACACATTTGTAAAGAGTTTGTTCAAAAAATATATGCTGATTTCTTTAGTTGCCTCATCTATTTGTCTATTAATAGCTGTTTATTTATTTCCAGTTGTGTATGCCGATCAGGCTGTTCCTAAGCTTGGTGATCTACTGTTCTGGGCAGGTATCCTTACTTGTTTATCCTGCTCTAGAAGTGTTGAAATGCTGCTCGTGAAAAAAAATATGTATAAAAAGATGAATTCGCTATACCTATTATCAGGCTTAGGTGTGTCATCTCTTTTATTATTGAATTTATTTCTTCATGTACAAATTTCACCATCATTTTCTATTTTTTTGGGGTGGCTGTTTTTGGCGATTACTTATTATTTGATTGTTATGAAAGGAGTCGACAATGAATAGGGTAAGGCTCTTTAACTTATTTCTTTTTTCAATGTTTATTATCTTTTCTTTATTTGTTTTTAGAATACGCGAATATGGAAGTGATAGTGTCGATTTTCAAATCGTGTTAAGACTAATGGCATGGGGAGGAGGCATTTTAATCGCATTTATATATTTTTATAAATTTGGTTTTAGGGTGTCTAACAATCATGAGTTGTTATTTGTTGCCTTTATTCTCTTAGCTATTTTGATGCTTCCTTTTTCAATGCTTCCTTTTCGTAGCTTTGTTGTAGTGCTTTCCTATGCTGCCTTTTATTTTTATTTTAAGTATGTAAAAAGTAGGTTTGGAGATGACTTTCTCCTGTATTCAATTTCTTTGTCATTCTTCGTAGTTGTTTGTTTCTCATACTTTTATTATTTGGCATTACCCGACTTAGGGAGACATATTTATTGGTTAAATGATGTTTTATTTGTGAGCCCGCGTATGAGTGGGGTTTTCTCTACATCGAATGCAATGGGGGGATTTTGTGCCGTATATTGCTTGTTTTTGTTACATGCATTTAACAAGAGCATTATCTCTAAGTCTTTTTTTATAGTTGCATTTGGCTTGTCTTTAATTGCTTTACTATTAAGCGATAGTAAGACCGCTTTTATATCATTTGTTTTTTCTTCTTTATTTTTATACAAAAGAAATAAGTTTATTTTATTTGTGATTTTATCAGGTGTAATTTTTACCTCTTTATTAATAATATATGCTGCATTTGATTTCTATGGTTTCCTTGAGCATGTATCCCGTCACGGTGATCCTGAAGAAGTTCTCACGTTCACAGGGAGAACATATATCTGGCCAGCTGTATTTGATATGGCACTTGATAGGCCTTTTACTGGCTATGGCATAGGTGTAACGTCTTTGGCTTTGCCAACGTTAGAAGATATTATAGGCTATACACCTGCTCATGCGCATAACTTAGTCTTACAAGCTTTTTTTAGTCTTGGTCTTGGTGGCATGTTATGTATAACTGCAATTCTCGGCTATAATCTCGTTGTAAAATGCAAGAATAGATTGGGTAACTCGATGGCTGTTTATATTGTTATTACCTCTTTATTTGAGGCCTCGTTTTTATCCGGTGTAGCTGGCTACTCTATAATCCCTGTTATTTATATGGTTTTAAGTAAAGAAAAATGAGACGCTATTTAATTTTATTTTTACTTCTTTTTATCTCATCTAATAGCCTCGCCGCTATTGATGATTACAATTTAGTCTTAGCATCAGGTCAGTCATTAAGTATAGGGCACACTGATCAAGACTTGAATCCGATAATTTTCACTAATGAAGTTAATCCTAACAAAGTATTTTTGTTCAACGGTGTAAGGACCACTGCGCCTCGATATTATCAAAGGTTAGTAGAAAGTGACGTAAGGTTTTTGGAACCTTTGAAAGATGTGACTAGACAAACACATGCATACTCAATGTTCAAAATGTTGGAGTATTTATATTCTATTGAAAACAAACCTTTTCCTAAGTTTGTTTATGCTCCCCATGGTCGTGGAGGGCAAAAGATAAGTAAACTTGAATATGGTACTGAACCATTTGAAAATGGGCTCACAATGCTAAGAGCAGGGGAAAGGTTAGCTGCTCAAAGTGGTGAAAGTTTTAATGTTCCTTTTATTACTTGGATACATGGTGAATCTAACGCAAATTCTAATTTACAGGACTATAAGCAAAAGCTTGGTAAGTTATATAATGCTTACCAAAATAAAGTACAAACTACCTCTTCTAAAACCCGCAATCCTATATTATTCGTGGATCAAACCGGCGTTAGTTATGGGCATGATATTGCTGTTTCATTGTGGGAATTTGCAAACGATAACGAAACCGTCTCTCTAGTGATGCCAAAGTACTTTCTTAATAGAAATTACTTTAACAGACCTGATGAAAGAACCCACTTAAATACAAAAGGGTATATTCTACAAGGTGAGTATTTTGCAAAAGCAATCTTTTCTACATTTGAATCCAATAAAAAATGGAAACCACTACAACCTGAATCTTTAAAAATAGAAAATAATAAAGCCTTTGTGAAATTACATGTTCCAGAGGGGGATTTAACTGTTGATACTCATACTTTGCCAGAAGCACCAGGCTACGGTCTAAAGTATATTTCTCCAAATAATATAGAATACATTCCTCAAGTATCAATTCAGGGTGATACGTTAACGCTTGAGTTCAATACCACACTGGAGGTGGGGGGAAAGATAGACAGTGGCTTTACCTTGGATGACAGGTATAACACTGCAAACCAGAAAACCCCAGTGACTAATATCAGAGATACATCGACATTAATTTCTTCTGTGGATCAGCAGCCGCTGCATAACTGGTTAGTGCAATTTTCTATAGAGATAACTCCTCAAACTCCCGGTATGTCTTCTTCTGTAAACCCAAGTGGCAACAATATATGGCATGATGGAGATATCGTTGCTGATATGACAGAGCCATACTCTATTATTGGCGGGAGCTATAATAACAGGGATTTAAACTATGCTTTATACCGTGTAAGTTTTGATGCCGAGATAGAATCGGGTACCCCAATTTTTAACATCGGAGATTCAAGCATTCCAATTACAAAAGAGGGAGATAATTCTTTTGTAGCAATTGTTTGTGAGCCTACAGAGGATATGGTTTCTGTAGTAAGTACGCAAACAATGTTTACTGGTGCGATGCAATCTATTTCTTTAAAACCGATACTATCCGAAACTAATTTTGACCAATATAGCGTGGAAGAGTTAGGTGACAATATTTGGCCTAATAATGTAACCGTTGAGAATTATGAAGCTGATGATTTCTTAGTTACTGGAGATTATTTTATTAAAACGAAGTTACAGTATCCTATATATTTACTTGAATACGAAGTTCAAGTGAATGAAGGATCAGCCTATATCAATATTGGCGATTTCCATAAAAGTATCAACGATACGGGAGTTTTTTATAGTAGGGTACCTATTTGTAAACCTGAGTTTGGCCGCTTAAGATTTTCCTCAGGTAAATCTGGCTTTTCAGGGAAGATTAGTAATATTGAAATTGAACCAATTTAAAAGGTCATAGTTTGTTTTATAATTCAATTAATAATTTCCGTGCGATCGCCATTATGTTTATCGTCTTCGGTCATTCTTTCGATGTTTCAGGTGTCGCTTTAGATAGTTTTTGGGAAGTGTTTTTTAGAAATCTGTTATCTGGTGGTACCATTCTCTTTGTTTTCATTTCAGGCTTTCTTTTTGAAGTTGTATTTTTAAAAAAGTTTACTTTTTCTAAATTTTATTTCTCCAGAGCTTCAAAGCTGGTATGGCCATATTTATTATTGTCGATCATACCAATCTGCTTATATATATATGTATCTAACCCAATTTCTGATGGCTATTTTCTGCCTCACTCAGAAGGAGCTATATCACAGTTTATGGTACCTTTTCTTAAATATGAAGTAACAGGCCGCTTTATGACTGCGTATTGGTATATCCCTTTTGCGTTACTCTTATTTTTACTCTCGCCATTAGTGGTTCTTATACTTAAAAAAGATTTTAAATTTAAGGTGTCACTCATTCTTGTTCTTTCATGCGTGTCAATTTTTATTCATAGACCTGTCGATAATATGAACCACTTGCATTCTGTCGTGTTTTTTTTCCCAATTTATCTAATTGGTGCTGTGGTATCCCAGTATAGAGAACCTTTGTTAAACACTTTTCAAGGTAATCGATTTTGGCTGCTGTTTTTATTATCAATTAGTTTCACACTGGTTCAGACCTATTTAGGTGATGTAGGGAGCTACCATAAGCCATTTTTTGAATTTGGCGGCATCGATCTGATGTTTCTGCAAAAGTTATTTCTCTCTTTCTTTTTCTTCTCATTGCTAGAAAAGTACTCAAAAAGTAATTTGTTTTTCGACAATCTTGCGAGTACAAGTTTTGCAGTGTTCTTCATACATCCTTATCTAATCTTTATATTTAGAAACTTAAAACTGCCAACTCCTGATACGGCGTTTTTTCAGTGGGTATATTTCATTGCTCTATCGCTTACGTTTGTGATACTCAGTATGCTGATTGCGATATTCTTGAAAAAGTTACTCAATGATAAGAGTAAATATATTATTGGCTATTGAAAATAGAGTTTAAATAACTAACCTCCAACCGGTTATAAAGTTTACCTTACAAACACTATCTGCAATAAAAGAAAAAGCCCAAAACCTGTTGGTTGATTGAGTCACTGACAGGTTTTCTTCTAAATAGAAATATTGCTCGAGATTGTCATCTAACAGACAAGTCCACTGAGTTCAGCTAAAAGTTTGGATCGTGCTTCCAAGAACCTCCTTAATCCGCTTAACATTAAATTAACTTAAAAGCAGTCTTTTAGGGTTGTTTTTTATTTTGTTTTATCCTTCTTTATTACCTAACTTACTGATTTTTGTGTTTTGTACTTTTTTGTGGAACATTAAAGTGGTACTTTTGTAGTGTCTTTTGTTTATTTGCATTTAATTTGTATATATAATGCGCTGCAATTAAATCATGGACATGACTATAAGCTGAACACACAGTTTTTGGTGTTATTGACGCACTTTCATTACGAGGGAAATAATGACTAACTCTTTACTAAAATTAAAAAAGCTAAGCACAGTGATTGCTATTAGTTTAGCAAGCTCAACAACTTTGGCTGCAGACTTAGGTGTTGCCAATAATTTTTCTGCGTTTGTTTTTGAGGATTTTAAATCTAATTCAGGCCGTGCTGAGGGCGCAATAGCAGCAGGTGAGATAAGTCTGAAAGGATACAGTGTTGGTTATACAAGACCCTACAATGCTGGCGAATATTATTTAATTAGTGAATCTACTATCGCTTTCAAATCAGGTCGTCAATATGTGGGCAGTATGATCGCCAGCGGTGCTGCGGATATTAATTGGAGTGTTCGGTGGGGCATGGAGTGGGGCTCTAAAATCCTATCGAATCAAAGTGAATCTGCAATGCCATTCAACTTTGATGAGCAAGAACAATACTATAAAGATTTAAGTACTGAATTAAGTGCTCTTTCAACGACGGGTACTGTAAAGAGTATGTGGGGCGGCCTTTACTTAGAAGGTGATGGTAATTCTGCTAGACAAGTATTCAACTTAAACGCACGGGATTTTGCTAAGGCACATACCTTCGCTGTGTCAGGGATCCCCCATGGTGCAACAGTCGTTTTTAATATAAGCGGCGATGATAATGTTGTTGTAAAAGGTAAAAGCTTTGCGAGTTTACATGATCATGCAACTAAAACTGTATTCAACTTTGCGAATGCCAAAAAACTTGATATCAAAGGGAATCGTTGGCAAGGCGTTGTTTTAGCTCCGTTTGCTGATATTAGAGGTGTTCATGGTGTTGCTAAGATGCCAATTATTGGTCAAAGCTTTTATGGTTCAATGACTCTGTTAGGCGGTGAATTCAGCGGTAACTTACCTGAAATCACTGAGCCAGTTTGTAATGATATTGATGTTACTGATAAATGGAGTTGGACTGGCAGTGAGTTTATGCCCGAGTTTGACCAAGTTATTTCAACGCCGATAGCTGTAAATCTAAATGATGATAATGGCGATGGCGTAATTGATGAAAAAGATGTGACGGATATTTTAGCTGTAACTTTTAATATTGCTAATTATCGTGCACAGGGCATTGTTCGAGCGTTTAGCGGTATCGATGGTGAAGAATTATGGAAAACTGAAAACCTTGACGGATCTTTTGACTACAAAACAGTTAAAGCGAGTTCAACTTATTCTATCTCTGCTGCAGATATTAATAATGATGGATTAGTTGAGGTTATAGTAAGGGATTCCTCTGATCACAGCTATAAGATTTATAGTAATGCTGGTGAATTGATTAAGGCTATTCCAAAAGGCTTTGCATATGGGAATTCGACCATATCTGATCTTGATGGAGATGGTTCTGCTGAATTTATTATTGGTAATAGTATTGTAAATCTTGATGATAATTCAATCATTAAACTTAAAAAGCCAGTGGATTATAATAAAGGCAATTTTGCTATGATTGATTCTATCGCTTTTGATGCAGATCTAGATGGCCAACAAGAAGTCTTAGTAAATGGTGTTTTATACACTAAAGATGGACATATTCTATGGAACCAAAATACACAACAAGGCTTCTCGGCAATTGGTAACTTTGACAATGATGCATACCCAGAAGTCGTGCTGACTGATCTGGATGGCACTGTTAAGCTTCTAGAACATGATGGCTCAGTTATCTGGGAGTATCAAGCAGATGACTCAGGTGGCGGTGTTCCGTCTATTGGTGATGTTGATGGCAATGGCGAACCTGATATTGTTGTTGCAGGCGGTGAATTGATTAAGGTTTTGAATAAAGACGGTGTTTTAATTAATTCCTTTGCAGTTAATGATCCTTCAAGTAAACGAGCCGGTGTTATAACGTATGACTTCAATGGTGATGGTAAAGATGAGATTGTTAACATTGATGAAACTGGTTTGAATATATTTAGTGGATTGGAAAATAGATTAATTTATACGTCGGCGCAGTCTTCAGGTACAATTTGGGAATACCCAATAGTAGTCGATTTAGACGGTGATGGTTCTGGAGAAATTATTTCTGTTTCCAATACATTACTTTTGCCAAGTGGTAAAACGGGAACTAATGGTATTTCTGTTAAAACCTCAGCAAGCTGTAAGTGGTCACCTGCTACACGTATTTGGAATCAACATTCTTTCTCTGGTTCGAATATAAATCAAGATGGCTCGTTGCCTTTACAGCAAGAGAACAGTTGGGAACAATCAAATACTTTCCGTTCTGGTAATCTAAATTAAATCATTCATCTTAACGAGCCAATTAACTTTTTTAATTGGCTCATTTTGTTAGAATAGCGCTCATTTAAAAATGGATTTAAAAGGTTTACTTTGGCTGATTTACGCGATGACCCTGCAATTAGAAGCTTGATGGAAAGAATGCCTGAGGATATTCAAGATACATTTACTGATGAGCAGTTAATGCATTTGAAAATTGCAATTGGCGCAAGGCAATGGGGGAATCATGCTGTTGACCTGCGAGGTGTCATTAAATTATTTAAATACCGGTACTACTATGTATTTTTAGCAGGCCGAAATAGGCGTAAGTTAACTTCTCAAGAGCAGAAAGTAGCTAAGTTTGGGCAAGCAGTAATTTTAAGTGTGGCAGTTTCGTTCGTCATCTTAATTATATTAGTAACCTTATATCTAGCAAAATCCGCATTGGGAATTGATATATTTTCTGGCTTTTCTTTTGGCCTGTGGGACTGGTTTAACTCCCTGTTAAATTAGAATAGCTAAAGTGGATGAAGGAATTAGGTTTTACTCACCTTTTTTTATTGGTAACTTGAAGTGATTTCGCCCATATTAAGTAATATAATGTCACTACTGTCACATTAAATTAATATGAATAATATTCATGTTTATTGCTTAAATATGTTTATTTATTGTGAATAATTTAGCTTGCTGCAATTCGTTTTTTATAAATAAAACCCAATCTTTCAATTTTATTTTGAATGTAATTTGTTCGATTTTGTCTTTTTTGAAAAAATACTTGTAAAGAAACTGCTTCTATCCCTTTGTTTGTTTGAATAATAAATGGAGGTGAACCTTCCCTGAATTGTTTAATTTAATAATGTTGAGTTTATTTTTGTTTATGTTGTGTTCATTTTCATGAATGTTTCTGTTTTATACTTCTGTTTAATGCAATTATTTTCTTGGCACTTTATACTTATTTCTAGTTGATCTGTTGCTCTTGCCACTATATTATTGCAGCTGATTTTTTTTAGTTATTTGCCGTTCAAGGAAGATATAGTGAACAGAAGCAGAACATTTAAACCATCTAGTTCTTCAGATGCAAATTTTTATCGCTTATTTGACTTGTTATCTCTTTTTGTTGCATTTCAAATAGCAAATAGTATTTATACTATCCATTTTACTTCAGCTTATCTGGCAGCTGCATTATCTATCACAATTACTTATATGTATTGTGCGGAAATATTATCTACTTACCGTTCATGGCGTGCGGGCAAATTCAGAAGCATGGTCTTATGCTCTTGGGTTTCTTTAGTCGTTGCATTTTCTACGATGTTCTGTATTTCATTTGTTTTTAAGTTTACAGAGGTACTGTCACGCTTAGGGTTAACAATTTGGTTTTTTGTTAGCTTGCTACTTTTATTCAGCTGGCGTTTGGCAGTTCATCTATATAAACGTAATAAACGTCGCTTAGGTTTAAATCTTCGTAATGTTGCAATTGTTGGTGCAACCGAAGGGGCAGCGTATTTACATAAAGAAATTGAAAAAAATAGCGAGTTAGGTTTTAAGTTTATGGGCTTCTTTGATGACCGTAAGCCAGAACGTTTGTTTGAAAAAGCTGCAAATTATGACGTAGAAGGGACCATTCAAAATGCTATTGACAGGGCACGAGATGGACAGATCGATATACTTTATATTGCATTACCATTAAAAGCTGAAAAGCGTATTGCTGATATTTTATTGCAGCTTGGTAATACGACAGTTGATGTTCATGTAATACCTGACTTCTTACTTTCTAATTTGATTCACGCAAGAATTGAACATGTCGGTAATGTAGATACATTGAGTGTCTTTGAATCACCTTTAATTGGTGCACAAGAGTTTATTAAGCGCACTGAAGATATTATTGTTTCTTCATTAATTCTTCTATTAATTTCACCATTACTGTTGGTGATCGCTGCTGCAGTTAAGCTGACGTCTCCGGGAAACATAATTTTCAAACAAGACCGATATGGCTTAGATGGGCGAAAAATCAAAGTGTGGAAGTTTAGATCTATGACTGTCACTGAAAATAGTGATGTAGTTACACAGGCGACAAAAAATGATGCACGTATTACTAAGCTTGGTGGCTTCTTAAGAAGAACAAGTCTTGATGAGTTACCGCAATTCATCAATGTTTTAAGAGGTGAAATGTCGATAGTTGGTCCAAGACCACATGCTGTAGCGCATAATGAAGAATACAGAGCCAAAGTCGATTTTTATATGATTAGACACAAAGCAAAACCAGGTATTACTGGTTGGGCTCAAATTAACGGTTGGCGTGGTGAAACAGATACGCTTGATAAGATGACTAAGCGAGTTGAATACGATTTACATTACATCAAGCACTGGTCTTTATGGCTTGATGTAAAAATAATTTTTATGACAATTTTTAAGGGATTTAAAAGTGAAAATGCGTACTAATACAATTTTATTTTTACCTATTGCACTGGGTTTATCTGCACCTGCGGTTGCAGTTGAATTAAAACCGGGCAGTTTCATGACTGAGGATGGTGCAGAGCTTACTCCTACGCTCCAATTAGGTGTTAGTAGCAATGACAACTTTTTTATGACGCCATCAGACACCCGATCTCGCTTGATATGGGAAATAGCGCCAAGCTTAAATGCGCTGTTTGAAGATGGCCCAGATAATTATGAGTTTGATGTTGCAACACGCTCATCTCTGCATAATAAAGATACAACTGATAACTTTACGCAAATAAACCTAGGTGCAGGTATGCACAAAGAGTTTACAAGTAAGCACCGTTTAGATGTAAAAGGTGATGCTGATTGGTTGTCAGAAGCACGTGGTGCAGGTTTGACAGAGGGTCAAGGTAATACTATTGATGACTTGATCACTTATAAGCAGCAGAGTTTTTCTGCTAGGTATGAGTACGGTGCTCTCAGCTCTAAAGCACAAGTAGCTTTAACTGCTGGTTACTATAATAAGAATTATGAAAACTTTTCTGAGATATCTCGTTTTCGTGATTACGACAAACCTATGCTTGGTATTACTGGTTATTACAATACTCAAGCTGGTAGCCGTGCTTTTGTAGAGGTAAAGCAAGAAAACTACCGCTACGATGTAATTGATTCTAATGGTATTTCGCGTGATTCAGATGACGTAAAAGTATTATTAGGTATGGAGTGGGAAGCAACGGCCATTACAACCGGTTCGTTCAAAATTGGTTATCAAAACAAAGATTTCGAGTCAAACCTTCGCGATAATTTCAGCGGTTTAAGCTGGGAAGCTGCGGTTGTATGGAAGCCGCTTTCTTATACTTCATTACAACTAGTTACGAGCCGTGCAGCAAAAGATCCCCTCGTTCAAGGCGATTACATTCGTGAAAGCGTCTATGGAGCTACATGGCAACATGATTGGAGCGAATCTTTAAGCTCAGTAGTAAGTGCAAATTATGTTGACCAGGAGTACGTGGGTAACTTTAATCGTAAAGATAAAGTTAAAAATGCACGTCTTGGCTTGAACTACCTAGCAAACAACTTTGGTATGGTATCGGGTTACGTTGACTTTATTGATCGTAATTCAAACCAAGCTAATATTGAGTTTGATCGTGTAATTGTGGGGCTTAATTTTACTTTTGCATTAAAGGGTAATGAATGAAGGTCAAAATTTTAATAGCCTTAGCCTTGTTCCTAAGTGTGTGTAGTTTTGCAGATGATTCAAAAAACTACATCTTAGGGGCGGGTGACAAAATAGAAATTAAAGTATTTGGCCAGCCCGATCTAGATGTAACCTCACTGCTAGGTAATAGTGGTGAGATTAATTACCCCTTCTTAGGAAAGGTTAAGCTAGTGGGTTTAAATATTGCCCAAGTAGAGCAAACTATTAGCGAAGGCTTACAACCTGACTACTTAGTCAACCCGAATGTATATGCTCAAGTTGTCGAATATCGTCCGTTTTATATTCACGGTGAGGTTAAAGAGCCTGGTGCGTATGCATATCAACCTGCAATGACTGTAAACCAAGCAATTGCATTAGCTGGCGGATTAACTGAGCGAGCCTCAATCGATAAAATATTTATTTTTAAAGAGAAAACTAAAGAGCAGCAACAAAAGGGTAATTTAAATAGCCAAATTGCTGCGGGTGACACTATAAAAATAGAACAGCGTTTGTTTTAGGCAGTTAAAGGCAGTAATTAAAAATGAATTCATTATCAGAAAAGCCTAATAGCAACGAAGAACTTATTGATTTAGGCGCTTATCTCAATGTTATTAAGCAAAACAAATGGAAAATTTTAGGTTTTGCAATTGTTATAACTCTATTTACTATGATGGTTACCCTTACATTGGTACCCAAATATGTAGCTTCTGCGACCTTACTGATTGAGTCAGAACAAACTAAAGCTGTAAGCTTTGATGAAGTTTATGGTTTAGATTCAACAAAAAAAGAATATTATCAAACCCAGTTTGAAGTTATCAAGTCGGATAGTATTGCCCGCGAGGTAATTACCAAGCTAAATTTGGCAGAGCATCCTGACTTTGTGAATAAGCCTTCATTCACTGATGAGTTAAAGGGGATGGCGCAGCAAATCTTGCCTTTTTTGAATAAGGCGGAGCGTTCAGAGCTTTCAGAGAGAGAGGTCGCTGAGCTTAAAATGCTAGACTTGCTTGCTACGTTCAGAACTAATCTGACCGTTTCACCTATTCGCAAGACTCAACTTGTGAAAGTTAGCTTTGAGTCAAGCGATCCTAAGCTTGCTGCGTTGGTTGCTAATACTGTTGGTGAGGTTTACATTGAAAGCCAAATGCGCGCTAAAATGGGAATTACTCAGCAGGCTTCAAGCTGGTTGAATACCCGCTTATCCGAATTACGAGTTCAACTAGATAGCTCTGAAGTTCGTTTACAAAACTATCGAGAAGAGCAAAAGCTGGTAGACATTGAGGGTATAGCAGGGCTTGTAACTCAAGAGCTAGAGCAAACCTCTAAGCAACTCGTAGACGCTCGTGCTACAAAAAACAATTTGGAAAGTATTAACCGAGTTATTAACGAGTATGGCAATAATAACATTGAGTTACTTGGTAGTATGCCGGAAATTACTTCTCATCGTGTGGTACAGGATGTGAAACGTGAAGTTGTGTTAGCTGAGCGAAAGGTGAGTGAATTGGCTGAGGTTTATGGTCCAAAACACCCTAAAATGATTTCAGCTAAAGCTGAGCTTGCAACAGTAAAAACGAACCTTAACAAGCAAATTAAAGGCTTAATTACAGGTATCGAAAAAGAGTTGAATAGGACTTCGCGCACCGTAACAGCTCTTGAACGTGATTTAGCAAAGATCCGTGCAGAGTACCAAGATGTTACGCGTAAAGAAACGCAATATAACCAGCTAAAGCGTGAAGTAGAAACAAACCGTAATATTTTTAATACCTTTTTATCTCGTTCTAAAGAAACTGAAGTAACGAGTGATTTTAGTTCAGCAGCTGCTCGCTTTACAGACCGTGCATATGCACCGAGAAACCCAAGTAAACCAAATAAAAAGCTAATTATTATTTTAGCGTTTGTAGCCAGCTTTGGCTTCGCGATGGTTATGACATTTGTTTTTGATGCTCTAAATGACACTGTAAAGAACAAAAACGATGTTGAAAATAAACTAGCTCAGCGAATGTTAGGTTTGTTACCTCATGTAGCGATTCCTAAGAAAAGCTTCTTTCCGATCCATGCATATTTAGATGAGAGCTATCGTCGCTTTGCAGAATCAGTACGTACTTTCCGTACTAGTTTACTTTTGACTCATCTTGATCGTGCACATCAGGTTATTGCAGTTACTTCTACTTCCCCAGGTGAAGGTAAAACGACAACTTCAGCCAATTTAGCAATGTCGCTAGCACAAATGGGAAGGGTATTACTTATTGATGCTGACTTACGTAAGCCAACATTAGCAAAGCGGTTTGATATACCCGTGTTCCACCCTGGTCTGAGTAACTTAATTATTGGCACAGATCAATTGGCCGATTGTGTACATGAAGATTCTCAATCTGGCGTGACAATCATGCCCAGTGGTCAAATCCCATCTAACCCACTTGAGCTTCTATCAAATAGTCGTTTTTCTGAATTTTTAAATGAATTAAAAGCCAAGTACGACCATATTATTGTTGATACTCCGCCTACTCAAGCGGTCAGTGACGCTTTAGTAATAGCACAAAGTGTTGACTCGGTTGTATATGTTGTTAAATCAGATATAACGCGTATTAAACCTATCACGGCTGGACTAGAACGCTTGTTTGAAGTTAAAGCTCACGTTGCAGGTGTACTACTTAATCAAGTAGATATGAGCAAGTCTAAAGATGAGCATAGCCAAGGTTATTATGATTATTACGATTACTCACAGCAACCTGAAAAGCCTCAAGCGTAACTAAGTAAGTTTATGTTTGATATTCATAGTCATATTTTGCCGAGTATTGATGATGGCGCTAGAGATTTAGAGGAATCTTTAGCGCTATTAAAGCTGGCCGAAGATGATGGTATTACCCATATGGTTGCCACACCACATATACATATAGGTAGGTTCAATAATTCAAGTTCTCATATTTATGAGAGCTTGGCTAATTTACGCCTACATGCGAAAAATGAAGGTATTAGAGTAAAGTTAGCTGCTGCAGCAGAAGTTCGCCTCGATATAGAACTTATGACATTGATAATGACAAATCAGTTACCTTTTATTGGCCGAATAGCTAATAAAAATGTATTGTTATTAGAGTTGCCTCATTCGCATATGCCGCAAGGTTACGACAAATTTATTCAATGGCTTGATAAACATAATATTCGAGTGATTATTCCTCACCCAGAGCGTAACCGCGATATTCAATCTAATTTGTATTATATCGAACACTTAAAGCAATTAGGCTGCGAGTTCCAGCTAACAGCATCAAGTATTCAAGGTGAGTGGGGAGAAAATGCAAAAGCGATATCATTGCAAATGCTCAAAGATGGTCTTGTTAGTTATATTGCTTCGGATACTCACTCAGTTAAACGCCGCCCCCCAGTTCTTAGCCAAGCAAAAGAAACAGTGTCGCAATTAATAGGTGCAGAACAGGCAAATTCACTTTTCATTACTAACCCTCGACGATTAACAGAATGCTTGTTTAATGATTCAGTTTAACATGTCTAAAACAGTGCCTAGCTTTATTTTAGCTATCTTAGTACTTTTTATTGCTTATACGAGTTTGCAAAGTATGCGTGCTAATGCATGGTATTTTAATGCACTAAACATCGCACAAGAGTCAGAACGTACTTTTTCTAGCACATCACTTGTAGAGGCAGAGAACGCGATGGTGTTGGCAACCGATTTGGACCCTGAGCATCCTCATTACTGGCATTTCTTGGCTCATATAAAAATGTTAGGTTTATCAAAAATTGATTTATTATCCGCTAAGCAAATTAATCAGGTTGACGATACATATCAGCAAACTGAACGTGCATTATTAAAATCGATTGAGCTTAGGGACACTTGGGCGCAAACATGGGTTGCCTTAGCTCAGGTTGTAAGTTTTCGGGAAGGGCCTTCAGAGCGAGTATATGGTTATCTCAAACAAGCGAAAAAAATGGGGCCATATGAATTTAATACTCACCTCGGCATTATTCAAGTTACTTTAATGCATTGGAGTAATTTAACTCCTGAGTATAAATTGCTTTACGTAAATGAGCTTAAGTTAGCTTCCAAACATGGTTATAAATTTAAAAATATTTTTAGTATTGCAGAGCGAATGGATCGCTTAGCTATAGTATGTTTGTCGCTTCAATTTGGAAATGAATTTCAGCAAGTTAGACAAACACCAGCTTATAAATATAGCTGTAATAATTTCAATACTTAGTATTCAATCTGAAGCAAAAGAAGTAAGTAAGCTACTCACTTCATTATTTAACAGATTAAAATCAGTGTATGTCTTTTCTATGTTCCTTAATATAGCTAGACACTTCACTAACAGTTTCTAACCAGTAACCAGTGTCTGGCTTTTGTAAGTAGTTAATTAATTCTTCCAGCGCGTTTATATCGGTAGTGTATTGACCACCTTTGCCTATTTCATGCCCAGCCAAGATGATCCAGCTATTGTTGGTTCGATGTTGTTCTATCATTGTCTTAATCTCTGCAAATGTTAGTCCATCGATCCGTAGACTTGTTAACTGTGAAAAGTCGGTAAAGTTGGGGTTGTTTGCTGTTTCGTCTAACCAAGTTCGGCCTGTGTCAAAATGTTTGGCTATTAATGGAACATAGCTTTTAGTGTTAGCCCCTCGGCCTACAAAAGTGTTGCCGCACGGGTATGCGAATGCCTTTGCATCAACACCTAACGTTTGCTTAATATACTGTTGGCTGTCTATGATATCTTTTTCTATATCCTCAAGTGAAGCTTGTTCTAAGGACAAACCTTGTTGACGTAACCATTCAAAATTACCAGTACATAAATGCTTATTAGTGTGGTTAGCTATTTCGTGACCATCTTTTACAGCTTTTTGCCATTTACTTACTCGTTCCTCAACATTAAAGGGTGAGACATAAAAAGTGGCTTTAACTTTGTATTTATTTAATAACGATAGACCATTATCGACCTGGCTGTGCCTTGCATCGTCAAAAGTAATACTAATTGCGTTGCTGGCATTATCTGGGTAGGAAAAGCCTTGGTATGAAGTATTCTGAGCGCTTACATTTAAACTAATAAATGTAGTAATTAAAAAGCGTGATGATTTTAACATGTTCAATCCTTTCTCAGCTATTTTCTTTAATAGAATCAAAAAGCAATGAATAGTGCAATGCGACTTTTGCATAAAAAAACGCCCAGAACGAATCCGCATTGTTCTGGGCTTAGGGGGTGGCTCTTGCGAGCCTGCGCTAACTATAAAAAAACACCTTCTAAATTCAGTAGGGAGAAGTAGAAAGTACTTTTAAGTGTAGTTAACCAGTGGAAAATTGCACGATAAATATACAATTTTTATATTGGTTTTAAATCAAGTTGTTACAACGTTTTACCTATTATAGGTATGTGTTTATTCAAGGTTTATACGCAACTTATACCCAAGTTATTAACTGGGCATTTTGGACTAAATCACGAGGTAATGAGTTCTTAATTTTATTCTTTTGCCACTTACCAAGGCCTACTGGGCAGCCACATAACATTAACACCACTTCACCATTATCTTGGGTGGGTTTTTCGAGTCGAATATCTTTGCCGTTAAAGTAATCGTTTGCTTGGCAAGCAGACATCTCAAAGGTATTTTTATCGCAATCTTGCCCAAAGACAGTGGCAAACTCGTGAGTTAAGCGAACTCCGCCTTTGTGGAGCACACCAAGTTGAATACCTAAACGTGAGTATTTAATTTTATCTTGCAGTTCATCAAAGCCATCAGGAAACAACCAAAGCTCTTTATCACGCTGCATTAACGTGCCTTTGAGTGATTTTAGACCGAACTGTTTTTTAATTGTTTGTATAAACGCTTGGCTTTGCTTTTTATCAAACTCAGCAAACGGAAATGCGCCTTTTTTAACTTTTTGATTGGGGTTATCGCTTGACGCTATTTTCTTAAATTTAGCGATGAAGAAACCTTCACTGTCGTAAGTTTGCGGCCAAACATGCAAATAACCTTCGCTGGTTGTCGCTTTTTCTGCGCCATCAAACAGGCTATCGAGCGATTGTACTTCGATGCAATCAGGAAACTCTGCTAATAAATACTCACACACTTGTTGGTTTTCAAGCGGTGTTAAAGTACAGGTCGAATAAACTAATGTGCCGCCAGGCTTTAGGGCATAAAAGGCACTTTTTATAAGGGCTTTTTGCACAGCTGCAATATAAATATTAGACTCAATTGACCAATTCTTTAAGGCGTCTGCATCTTTACGAACCGTGCCTTCACCTGAACACGGGGCATCTAGCAAAATGCTGTCGAAGCACTCATACATGTAATCCCCAAATATCACACCGTCAAAATGTGATAATGCACAATTACCTACGCCCATGCGTTTGAGGGTTGCTGCTAATACTTTTAAGCGTGACGATGACAACTCATTGGCCACTAACACGCCACTATTATCCATCATGGCAGCGATTTGTGAAGTTTTTGAACCCGGTGCCGATGCCATATCAAGTACCGCATCGCTTTGCTGAACTTCGGCTCTCAGTGCTACCGGCGGTAACATTGAGCTGGCTTCTTGCACATACATAGCACCACTTAAGTGTAAATCGGTATTTCCGATGGCAAGGGCCGCTTCTTCGTCGCTAGGACGTGTTAGCCAGAATCCTTCTTCACACCATGGAATTGCTGTTAATTCCCATCCTTTTTTGGCGCATTGACGCTGAAATTCATCGACTGACATTTTTAATGTATTTACGCGAACAGATCGTCTTAGTGGGCGGCGACAGGCTGCAATAAAGTCGTCTAATGATAAATGTTCAGGAAGGTAGCTTTTTACATCATCAATAAATGAGTCAGGAATATATGTATTAGCGTCCACTAAATGGCTCTCACATCACGTAATAATAGCTGGATCATACCATTTATAGCGCTATCGGGGGATATTTTTAGCTTTTTAAGAGCGAGATTGAAGTGTCGACATATTACCAATATAAATGTTCTTTATAGCCATTATTTTTGATAAATATCATTTTATGTCGACATTTTGCTGGTTTTTTAGTCTATTTTTCCGATCTCAAGGTTGACACATTCAATGAGAGGGCGCATAGTGAACTCATAAATTGTCGACAATCTTAATTTAGTACTTTGATAGACCTATTATGACAGAGCAAAAAGCAAACGATAACTACAACGATATCACGATAACAACAGCATCAGACCAAGTGTTTGTCGACATGCGCCGTGAAATTGTCCAAGGCACCATTGAGCAGGGCAGCAAAATTTCTGAGCCAGAACTTGCTAAACGCTATGGTGTAAGCCGTGCCACCTTACGTGAGGCGTTGAATCGTTTAGAGAGCTGTTATTTGGTAGAGCGTAAAGCGAATGTCGGTTGCCGTGTTGTTGCGCTAACAGCTGAGCGTTTAATCGAAGTCTATCAGGTGCGTAGTGCCTTAGAAGGGCTCGCTTGTCGGTTAGCTGCCGACAACATGGAACCTGAAGAAGTGCAGGGTTTAAAACAGTTATTGAACCAGCACTTACAAACACAGCGTGTAAAAGAAGGTGAATCATACTACCAAGAAGCGGGCGACCTTGATTTTCATTATCGCATTATTAAAGGGTCGAAAAACGCACACTTAATTCATCTTTTATGTAATGAGTTGTACCAGTTAATTCGTATGTACCGTGTACAAATGGGGATGGTTGGGCCACGTGTATCAAAAGCGTTTGATGAACACTTGGCTATTATTAATGCCATTGAAAACCATGACGGTGAATTAGCCGAAATGCTTATGAAGCGCCATATCAGTGCGTCTCAGGCAAATATTCAGACTAAGTTTGACTTACTCGCAGCAAAAAATCAGTAGCGCCTTAGTTAAACAGTCACAATTTAGATTTAAAAAATAGAGTCAGCCAATGAGCTGAAACCGTTCAAAGATAGGAGTTATCCAATGTCAGCAGGATTAAAATTCAAACAGGCAATTGCCAACAACAAGCCACTGCAAGTGGTTGGCACCGTCAACGCGTACTGCGCAATGATGGCAGAAAAAACCGGTCACCAAGCGCTTTACCTCTCAGGTGCGGGTGTTGCTAACGCATCATACGGCATGCCAGATTTAGGTATGACTAGCCTTGATAACGTACTTGAAGATATTCGTCGAATCACCAGCGCTACCGACTTACCGCTTCTTGTTGATGCTGACACAGGGTGGGGCGGTGCATTTAATATTGCTCGTACCGTTAAAGAAATGACCAAAGCAGGTGCAGCGGGCTTCCATATTGAAGACCAAGTAGCACAAAAACGTTGTGGTCACCGTCCTAATAAAGAGATCGTGTCTAAAGATGAAATGGTTGACCGTATTAAAGCTGCGGTTGATGCCAAAACAGACAGTGATTTTTACATTATGGCGCGTACTGATGCATTTCAAAAAGAAGGCTTAAATGCCGCGATTGACCGCGCCGCAGCGTGTGTTGAAGCAGGTGCAGACGCCATCTTTGCAGAAGCGGTACATGATTTAGCAGATTACCAAGCGTTTGCTAAAGCTTTAAATGTGCCAATTCTTGCGAATATCACTGAATTTGGTCAAACGCCACTTTATACAAAAGAGCAATTGAGCGAAGTGGGTGTTGAAATTGTACTTTATCCACTTAGTGCATTTAGAGCCATGAACAAAGCCGCACTTAATGTGTATTCGTCTATTCTTAGCGAGGGCTCGCAACAAAGTCAAGTAGACAATATGCAAACACGTGCGGAATTATATGAGTTTTTAGATTATCACTCATATGAAAACACACTCGATAACCTTTTCTCAGCTAAAAAATTATAACGACAACATATAAGGAGAACACTCATGGTAGATAAAGCATTAGGCGGCGCAGGTTTACGTGGTCAAGTAGCAGGTGAAACAGCACTGTGTACAGTAGGTAAGTCAGGTTCAGGTTTAACTTATTGTGGTTATGATATTAGTGAATTAGCAGATAAAGCGCAGTTTGAAGAAGTGTCTTTTTTACTGTCGCGCGGAGAATTACCAACTGAGTCTGAGCTGACTGAATATAAAGCGAAGCTAAAATCACTGCGTGGTTTACCAGATGCACTTAAAACAGTGCTTGAAAACATTCCTAAAGACGCGCATCCGATGGATGTAATGCGTACGGGTTGTTCTATGCTAGGTAACCTTGAAATGGAGCAAGATTTCTCACAAGCGAATGATGCGATTGACCGCCTAGTTGCTGTATTCCCAAGCATTATTTGTTACTGGTATCGTTTTAGCCATGACGGCGTTCGTATTGAAACTGAAACAGATGATGATTCAGTAGGTGCACACTTCTTGCGTTTATTACATGACAAAGCACCATCAGCACTGTTTGAGCAAGTAATGAATGTGTCTTTAATTCTTTATGCAGAGCATGAGTTTAATGCATCAACATTCACTGCGCGTGTGTGTGCATCAACATTGTCTGATATTCACTCTTGTGTAACGGGTGCGATTGGTAGTTTACGTGGTCCATTACATGGTGGTGCGAACGAAGCGGCTATGGATATGATTGAAGGCTTCACAAGTGCAGACCAAGCTGAAGATGCGCTGATGGGCATGCTTGAGCGTAAAGACAAGATCATGGGCTTTGGTCATGCCATTTACCGTGAATCAGATCCACGTAACGTGATCATCAAAAAGTGGTCAGAAAAACTGGCAGCAGAAGTGGGTGATGATGTGCTTTATCCAGTGTCTGTTCGCTGTGAAGAAGTTATGTGGCGTGAAAAGAAATTATTCTGTAATGCTGATTTCTTCCATGCATCTGCGTATCACTTCATGGGTATTCCAACTAAGTTATTCACGCCAATTTTCGTGATGAGCCGTGTAACAGGTTGGACAGCACACGTGAAAGAGCAACGTGCTAATAACCGTATTATTCGCCCAAGTGCAGATTATACGGGCCCAGAAGCACGTAGCTATACGCCAATTTCTGAGCGTTAATCGTTAATTAAATCAGTGATAGGGGTATCTTAGCTGCCCCTTTATGAAGGGGCGAAATAAATACAAAAACAATCAGCCCACCTTTGTTCACCGTCACCAAGTACAAGTAGAATCATCATGAATACAAATTTTAGAAAACCATTAGCAGGCACAGGAGTAGATTACTTTGATACTCGCGCTGCTGTTGATGCAATTAAACTAGGCAGCTATGCCACACTTCCTTACACATCGCGAGTACTTGCCGAAAACTTAGTTCGTCGCTGTGAACCTGAAATGCTAAATGATGCACTGTCGCAATTGATTGACCGCAAGCGTGATTTAGATTTTCCATGGTTTCCTGCGCGCGTTGTGTGCCACGATATCTTAGGTCAAACAGCGTTAGTTGATTTAGCAGGCCTGCGGGATGCCATTGCTGCAAAAGGCGGCGATCCTGCAAAAGTAAACCCTGTGGTACCAACACAGTTAATTGTTGACCATTCATTAGCGGTTGAACACGCAGGTTTTGAACCTGATGCATTTGAAAAAAACCGTGCTATTGAAGACCGTCGTAATGATGACAGATTCCACTTTATCAATTGGACGAAAACAGCATTTAAAAATATTGATGTGATCCCGCCGGGTAACGGCATTATGCATCAAATCAATTTAGAGAAAATGTCACCGGTGATCCAAAAGCGTGATGGCGTAGCCTTCCCAGATACATTAGTTGGTACAGATAGCCACACACCTATGGTTGATGCGTTAGGCGTTATTGCAGTCGGTGTAGGTGGTCTTGAAGCTGAAAGCGTGATGCTTGGGCGTGCATCTTACATGCGTTTGCCTGATATTGTCGGCGTTGAGCTCAAAGGCAAGCCACAACCGGGTATTACTGCAACCGATATCGTACTAGCGATCACCGAATTTTTACGTAATGAAAGAGTTGTGTCTACCTATCTTGAATTTTATGGTGAAGGTGCCGATGCACTTACATTAGGCGATAGAGCAACTATTTCTAATATGACGCCAGAGTTTGGCGCAACAGCAGCGATGTTCTACATCGATGACAACACACTTGATTACCTACGTTTAACTGGACGCGAAGAAGAGCAAGTTAAACTCGTCGAAACTTACGCAAAAGAAACGGGCCTTTGGAGTGATAGCCTTAAAACGGCCGAGTATGAGCGTGTGTTAACCTTTGATCTATCGTCAGTTGGTCGCAATATTGCGGGCCCATCAAATCCACATCGCCGTGTTGCAACAAGCGAACTTGATAAAGCGGGTATCACTGGCGTCGTTGAGAATAAAGAAGGCTTAATGCCCGATGGCGCGTGTATCATTGCTGCAATTACAAGTTGTACTAATACCAGTAACCCACGTAACGTAATTGCTGCAGGTTTACTTGCGCGTAATGCCAACGCTAAAGGGTTAACTCGTAAGCCATGGGTTAAAACATCACTGGCACCGGGTTCTAAAGCGGTTAAGTCTTACTTAGAAGAAGCCAATTTATTACCAGAGCTTGAACAACTTGGCTTTGGTATTGTTGCCTTTGCTTGTACAACCTGTAACGGCATGAGTGGTGCGCTTGATCCTAAAATTCAGCAAGAAGTGATTGACCGTGACTTATATGCAACAGCGGTACTTTCTGGTAACCGTAACTTCGATGGTCGTATTCATCCTTATGCTAAACAAGCATTCTTAGCTTCACCACCACTGGTTGTTGCTTATGCCATTGCTGGTACTATTCGCTTTGATATCGAAAAAGATGTATTAGGGCATGATCAACAAGGCAACGAAATTCGCCTTATGGATTTATGGCCAACAGATGAAGAAATTGATGCAGTGATCAAACAAAGTGTTAAACCTGAACAATTTAAAAAGGTTTACGAGCCAATGTTTGACTTAAGTGTTGATTATGGCGAAGACAACGATCCACTTTACCAATGGCGCCCACAAAGCACTTATATTCGCCGTCCACCTTATTGGGAAGGCGCATTAGCGGGTGAACGCTCTCTGAGTGATATGCGTGCATTAGCTGTGTTGGGCGACAACATCACTACTGACCACTTATCACCTTCGAATGCGATTTTAGCGTCAAGTGCAGCTGGTGAGTACTTAGCTAAAATGGGTCTCCCAGAAGAGGATTTTAACTCGTATGCTACTCACCGAGGCGACCATTTAACTGCACAGCGTGCAACATTCGCTAACCCTAAGCTATTGAATGAAATGGTTAAAGAAAATGGTGAAGTGAAGCAAGGTTCATATGCTCGCATTGAACCAGAAGGCAAAGTGACGCGTATGTGGGAAGCTATCGAAACCTACATGCAGCGCAAGCAGCCGCTTATTATTGTGGCAGGCGCTGATTATGGTCAAGGCTCATCACGTGACTGGGCAGCTAAAGGTGTACGCTTAGCTGGTGTTCAAGTGATTGCAGCAGAAGGCTTTGAGCGTATTCACCGCACTAACTTAATTGGTATGGGTATTTTGCCGCTTGAGTTTAAAGCAGGCACGACACGAACTACGTTAGGTATTGATGGTAGTGAGAGTTTTAGTGTCAAAGGTGAGCCAACACCAGGCGCAACACTGACACTAGTGATTACCCGTGCCAATGGTGAAACCATTGAAGTACCAATGACGTGTCGTTTAGATACCGCTGAAGAAGTGTCAATTTATTCAGCGGGTGGTGTGCTGCAACGTTTCGCGCAAGATTTCTTAGAATCTGAGGAGCATTAAGCAATGGCATTTAAACCACAAATTAAGGTGCCAGCGACCTATATGCGTGGCGGCACCAGTAAAGGGGTGTTCTTTAACTTAACTGACTTACCTGAGCCTGCCCGTGTGGCAGGTGAGGCGCGCGATAACCTGTTATTACGTGTGATTGGCAGTCCCGATCCTTACCAAAAACAAACTGACGGTATGGGCGGTGCAACCTCGAGCACCAGTAAGACGGTGATTTTATCGAAAAGCGCTAAAGCTGATCACGATGTTGATTATTTGTTTGGTCAAGTGGCTATCGATAAAGCGTTTGTTGATTGGAGTGGTAACTGTGGCAATTTAACATCAGCAGTCGGGGCCTTTGCTGTGTCGAATGGTCTTGTTGATGCCAGCAAAATTCCAGAGAACGGCGTTGTCGAAGTTAAAGTTTGGCAAGTAAACATAAGTAAAACCATCATAGTGCATGTGCCAATTACTAACGGTGAAGTGCAAGAAACCGGTGATTTTGAGCTTGATGGCGTGACCTTTCCTGCCGCTGAAGTGAAGCTTGAGTTTATGGACCCTGCAGATGGCGAAGGGGCCTTATTCCCAACAGGTAACTTAGTCGATGAGCTTGAAGTTCCGGGTATTGGTATGTTGTCTGCAACGATGATCAATGCGGGTATTCCGACGGTTTTTATCAACGCCAGTGAAGTTGGCTATGATGGTACAGAGCTGCAAGAAGCTATTAACGGTGATGAATCGGCACTTGAAAAGTTAGAAACGATTCGCGCCTATGGGGCGTTGAAAATGGGGCTGATTTCTCATATTGATGAAGCAAAGGCACGCCAACATACGCCAAAAGTAGCTTGGGTTGCACCAGCTAAAACTTATCACGCATCAAGCGGTAAAGTTGTAAATGAAACCGATATTGATTTAGTGGTACGTGCTATGTCGATGGGTAAATTGCACCATGCCATGATGGGCACGGCTGCGGTAGCAATAGGTACTGCAGCTGCCATTCCTGGTACCTTGGTAAACCTTGCTGCAGGCGGTGGTGAACGACAGGAAGTAAACTTTGGTCATCCTTCTGGCACTTTAAAAGTGGGCGCTGCTGCAACACGTGTTGATGGTAATTGGCAAGTAACAAAAGCAAGTATGAGCCGAAGTGCGCGCGTGTTAATGGAAGGCTGGGTTAGAGTACCTCAGTAACACCCTGTGTAATCTAAATAAAGCGGCGGTTACGCCGCTTTATCGAATTTGTAGCATTGTTTTTTCATACCTTCAATAAACTCATCAAACTTACCGCTTTTATGCATGGTGTTTATTTCATCATTGAGATCTTTTAAGGTACTTTTCCAATTTGGGCTTGCTTTGCTAACAGAATAATAAAGTGGTTTGTATTCTAGGCTTGGCTCTATAGCAACTAGAGATTCTATAATTCTTTGCTTATCACTGTTAGATAGCTCTGATTTAAATACGCTTGCTTTTAATACTTCTAGGTCTGCAACAATAAGGCTGACACGATTGCTGAGTAATAAATGAATAAGTTGGTATTCATTATTAGCGACGATGGTATCAAGCTCTTTGTTGTCGATCATCGTATCAAGTTTTTTGGTGTTTTTATAAGCACGGACTACACCTATAACATGCTCCTTGATTGATTTAAGGTCACCATTGAATGTAATCGAGTTACCTTTTAAAGTTACAAAAGATAAGTCCCCACCGGGCATTGGTTGACTTAAAGCTAACAGACTATTGCGAGTTTGGTTGAGAAAGTTGTCAGATATTACATCCTCCTCAATGAGATATTCAGGGAATAAGATATCGGCTTTTCCTAATTCCGCTTCTCTAACAGCGCGAGCCCATGGGTAAAAGCCAATATAGACGCCATAACCTTTTTTAAGTAAAGATTGAACCGTAAATTGGTAGAGCCAGCCTTTGTTACATAGGTTTTCATCAATATAAGGTGGCCAATCCAAGGTTACTAATCGAAGCGTTTTTTTAGCACCTAAGTTGTAACCATAACCATCTTTATAGCGTACAGCATTTTCAGTAACTTCTTTGCCATCGAGTTGGTAAGTAATAGGAGTAAGTCCAGCGAATGCTTGATACGAAAAGATAAATATAATTACAGCAAGTACTTTCATAGTTTATTAAGCTTCTTTTTTTAAGTTAAGCTTAGCCTTTTTTGATTAGTCTTCAACACTGTATTTGTAATAAAATATAACGAAGTTCTGACTCCGTTAGATCACAAGTCATGGCTGGAGGCATTACTTTCGAATTATTTGCCTTAGATATTTCCATGTGATAATTTGCAATGGTCGTCGCGTTTTTTGTGATGGCGCGTCATGAGGACGACCTTATGATGTTAATTTTATTTCGGGGACGACCCTATGCTAAAGAGGTCGACCATGAATTGGTTCTTACTTATTATTGCAGGCTTATTGGAAGTTGCTTGGGCATACGGCTTAAAGCAATCAAATGGCTTTAGCAAACCACTTGTTTCTTTTTTAACACTCCTCACTATGTCTGCAAGCTTTTATTGCTTGAGTTTGGCTCTTAAATCTTTGCCCTTAAGTTTAGCCTATGCTGTTTGGGTGGGTATTGGCGTAATTGGTTCAGCCCTCATAGGAATGACATTGCTAGGTGAGGGGATAAGCTTACTAAAAGTGCTTAGCCTCTTATTCATTGCAATGGGTATCATCGGGCTTAAAGTTGCCAGCTAGTATAAGCTCAATTCGGTTTTAAGTATCAAAGAGTACTGTAAATTCAGTGCTCTTAATTATTTATTCTTAGATGAAGACTCTGAAATAGAGAATTGGTACGATCGAGTGGATTCGAACCACCGAATTTGGCGTGGGTCATAGAGAGTGGTAGTGCTCTAACCAACTGAGCTACAACTGTATAATGTTGATTTTAGCTCGATAAAATTATGAGAATTTGAATAAATTGGTACGACCGAGTGGATTCGAACCACCGACCTCTACCATGTCAAGGTAGCGCTCTAACCAACTGAGCTACGGTCGTACAGGCAAATATCTTGGTACAACCGAGTGGATTCGAACCACCGACCTTTGGACTGGGCCATTAAAAGTGGTAGTGCTGTTTCCTTTGGTTATACCTATATCTTGGTACAACCGAGTGGATTCGAACCACCGACCCCTACCATGTCAAGGTAGTGCTCTAACCAACTGAGCTACGGTTGTATTTTGATATAAAATAGTTGTTTGTTTGGCTAAACAACGGAGGCTAATATATAGCGACTAGTTGTGTGAATCAAGCAGGATTAGCTATTTTTGTGTTAAGTGCTGTTTTTTTATTCATAACGGGCTAATTTCACACTCTTTATAAAAGTTTTGCCACCATTGTACGTGGCTTTTCGCTGATTGCTTTAGCTGCTCTAAAATAGCATGTTCGCCAGAAGCAGACACATAACGATGCATTGAAGTATCACCCCACACTTGTAAGTAGAGTGGTTGTAGGGCTTCTAACTTACCTGTCAAAAATGATTGATAGGGCTGTAGTTGCTGCAAATAAAACTTTTTGAAGATATTACTTAATGTGCGTGCTTTTTGTTTATTTTTATTGAGAGGGCATAACTCGTTATTTGAAAACTGAGTTAGAAGTTTTGTTAGTTGGTTATTATAACTAATTTGTGTCCTTGCTGCTGATATTAAAAGTTTATTGTAATTGAACTGGTTCAAAACCTGTAAGTTTTTAACAATTGACTCAGTATCTACATTTTTTACATTACCTGAACTTATCAGCTCAGCAAGTTTGGCAAATTCTTTCATCGCCTGTTCTGTCTCAGTAAAACCAGCGGTATCTTCTGCAAAATGCACAGATGTTAGCTGCCAAGTTTGTTTAAATTCTGATTCGTTGTTGAGCATAGCTTGAAAAAACGTAGGTAGGGCGATTGTTTTTTGCTCTACTGTAAATGCTATTTTTTTATAAAGCTCATCATTTTGATCAAGGGTTGCTAAGCAAGTATTTGCACTTTGTAAAAAATCTAATTGGTATTTCAATATATTTGCAGCTGAAGCGGTTTTGCCAAGTTGGTTATTGTGCTCAGCGATTAGAATCGCGAGTTTACATTGACGCAGTTGGGCAAGCTCAAGCATGCCAATGGTCGTATTATTATGTGCGTCAATTTTGTCATGTTGAACAGGGAAAGTAGTCGGCTTATTTAACTCAAAATCGTTAAATTTAAGAACATTGTGTAGCCGCTGTGCATAGGTTTGATTAAGTTCTCCCGAAGACTCAGAACAAGCAACGACAAGGAAGCTCACCATAATCACAGTGAGCTTCAAAAAAGTTTTAGGTATGTTTAAAAGGTGCATGGTTAAATCGCCAATGTACTGTAAGCATCAACATAATAGCCGCAGCACTTAAACCTACAATAATTCCAATCCAAAAGCCGTGTGGGCCCATTGCTGATACTATTAAATCTGTACGAGCAAGTACGTAGCCAAGAGCAAAGCCGATCAACCAGTATGACACAAAGGTAATATAACCAATAGGGGCAGTGTATTTTAATCCTCGCAAAATACCATTAGCTGATACCTGTAGTGCGTCGGGTAATTGATAGATACAAGCAAGCACCATGATTGATGAAGCAAGAGCGAGTACTTCAGGATTATCAGAATATAATTGACTTATCACATCACGTGCAAAAAAAGTGACAGTGGCTAATATAAAGGCAATTATTGCGGCTAAAATATAGCTGGTTTTAACTGCATTTTTAAGTTGTTCGTAATGCTTTTGACCAAATAGGTTTCCAATACGAATACTAATCGCAATAGATAAGCTCAGCGGCATCATGAATAACAACGTTGTGACACTGGCAGCAATTTGGTGGCCCGCTACAGCAACGGCTCCTAGATGCGCTATGAATAAAGGGATACATGCAAATAGAGTCACTTCAAAAAAAGTTGCTAAAGAAATTGGAATACCCACTTTTGTAATTGTCCACATAGTCGTTACTTTAGGTAAGGCAAAGTTTGCTAATAAAGATTTGGCGTTAATTTTTTGACTGAAGTGACAGTATATAACTTGTGTTAACGCCATTGCGCTGAACACTAGGGCGGTCGCAATACCACAACCTGCACCGCCATAGGCATCAAAACCAAACTTTCCGTGAATAAATATATAATTAGCCGGAATATTCACTGCTAAGCCAATTAAGCTGATATAAAATGCAGGCTTAGTCATGCCCATACCTTCGGTTATATTCCGATATACGCTAAATAGTAAAAAGCCAAAAATCCCCCACTTAACAAAATAAATGTATTGCTCTGAAAGGGTTAAAATCGCTGGTGATGTATTTAACTGAACCAGCACTATGTCGGCAAGGCTGGCAAGTCCTAGTCCAATAACACTCAATACCAGCGCTAAATATAAGCCTTGTTGAAAATAATGGCTGATCCCTTGTTTATCATTGGAGCCAGCAAATTGAGCAATAATCCCTGTAAGTGCTAATAGAATTCCCTGTAATGCAAGCATTAGGGGGTTCCAAATACCTGTAGCGATAGACAATGCAGCGAGATCAGTTGCACTAACTTGCCCTGCCATAATAGTGTCCACCACCGTCATCAAAATAAGGGTAACTTGTGCCAAAAATACAGGGATGGCTAGAGAAATTAACCGTTTGGCTTCCCAACTACAAAAAGACATAAAATACACGACTAAATAAACAGGCAGCCATTGTAATCTATTCATAGATCAATAAAAATCGCTGTTACTTATTTAGTGAAGAAAAGAAGGTATATCTATGTTTACCGGAATTGTGCAGACCCAAGCGCTAGTTGAACATATAGCGACTTAAGAAGGTGTTTTAAGGCTCACTTTAAAAGTTAAGGACGCTTATGCTAATAACCTAGCAATTGGTGCAAGTATTGCTATCAATGGGTGTTGTTTAACGGTTGTAAAGTTTGAAAAGATATCACAAGAAAACACCATAATTAGTTTCGATGTAATAGATGAAACCCTTAAGTTAACCAATTTAGGCCTTTTAAAAGTAAATGATATGGTTAACTTTGAACGTTCTGTAACATTTGGCACAGAACTCGGTGGCCATATTGTGTCTGGGCATATCCATACCATGGCGGAAATTTTAGCAATTACACATACACAAGATAACTGCAAAATTCAGTTAGCAATAGAAAATACTTGGCAAAAGTATGTTCTATATAAGGGTTTTGTGAGTGTAAATGGCGCAAGTCTTACGGTAGGAGAGGTCGATGAAAAGGGCTTTTGGTTGCACCTAATCCCAGAGACTCTCGCTATTACAAACCTAGATAGATATAGTGTTGGTGACAGGCTCAATATTGAAGTTGATCAACAAACTTACACTATCATCAACACTGTTGAGAACTACTTAGCTCGGCAAGCAAATTAAAAAATTTGTTCATCATCACTATCAACATGCAACTCTAGTTTGTTCTGTGCGTAATCTATATGCATATTCAAGTGAATAGGGTTGCAGCACGCACTGCAATCCTCGTAGTAATCTTGGTCACCATCACTGGCATCTAGTGCAACATGAATATGGTGACCACAATGAGGGCATGAAATACGTTGTGTGAAATGATTTTTCATCAGCTTTTACCTTAATCAGGCATGCCTGAATTAGTTAAATTGCAATCTTTATTAAACTCTAACCCATCAAAAATGAATTTATATTTAATACGATTGATATAACTTACTAGCCAGCTAATAAACAAGTGGCTAGCACCTGTATTTGAACATGTTCTAAGGCAAATTATAGTTCTGATTTTGCATTTATGACATTTGCTTTACAGCGGCATGGAGATTATTTAAGGAGTAAATTAATTTGTTGTTTAGCTTCAGTCAGATAGTGACCAGCAAAAATATTCGCATTATTTAAAATAGGGTAAAGTTGATAAATTTGTTTGCGTTGCTGATAACCATTTTGTAGTGGGTATTGGCTATCGTATGCACTGTAGAATGCGTCTGGGAGTGGGGCAAATAACTCACTCATGGCAATATCGCATTCCCGATCACCATAATAACAGGCAGGGTTGTAAATACTTGGAACAGCATGAATGAATCCCATGTTTCTGCGCCAAAAGTCACCATGTAACAAAGATGGCTCGACTAGATGGCCGTGTAACATGTCCTTTATAAAAGCAATAAACATATCTTGATTAACGAGTTCTATGCCTTTTTCATGCAGTAACTGAAGCTGCCAACCGATGCGCTCCTCAGCAAAAAATACATCCCATTTTTTATGCCATCTATTTGGTTGCACTGTCGGACCTAAAAAATTGTCGTTGTCATAACCAAACATGGCTTGTGTGTGTTTTTTATGAAGAGTTGCTAAGTGTTCGCCCATAATATGCCAACAATCATGCGGTTGTTTATCATGTTCAAGCCACTCAAGCACAATGAAAGAAAACTCGATATTACTGCCAACTGTGATGCAGTCGGGAACCATAAACAGGCTCTCTTGGGTAAGAAGTTTAAGGTTAAATGCTTCACATTCAAGGCGATCTAACTCACTGACATGTGCAACTTTTACAAAGTAACGGTGTGAATCATTGGCAAGCTCAAAATATTTATCGTTACTAGGTGATTGTAATTGGCGTTTAAAAGTATGTTTAAAGTCAAAGTGCATTGCTTGGCTAATTTGCTCATTCACTGAATTCCACATAGGTTTTGCTCACCTTTTGACCATCTAACTAAACTATGGCAAAAAGACGATGAATTAACAAACTCATAGCGTTAATATTATCAAGATTAATAAGATTTTCTGGGGAATTGAATGAACAAAAGTCTTGTGACTAATCTTGTCGCTGCGATTTTAGTATTGTTGGGCTTCTTGCTAGACAATGAAATTGTTTTATCAGTGGGTTTGTTTGCCTTGTCGGGCGCAGTAACAAACTGGGTTGCAATTCATATGTTGTTTGAAAAAGTCCCTTTTTTATATGGTTCGGGTGTTATAACAATTAAATTTGAATCGTTTAAAGTGGCGATTAAAAACTTGGTTATGACAGAGTTCTTTACTGAGCAAAAAATTGATCAAGTAATGGCAATGGCAAAGCCCAATATTGACCTTGAGCCAGTGATAGCAGACGTGAATCTGAGCCCCGCTTATGACTCATTAATCGAAGTGATTGAAGCTTCTCAATTTGGCAGTATGCTAGGAATGTTCGGTGGCCGACAGGCTTTAGAGCCGATGCGTGAGCCGTTTATCGTGAAAATGAAAGAGGCGGTAATTGACATTTCACACAGCGACGAGTTTAAAGCTATTTTAGATGACAAGCTTTTTGCAAGTTCGCATATTGGCAGCTCATTACATACGACAGTTGAGGCGCTAGTTGATGATCGCTTAAATGAGCTTACACCCACAATGGTAAAAAATATTATTCAAACAATGATTAAAGAGCATTTAGGCTGGTTAGTGATTTGGGGTGGCGTTTTTGGTGGCTTATTTGGCTTGCTAGCAGCACTTATTTAAAGGTTAGCAACAGGCATATAAAACCTGTTGCTAAGTGGCTTTACTTAGAACCAGCAATGACAATAACAGTATCATCAGCTGTTTTTGCCAAGTCATGAATACTTGTTTGGGTTGATTCTAATTTTAGATACTTTGCTGTCTTATTGAAACCATAAATACTCGCAAATTTTGCAGTAGACATATTATTACATAGAAGCTTGTCTGAAATTACACGCTTATTGATGCCTAAGTCTCGCATTTTATGCACAAGATCTAAACGATTGTTTGAGGCAATTGCCATACACGTTTGCGTGCCAGGTGAATCATCTGCTGCTACAAATTGCGCTGCATTTGTATCAAAAGTAATCACAGATGAGCCAATAATAAGAGCTGTTCCAAGTGTTGTTGTTAACGTATTCATATTTCTCTCCAGTTGATGTCTTAGCGATTAAATGGTTTGAATGCTTATCCCATTTGGTCAGAACATCTTAATTATTAACTTATCTTTATCTGGTTGCTGTTAATGAAAATCGATAAGATGTAAGTAAGTATGAAGATATGTATGAATTAAAATAACCCATTGAAAAGTTTGTATATTAAGTATTACTTTTGACACAATTAACGAAAAGTATTTTTGCCTTTGAATTGAAAAAGCGAAATGGCGTTGGGTTTAATTTATGGTTTTAACTTCGTACTTACATTTGAGTATTTACACTAGCGCTAAATCAGTTTTACAACGCCTATTAAAACGTGAGGAGAATAAGTGACTAAAAAACTATCTGGCTATTATCAACAAGCTTATGCAGTAAACTCAAAACACTTTAATCAGTGTTTCTACTGCGGCTGTGAAGCAACTGAGCGTGATTACTGTCCGCCACTGCATATGCTGCAAAGTATTGTTGATCTAGGAGAGGACGCTGAGTTTATCTCTATTCCAGCCTGTTATGAATGCTTTGCGTTACTGCATAATGAACGTGTCCTCACCATTGATGCACGTTTTATAAAAGTGAAAAAGAAAATAACAACGAAATACGCTAAGGCACTACGCATTTTCCATATGTGGCATGAAAGTGAACTTGATGATATGAGTGATGAGTTTGTTCATAGTATTCGGGCCGGTATGAAGTTAGGTGCAGAGGCGGCTGAGCGTTTAGCTTTTCAAGGTTATAGTTATGCGACTGAAGATGCCAGTGTCACTGTACGCGAAAAACGTGCAGAATTTGATGTGCAAGGTAAGACATTTTATGACTTTAAAGACGCACTCAATTATTGCATTAATGATCTTGGTGTCGATCGAAGTGAATTTTATAAGCTGGTGGTAGAAGATTATAACGGTGATTTTAACCGCGCTTTAGGCCAATACAGGCATCGCCATGACAGAGTAACCGCTGCCAGTGACGCAGATACATTAATAAAAAGTTTTGCTAAGCAACACAAACAAAACTCTGATTTTGTTACACGAACAGTGAAACATTTTATCAACAAAGATCCGAGCTTAACTACCGAAGGTGCGTTAGAGCAGCTATATAACAATTACATAAAAAAATAGTGCTCTGTGAGGCTAGTTATTCATCTTGTATATTGGTCACTGGCCTCGTTTACTCGCATTAAAATTAACAATTAGTTAAAGTAATTAAATAATAAAAAAAGAGGAACGTAAGAATGCAAAAATTTGCACCATCCTTGTTGGTCATGGCGCTTGGTGTCGCGTTAGCCGGCTGTCAAGATAATGGCCCACAAGACCCTAGAGTCTCAATTAATAAAAACCCATATCCAAGCACTTATCAGCCACTAACTTCAACGAGTACCCTTATCACTAATGCGACTGTATTAACAGGCACCGGCGAGCGTTTAGACGAGGCTGATGTCTATTTTGTTGACGGCAAAGTACAACAAGTTGGTAAGGGGTTAAGTGTTCAAGCTGATACAACAATCGATGCACAAGGTAAATGGGTAACACCTGGGATTATTGACGTGCACTCACATTTAGGGGCTTATCCAACTCCATCGGTTGCATCTCACCAAGATGGTAATGAAATGACCAGCCCTGTGACTGCAGAGGTGTGGGTTGAGCATTCTGTATGGCCACAAGACCCTGGTTTTAATCGTGCTCGTGAGGGCGGTATTACGTCATTACAAATTCTACCAGGCTCAGCAAACTTGATTGGTGGTCGTGGTGTAACCCTTAAAAATGTTCCTTCGCACACAATGCAAGGTATGAAATTTCCTGATGCACCCTATGGTTTAAAAATGGCGTGTGGTGAAAACCCGAAACGTGTTTATGGCAGCAAAGGTGTTCTACCATCAACGCGTATGGGGAATATGGCAGGGTATCGTACTGCATGGATTGAAGCTGCTGAATATAAACGCCAATGGGATAAATATGACAGTGATTATGACGCGGGTAAGAACCCAGAAGTACCACATCGTGACATTAAACTAGATACTCTAGCAGGTGTACTTGAGGGCGATATACTCATTCATAACCATTGCTATAAAGCAGAAGAAATGGCCATGATGATTGACCTTGGCAAAGAGTTTGGCTATCACTCAGGTACTTTCCACCACGGTGTTGAAGCATACAAAATAGCTGATTTACTAGCGGAAAATGGTAACTGTGCAGCACTTTGGCCAGATTGGTGGGGTTTTAAGATGGAAGCCTATGACATGGTTCAAGAGAACGTTGCAATTGTCGATGCTGTTAAAAATTCATGCGCTGTTGTTCACTCTGATTCAGATACAACCATTCAACGCCTAAACCAAGAAGCTGGGAAAGTTATGTATCGTGCAAACGATGTTGGTTATGACATTTCTGAACAACATGCAATTAAGTGGATCACCTCAAATGCGGCTAAATCGCTGGGTATTGATGATAAAACAGGTTCTCTTGAATCGGGTAAACAAGCTGATGTTGTTATCTGGAATCAAAACCCATTTAGTGTGTACGCAAAAGCTGAGCAAGTATTTATCGATGGTGCCAAAGTTTATGATCGTAACGATGATAAATACCAAGCACAAAGTGATTTCATGCTAGGTCAAAAATAGGAGTAACATTGATGACAAAATTAACTAAATCATTAAAGCTGTCACTTGTTGCTGCTGGCTTATTTTCTGCGACAGCAAGTGCTGCATCTGTGGCAATTGTAAATGCAACACTACACACTTCAACAGAGCAAGGTGTGCTAGAAGGCGCAAGCGTTGTTTTTGAAGATGGCAAAATTGTTGCAATTAACCCGACATCGATTAACGCAGACACAACTATTGATGCAAAAGGCCAAATCGTAACTGCAGGCTTTATCGGCACAATGAACCAACTTGGCTTAGTTGAGGTGGGAGCTGTTGCAGGCTCACGTGATGGTAGTGATGACAAAGCAACTATCGATTTTGATCCAAGTCTTGCGTTTAACCCACGTAGCAGCTTAATTCCTTACGCCCGAAAGGGTGGCATTACTCAAGATGTAATTGTCCCTAACGGCGGTGAAAGTATCTTTGCTGGCCTTGCATCTGTGGTTGATTTATCGGGTAGTTTTGAAAGTGTTAATAAAAAGCAAGTTGCACTTGTTGTTCACCTAGGTGAAAAGAGCAAGGGCTCTCGTGCGATGTCAATGAAAACACTTATCGACAAGCTTGAAGGTGAAAAGTCAGCTAAAAAAGATGACGAAAAAGTGCCTTCTACAGAGCAAAAAGTGCTAGCAGCAGTGCTTGCGGGTGACATGCCGCTGATTGCAAGTGTTCAACGCGCATCAGACATTTTTTCACTTGTTAAGCTAAAAGAAACCTATGGTATTAATTTAGTGATTCATGGCGGTGATGATGCTGTTGTAGTTGCTGATGCACTAGCAAAGGCTGATGTGCCTGTGATCATCAGTTCAATGGCTAACTTACCAGGTAGTTTTGACTCATTACATGCAAACCTTGCTAACGCAGGTAAGCTTGAAAAAGCCGGTGTTAAAGTGATTATTGGTGTTGCCGGTGACTCAAGCCATAACGTATACCAATTACGCTTTGATGCAGGTAACGCTGTATCTTACGGTATGACTCAACAGGGTGCTCTGAGTGCTGTAACGAGTAACATTGCCGATGTATTTGGGCTTAATTCAGGTGCTGTTGCAACAGGTAAACGTGCCAATCTAGTTATGTGGTCTGCCGATCCTTTTGAGCTTAATTCACACGTGAGCAAAATGTGGATCAATGGTGAAGAGGTTTCTACCGAAGCACGTCAAGACAAACTACGTGAGCGTTACACAACAGATTCAGCTATGCCTCGAGCTTATACAAAATAAGCGCATTAGCTAACAAACTAAAAAGGCCGCAAATACGGCCTTTTTCATATCAGTTAAAGGCGCTTATCAAGCACCTTATAACAGATTAAAACTAAACTAACTTAGCTAAAATATCATTAAATGTCGTGCTTGGACGCATCGCTTTGAATGCCGCATCGTCATTTGGCTGATAATAACCACCCACATTCATCGCTGGGCCTTGCGCATCGTTTAATTCAGTAACGATTTGGTCTTTTTGAGACTCAAGATCTGCGGCAATTTGTGTGAACTGTGATTTTAGTTCTGCGTCATCATTTTGTGCAGCAAGCTCTTGTGCCCAGAATAATGATAGGAAGAAGTGTGAACCACGGTTATCAATCTCTTTCACTTTACGCGAAGGTGATTTGTTTTCAGCAAGGAAAGTACCTGTTGCTTTATCTAGCGTATCAGCAAGAACTTGTGCTTTTTTGTTACCAGTATTTACCGCTAGATGCTCTAAAGAAGCAGCAAGCGCTAAGAATTCACCTAATGAATCCCAACGTAAGTGGTTTTCTTTTTCGAATTGTTGAACGTGCTTAGGCGCTGAACCACCTGCACCTGTTTCGAATAAACCACCACCATTCATAAGAGGTACGATAGACAGCATTTTCGCACTGGTACCAAGCTCAAGAATTGGGAATAAGTCAGTTAGGTAATCACGTAAAACGTTACCTGTAACAGAAATTGTGTCTTTACCTTCTTTAATGCGCTCTAATGAGAATTGAGTTGCTTCTAGTGGCGCAAGAATACGAATGTCTAAACCATCAGTATCATGGTTTGGTAAATATGCATTCACTTTTTTGATTAACTGTGCATCGTGTGCGCGGTTTTCGTCTAACCAGAAAACAGCCGGTGTGCCTGTTGCACGAGCGCGGTTAACAGCAAGTTTAACCCAATCTTGAATAGGTGCATCTTTCACCTGACACATACGCCAGATATCGCCTTGCTCAACAGCGTGCTCAAGTAAAGTTGTACCAGCGCTGTCTACAACACGGATAGTACCTGCAGCCGCTACTTCAAACGTTTTATCATGTGAACCGTATTCTTCTGCTTTTTGAGCCATTAAGCCAACATTAGGCACGCTACCCATTGTTGTTGGATCGAATGCACCGTGTTCTTTACAGAAGTCGATAGTTGCTTGGTAAACACCTGAGTAACAACGATCTGGAATGACAAAGCTCGTGTCTTGTAATTTGCCTTCGCTGTTCCACATTTGACCGCTTGAACGAATTGCAGCAGGCATTGACGCATCAATGATCACATCACTTGGTACGTGAAGGTTAGTGATACCACGGTCAGAGTCAACCATCGCAATAGCTGGATTGTTGTCATAAACTGCTTGGATATCAGCTTCGATTTCAGCTTTCTTAGCTGCATCTAAACTTTCAATTTTAGAGAAAACATCGCCAAAACCGTTGTTTACGTCAACATCTAGTTCTTTGAAAAGATCAGCGTGTTTTGTGAATACGTCTTTAAAGAATACTTTTACAGCATGACCGAAGATGATTGGGTCAGACACTTTCATCATCGTTGCTTTCATGTGCAACGAGAACAACACACCTTTATCTTTTGCTGCTTGAATTTCTTTTGCAAGGAAAGCTTGAAGCTTAGCAGCACTCATGCGAGAAGCATCAATTACTTCACCCGCGAGTAATGGTGTGCTTGCTTTAAGAACTGTGATGTCACCATTCTCAGCAACGTGCTCGATTCGTACGTCAGTTGCTTGTGCAACCGTTACTGATTGCTCAGAACCAAAGAAGTCACCGTCTTCCATGCTTGCAACGTAAGATTGAGAATCTTTGCTCCATGCACCCATTGAGTGTGGATTGTTACGTGCGTACTCTTTTACTGAACCAGGAGCACGACGGTCTGAGTTACCTTCACGAAGTACAGGGTTTACAGCACTGCCTTTAATTTTGTCGTAAGTTGCTTTAACTTTTTTCTCTTCGTCTGTTTTTGGCTCAGAAGGATAGTCAGGCAGGGCATAGCCTTTTTCTTGTAGCTCTTTGATTACTGCACGTAGTTGTGGAATTGACGCACTGATGTTTGGAAGCTTGATAATGTTTGCTTCAGGCGTTTTAGCCATTTCACCTAATTCAGCAAGGGCATCATTAATGCGTTGCTCTTCAGTTAGGTATTCTGGGAAGTTAGCAATTACACGGCCCGCTAATGAAATGTCACGCGTCTCAACTTCAACACCAGCTGCGTTAGTGTAAGCTTGGATAATTGGTAACAATGAATATGTTGCCAATGCTGGCGCTTCATCTGTTTTAGTATAGATAATTTTTGATGTCATCATCATTCCTAGATAGTTGGCGTAATGGTTGGTTAAGCTGTGAACAGCCACCCTTAATTAGCCATATTCAACAATGCAAATTTACTGCTATAAAATAGCAATCAGTCTGTTAGGTGTTACTACTTAATATTGGCTATCAAAATAGTCACAACTGACAGACTGTAAGGTTTTTTAGCTTAACAGCTGACAAAATAAAATTAGCCATTAGCCTTAGTCAAAATTGACTAAATCGCTAAATTTAAGCAACAAGAGTGTAACAAGCTTGACTCTAAAGGGCTAATAACAATTCAACAATTTTGTCGTCAAATAGCTATTAATAAAAGTATAAGTGGGGTTGAAAAATAGATTTTCAAGGTCATATCAGAAACATTAGGGGAGGGAAGTAAGCGAGGATCTTAACAAGGTCGCTCGCTTGGTACTCGAACAGGTTTTACCTAAGAGAGCTCATCGTTAGGGGCAATATTCGTTGCGTGTAACCCTTTTGGACCTTGTTGCAATTCGAATGTTACATCTTGACCAGCTTTAAGTGTTTTATAACCGTCCATTACAATCGTTGAGTAATGAGCGAATATATCAGTCTCGCTGCCGTCTTCTACGATGAAGCCAAAACCTTTGGCATTGTTGA